>OGUJ01001866.1_pt1 | contig 11610 bp, 8 predicted proteins | sample 1573661 | NCBI WGS metagenome assembly OGUJ01 (sample SAMEA2581933, study PRJEB24529) | metagenome | biome: Human gut stool | place: China | collected 2011
GCTTTCATGTTCGAAGGCTTGTTGGCTGCCCATCAGTATTTTACAAAGGATAATCCAACGGAAAACCGTATCCGCGGGATAATCAATAATCTGTGGCGTCAAGCAGAATGGAACTTTTTTACTCAGGGACAAGATGTGATGTATTGGCATTGGTCGCCAAACAACGGATGGGCGATGAATCATCAGATTAAAGGTCATAACGAGTGTCACATTGTTTACATTTTGGGCGCGTCTTCCCCTACTTATCCGATTGCCGAGAGCGTTTATCATAAAGGCTGGGCCAATGCGAATACTTTTCTGAACGGTCGGGAGTATTACGGCATCAAGCTTCCTCTTGGAAACAACCACGGAAAGGGAGGTCCTCTCTTCTTCACTCATTATTCTTACATGGGGCTTGACCCACGTGGCTTGAAAGATCGTTATGCCGATTACGAGGAACAGATGAAGGCTCATACCTTGATTAACCGTGCCTACTGCATTGACAATCCGAAGGGTTACAAGGGTTACGGCGAAAAATGTTGGGGATTGACTGCCAGTGACGGTGACAAAGGTTATTCTGCCCATAGTCCCGGTAATGACCGTGGTGTGATTACGCCTACCGCTGCTCTTTCCTCTATTCCATATGCACCTGAATATTCTTTGGAAGCCATGCGTTATTTCTATGAAGAGTTGGGTGACCGTCTTTGGGGTGAATATGGTTTCAAGGATGCGTTCAATTTGACGGAGAATTGGTTTGCACCTTCGTATCTTGCCATTGACCAAGGGCCGATTATTGTGATGATAGAGAACTATCGTACCGGTTTGATTTGGAAACTTTTCATGAGTCATCCCGATGTCCAGAAGGGTTTGAGGAGATTAGGCTTTACTTCTCCTTATTTGAACAAGGTCGATTAGGTTGTTTGATAGGATTCTTTGATTTTGATTAGGTTTTACATAGATTAAAAAGGTTTGTAACCATGAAAAACGTGTTTATCAATAGTGTATTGGTTGTTTTCGCATTGCTTGTCGCCTCGTGCGGCAAGCAACCGGAAGCCGAGGTAGAGGTGATGTCGTTCAACATCCGTTTGGACCATGTGGCGTTTTCTATAAGACAGATCGTTTTGAACTTTTGAAGAACGGAGACTTCGGACTGAGTGAAACTCCTGATTCCATCGGAAAGAAAGGCTGGGATGCGGCTTGCGAGCGTATTGTGACTTGGGCGGTACTGAAAGACAAGGTGAGTGGTAGGGAAATAGCTGCTTTCAATACTCATTTCGATCATGTAGGTAAAGTGGCACGTCGCGAAAGTGCCGTGCTGATACTTGAGAAGATAAAACAAATAGCGGGTGACCTTCCGGTAATTGTTACCGGAGACTTTAATGGAACGGTAGATTCCGAGCCGGTCACTGTATTGACGGAAGGTGGAATGAAGAATGCTTGCGTTACGGCGAAAGTCGCTTACGGACCGACATGGAGTTTCCATGACTTCGGGCGCATCCCGGTAGAGAAACGTAGGTTGATAGATTTTATTTTTATAAAAGGTGCTGTAGAGGTGGAGCGTTACCGAACCATTGATGATAAGCCGGACAACGGCTATCTCTCCGATCATGCTCCCGTAATGGCTATCTTAAAACTATAAAAGCATTTACTATGAAAAAGAAATTATTGATTGGAGCTGCCCTGATACTTTCTGTGGGTATGGCATGTACTTCAGGAGCCGGTGATTGGCAGAGTTACAGCGGTGACAAACGGATAGAAGAGCGTGTCGATTCTGTACTTGCCTTGATGACACTTGAAGAGAAAATAGGTCAGATGACCCAATATTCTGCCAAGAGCGATATTGTGACCGGTCCGCAAGTAAATACGGACATTGAACCTCTATTGAAGAAAGGATACATAGGCAGTCTTTTCCATGCCACTTCTTCTGCCGCCATCCGCAAGACACAAGAGACGGCACTAGCGGAATCCCGGTTGAAGATTCCAGTGCTTTTTGCTTTCGATGTGATACACGGTTTTAAAACGATATTCCCTATTCCTTTGGCCGAGTCGTGTGCCTGGGACGCTGAACTGGCAGAAAGAAGTGCGTCCATTGCCGCTGCCGAAGCTTCGGCAGTGGGTGTTAACTGGACTTTTGCCCCCATGGTGGACATTTCACGTGATGCACGTTGGGGACGGGTAATGGAAGGCTCTGGTGAGGATCCTTATCTGGGTTCATTGCTCTCTGCCGCACGTGTACGCGGTTTCCAGGGTGAGAAGCCCGAAGACTTGATGCGGCTGGACAAGATGCTGGCTTGCGCCAAACACTTCTGTGCATATGGTGCTGCTGAAGCTGGTCGTGATTATAATACGACTGATGTGTCCGAGCGCTCTTTGCGCGATATTTATTTCCCACCTTTCAAGGCTGCCAAAGATGCGGGTGTGGCTACTTTCATGACTGCCTTCAATGAGATTTCCGGTGTGCCTTGCACTTCCAGTAAGTTCCTTTATCAGGATGTGCTTCGCGATGAGTGGAGGTTCAACGGTTTTGTAGTGACGGATTATACGGCTATCAATGAGCTTGTTCCCCACGGCGTGGCACGCGACGAGGCTCATGCCGCCGAGTTGGCTGCCAATGCGGGCATCGAGATGGATATGACCGGAGGTGTGTTTCATGCACATCTGCTGCAAGCCGTGAAAGAGGGCAAGGTGAACGAAGAAACCATTGATAATGCCGTACGCCGCATTCTGGAGATGAAATTCCTTTTAGGCATTATGGACGATCCTTACCGCTATCTGAATGAGGAGCGTGAGAAGGCTACTATCATGAAACCCGAGTTCTTGGAAGCAGCGCGCGATGCTGCTCGTAAGTCGGTAGTATTGTTGAAGAATGAGAATGACTTTTTCCCGATACAACCCTCCGAACGTAAGACTGTAGCTTTGATAGGCCCTATGGTGAAAGAACGTAACAGTGTGAACGGTGGTTGGGGTGGACGGGGAGACCGTCAACGGAGTGTCACTCTTTTTGAAGGGTTGGAAAAAAAGTACGGAAACTCGAACGTACGTTTTCTTTATGCCGAAGGCTGCGATCTTCGTAAGCCTGGAACTGCAGGATTTGCACAAGCTGTGTCCGTGGCTCGTCAGGCAGATGTCATTCTGGTTGCTGCCGGTGAAGACCAGAACTGGAGTGCCGAGGCTGCTTGCCGCACGGACATCACCCTGCCTGCTTCGCAGCGCGACTTGCTGAAGGAACTTAAGAAAACGGGTAAGCCCATCGGATTGGTATTGATGAACGGTCGTCCGCTGGAACTTACTTGGGAGGACGAGAATATGGATGCTATTCTCGAAGCCTGGTATCCGGGCACGATGGGTGGTCATGCCATTGCCGATGTCATCGCAGGCGACTATAATCCTGCCGGAAAGCTGACAATGAGTTTTCCACGTTCGGTGGGGCAGCTCCCGCTTTACTATAACCACAAGAACACCGGACGACCGCTTCCTCCGGACAATCCGAAGATGGATTACAAGTCTTCTTATATTGACTGTCCCAATTCTCCGCTTTATCCTTTTGGATATGGCTTAAGTTATACTAGCTTTGAGGTGGATAACTTGAAGTTGGACAAGGAGGAGCTGAAAAAGGGGGAAACACTTACCGTTACAGTGGATGTAGCCAATATCGGTAAAGTCGGTGGTGAAGAGGTGGTACAGCTTTATATTCGCGACCTTGTGGGAAGTGTGACTCGTCCGGTGAAAGAATTGAAGGGTTTTCAAAAGCTGTATCTCAAGGCTGGCGAGAAGAAGTCGCTGACATTTGTGCTGACTGAAGAAGACCTTGCCTTTTGTGGTGCTGATATGAAGATGCAGGTGGAACCGGGGGAATTCCGGCTCTGGGTAGGAACATCGTCGGCAGATGAGCGGAATGAATCTGTTTTTACGTTGATATGATAAATTGAAAAATCTTATAAATCATTGAAGATGATGGATCATAAACTATCTTTAGGACTTGCCATGCTTCCATTGGTTCCTGCTGTTCAGGCTCAGGAACAAGGCAGGCAAGACGGTGAACGTCCTAACATTATTTTTATCATGAGTGATGACCATGCACAGCAGGCTATGAGTATCTATGGTCATCCTATAGGTAAAGTGGCACCTACTCCTAATATTGACCGTATCGGGCAGGAAGGAGCTGTGTTCTGGAATAATTATTGCTGTAATTCTATTTCAGGCCCCAGTCGCGCCGCGATACTTACTGGTAAGCATAGCCATAAGAACGGCTTCATGAAGAATTGGGCACTAGGTTTCGACGGCTCTCAGCAGACGTTGCCTAAACTGTTGCAACAAGGCGGCTATGAGACTGCCGTCATCGGTAAATGGCATCTTATTTCCAAGCCGACGGGATTTGACCATTGGATGATTCTCAATGACCAAGGCGAATACTGTAACCCACAGTTCATTACCGAGGGGGACACTACTATTCATAAAGGATATGTGACCGACCTCATTACTCAATATTGTGAGGAATGGATGGACAACGGTCGTGACAAGAACAAGCCGTTCTTCCTGATGATGCACCACAAAGCCATTCACCGCAATTGGGTACCTGCCGAACGGCATTATCGTTTGTATGAACACGCCAAGTTCCCGCTTCCCGATAATTATTACGATGCCTATGAGGGACGTTACGCAGCACAGATGCAGAAGATGAATATATACCGTGACATGTACGAAGGTCACGATTTGAAGATGGTTGCGGGTATCGATAGCGACAGCCTGCTCTTTGACCCTTGGCCGCACGCTTTCATGGGAACAATGACACCGGAAGAACGCCGCCGTTTCCTTGATGCTTACCGCGATCGAAATAATGAGTTCTATTCCAAGCCACGTTCATTTAAGGAAGTGGCTGAATGGAAATACCAACGTTACCTGCAAGACTACATGGCTTGTGTAGCAAGTGTGGACGAGAGTGTGGGCGAGATACTGGACTATCTCAAACGTACGGGGTTGGACAAGAATACGATTGTAGTCTATACCACCGATCAAGGCTTCTACTTGGGCGAACATGGCTGGTTTGACAAGCGTTTCATGTACGAAGAGTCTTTTGGTATGCCGATGGTGATGCGCTGGCCGGGACATATCAAACCGGGTACGCAAGTTACAGGTCTGACCCAGAACATCGACTTTGCTCCTACTTTCCTTGATATGTGCGGCATCTCCATTCCGCAGGACATGCAGGGCGTTTCGTTCAAGGAACTGGTGGAAAAAGGCAAGACACCGCGCGACTGGCGTAAGTCCTTGTACTATCACTATTATGAGTTTCCCGGCTTCCACAGCGTGCGTGCCCATTACGGTGTGAAGATGGAACGCTACAAGCTGATGCACTTCTACGTGGATGACAATTGGGAACTTTATGATCTCAAGACAGACCCTGAAGAGATGCACAATCTTTATGGGAAGAAGGGAATGGAGAAGATTACCACCGAACTGAAGGCTGAACTGGCACGCTTGCAAAAAGAATACGATGTGCCGCAGGAGTTATGCCGCTGAAAAGCTACCGGAAGACATATTGAACATTAATAACCTGATAATAAAGATAAAAAATAATGAGAAGACTGATTACTAATCTGCTGCTGGCATTATTATGCTTGGCGTCTCCCCTTTTGGCGCAGGACATGCGCATGGATACTTATTGTAATCCGCTGAATGTAGACTATACCTATATGATATACAATTCTTCGAAAGATATCTCCTACCGCTCGGGTGCCGACCCTGCCGTAGTAGAGTTTCGTGGAGAATATTATATGTTCGTTACCCGTACGCACGGCTACTGGCATTCTACGGATTTGCAAAACTGGAATTTTATCAATCCGGGGGAAAACTGGTATCCACAAGGTTGTAACGCTCCGGCGGCACATAACTACAAGGATTCAGTACTTTATGTCTGTGGCGATCCTTCGGGTGTGATGAGTGTGCTTTATACCGACAACCCCAAGTCGGGTAACTGGAAAGCCACTCCTGCCATCATCACCAACTTGCAAGACCCTGACCTTTTTCTTGATGATGACGGCAGTGCTTACATGTTCTGGGGCTCTTCCAACAAGTGGCCCATTCGCGGCATGAAGCTCAACAAGAACCATCGTTTCATACAAGAAGGCGAGAAGCTGGAACTTTTCAATCTCGACCCAGAGAAACATGGTTGGGAACGTTTTGGAGAAAATCATGCCGATACCGTGCTGGGCGGCTATATCGAAGGACCGTGGTTGACAAAGCACAACGGGAGGTATTACATGCAATATGCTGCTCCGGGCACTCAGTTCAATGTATATGCCGATGGTGTATATGTGGCCGACCATCCGATGGGACCTTATACCTATCAGAAACATAACCCCATTTCCTATAAGCCTGGCGGTTATATCAACGGTGCCGGTCATGGAAGTACGGTGCTCGGACCAGGTAGGCAATATTGGCATTTCGGTTCTATGGCTCTGCCCATTAATATGCACTGGGAACGCCGTCTCTGCATGTTCCCTACTTATTTTGACGAAGACGGCATCATGTATTGTGACACCCGTTTTGGAGATTATCCCCGTTATGCACCTACTATGCCGGGAAAGAAAGGGGAGTTCCGCGGCTGGATGCTTCTTTCTTACAACAAGCCTGCCAGAGGTTCTTCGGCTGTAGAGGGTCATACAGCTGCCGGATTGACGGACGAGAATTGCAAGACCTATTGGCTGGCTTCTTCCAACGATGAAACGCAGTGGGTGGAGATAGACCTTCAGGCACCTGCCACTGTAAACGCTATTCAGGTGAATTACAACGATTATAAGAGTGACATGTATGGCCGTTATCCCAGCCTACGCCACCGTTATACCATCGAAGGTTCTGTGGACGGCATCAACTGGACGCGCCTCGTCAACCGCAGCAATAGTTTCAAGGATACTCCGCACGATTACGTGGAATTGGAAACCCCTGCTCGGGTACGTTATGTACGTTACAAAAACATTCATGTTCCTACACCGCACCTTTCCATTTCTGCCATCCGTATTTTCGGTCTGGGCGAAGGTAAGGCGCCTGCTCAAGTGAAGACATTTGACCCTCACCGTCACGAAGATCGTCGTGACATCACGCTGACTTGGAAACCGGTGAAAGGTGCACAAGGATACAACATCCTTTGGGGTATTGCGCCGGACAAGCTTTACAGTTCTTGGATGGTGTATGGTGACGAGTGTAGGCATCTGATGAAATGTCTTTCTACCGACCAGAAATATTATTTTGCTATCGAAGCTTTCAATGAAAGCGGTGTATCTCAAATTTCTGCCGTTAAAGAAGTGAGATAATGTGTTGTAAAATGAGGGTGTGCCATCAACCGTTTTGACACACCCTTATTTGTCGTTTTATGTGTATTTTGTTTATTGTCAGCTTAATAAAACTATGGATAAAAAGTCGTATTGCATCGCTTGGTTGATGTTGTTGTTCGTCGGTTCATTACATGCACAATATCGTACTACTACCTACTGTAACCCTCTTAATCTGGACTATACTTATCCTTTTCACAATTCCCATTTGGGCAAGTCTTATCGTTCGGGTGCCGACCCTGCTGTAGTGGAGTTTCGGGGGGAGTATTATATGTTCGTTACCCGTTCCTGGGGTTACTGGCATTCCAAGGACTTGCTGAATTGGGACTTTATTACTCCCGAAAAATGGTATTTCGAAGGTTGCAATGCTCCTGCTGCCCATAATTATAAAGATTCCATACTCTATGTTTGTGGGAATCCATCCGGAGCCATGAGCATACTTTATACCGATAATCCCAAACGGGGGGACTGGAAGGCAGTGCCATCGGTACTCCACGACCTTCAGGATCCTGCCCTTTTCATTGATGATGATGAACGTGCTTATATGTATTGGGGGTCTTCCAACCGTTGGCCTATCCGTGGTAAGGAACTTGATATGAAGAATAAATTCCTGCCGATAGCGAAAAAGCCGGATTCACTGCTCTTTCTCCGTCCTGACATTCATGGGTGGGAACGTTTTGGCGAAAATCATACCAGTGACATCAAGCCATTCATCGAGGGTGCGTGGATGACGAAACACAATGGGAAATATTATTTGCAATATGCCGCTCCGGGCACTCAGTTCAATGTGTATGGTGACGGTGTTTATGTAGGAAAATCTCCTTTGGGTCCCTTTCAGTACGCGGCTCATAATCCGTTCTGCTACAAGCCGGGAGGATTTGCTACCGGTGCCGGGCATGGAAGTACGGTTTGTGGTCCGGGAGGAATATACTGGCATTTCGGTACAATCCATCTGTCCATTAATTATAAGTTTGAGCGTAGGTTATGTATGTTTCCTACATTTTTTGATGAAGACGGTGTGATGTACTCTGATACTTACTTCGGTGACTATCCTCACTATTCTCCCGACCAGGTTTCGCGACAGACGACAAGCGGTGGTTTCCGGGGCTGGATGTTGCTTTCTTATGGCAAACCCGTGAAGGCTTCTTCGCAATTGGAAAGTTATCCGGTGGAAAATGTGACGGACGAGAACTTGAAAACCTTCTGGGTGGCCGGAAAAAATGACGATAAGCAATGGGTGGAGATAGACCTTGAAGAAGTGAGTGACGTGTATGCCTTGCAACTGAATTTCTTTGACTATGAGGAAACCGGATTTTGGGGACGTATGCCAAACCTCCGGCAACGCTATCTTGTAGAAGCTTCGGTGGATGGTGCCCGTTGGCGGGTATTGGTGGACTATCGCAACAGTTTCCGTGATGCCCCTCATAATTACATAGAACTGGATCAACCGATAGAAGCACGCTATATTCGTTATCGCCACCATTACGTGCCGGGCAAGAATCTGGCAATGGGGAATATTCGCGTGTTCGGTTTGGGACGTGGGAAAAAACCGGCTACGGTAAAAGGTTTTACGGTAGTGCGTGAAGCGGACGAACGTAATGTCCGCATTTCTTGGAAAGCGGTGAAGGGTGCGCAAGGCTATAATGTATTGTGGGGTGTTGCTCCTGATAAATTGTATAGTTCGTGGATGGTATATGGCGATAATTCATTAGACTTACGTGCCCTCACGGTAGGACAAAAATATTATTTTGCCATCGAGGCATTCAATGAAAATGGTATTTCGCAACGTGTTTTTCTTCGAGAGGCGCACTGATTGTGTAAAATGAACAGTAATGAAACAGATAATACACTCTTTTTTATATGGTAGTACCGTTTGGGCTGCTTGTACTGTATCGCAGGAGGTCAAGGCCGGTGGGATCCCTGTCTCTACCACAGAGGATGGAGATGCTGTTAGCCCAAACATTGTTTGTGTGGTATGTGAAGACATCGGTCCTTGGCTGCACTGTTTCGGTGACAGTGTGGCAGTGACTCCGACTATTGACGCCCTTGCGGCAGAGGGTATACGCTATACCAGCATTTATGGGACAGTGGGTGTTAGTGCTCCTTCGCGTGCGGCACTTATTACGGGAATGTATCCCACGCATATCAATGCCAACTATATGCGTACGCAAGGGGGGCAGATTGCACGTCCACCGGCGGTAACCGGTTACGATATTGTGTTACCCGAGGGAATAAAGTGCTATACCGAGCTGTTGCGTGCCGCTGGCTATTATTGTACGAACAACCCGAAAACCGACTATCAGTTTCTACCGCCTTTGACCGCTTGGGACGAATGTGGCAGGCAGGCGCATTGGCGCAACCGTCCTAAAGGGATGCCTTTTTTCGCTATATTCAATACCCTTGCCTCGCATGAGCAAAAGGTGTGGGAAAGTGCGAAGGATACGCTTTACGTCTCTCCCGACGATGTGGTGTTGCCACCCTATTATCCTGAGGACAGCATTGTGCGCCGCGATATTGCTGTCATGTACAGCAATATTTACCGCATGGATTGTTTTGTCCGCCAGATGATTGATGAATTGAGGGCGGCAGGCGAGTGGGATAATACCATTCTTATCTTTTATTCGGATAATGGTGGACCGCTTCCTCGGCAGAAACGTGAAATAACAGAGGTTGGTACCCATATTCCTCTCATTATCCGTTATCCGGACGGACGGTTGGCCGGCAGTATTGATGATGGACTTCGCAGTGTCATTGACATTCCACCCACGATTCTTTCATTGGCGGGTATCAAGCCTCCTGCCTATATGGATGGCAAGGCATTTGCTGGGAAATATGCTTCGCCATCGCGGCGCTATGTTTTTGCCGCACGTGACCGTATGGATAAGTGTTATGACCAGCAGGGGGGCGTGCGCGATTGCCGTTATCGTTATATCTGTAATTATACTCCCAATCAGCCCGGCTATCAGCCGGTAGGATTTCGTCTGAACATGCCGATGATGCGCCGTATGCTTCAACTCCATGAAGAAGGCGCGCTCGATGAGAATCAGGAAAGCTGGTTTGTTTGGCCCCGTCCGCGTGAAGAGTTCTATGATTTGGAGAAAGACCCTCATGAGATCTGCAATCTGATTAATGATCCGGCTTACCGGAAAGACATTAACCGTTTGCGGAAGGTGTATCGGCAGTGGGAAAGGAAATATTGGCAATGTCGTCCGCTGACAGAACCGGAAATAGTACAAACTATGTGGCCGGACGGTGTACAGCCGCTCGTGTCAGCTCCGCAGATTGTACAAAAGGGGGGCAGGTTAAGCTGGAGTGTTCCACTCCTGGAGTCTCTTATGCCTATCAGTTGAATGGTCGGGGACGGAATGGAGAGAAACATTGGAATCTATATGTTGAGCCGTTTGTTGTCCATAAGGGAGACCGGGTGGCAGTGCAGGCTTTCCGGGTGGGATATAAGAAGAGTGAGATAGTAGACTTTTTAATTGAACATTAATTTTGTAGGATATGAAGAATACAGTTTGTACAGCCTTGATGCTGTTGATGTCTGTGTGTATGTATGCGCAGGAGTTGTATGGAGAGTATGAAAAGAAAGTGTATGTCTCTTCGCAGGGAGATTCGTTGAAGTACCGTTTGCTGCGTCCCGAAGCAGAAAAGGCAGGGAAGAAATATCCGTTGGTGCTTTTTCTGCATGGTGCGGGCGAACGAGGAGATGATAATCAGAAGCAATTGGTGCATGGTGGGCAGATGTGGCTCAATCCGGTGAACAGAGAGGAATATCCGGCTTTTGTATTGGCTCCCCAGTGTCCTAAGGAAGATTATTGGGCTTATGTGGGTCGTCCCAAGTCGTTTGTACCTGGAGAAATGCCCGAGGTACAGGAGCCTACGCGTATATTCCGCACATTGAAGGAGTTGCTGGATACCTATTTGGCTATGCCCCAGGTGGATAAAGACCGGATTTATGTGATGGGACTTTCCATGGGCGGTATGGGGACGTTTGATTTGGCGATACGTTATCCCGAAGTTTTTGCCGCAGCCGTTCCCATCTGTGGTATTGTGAATCCGGCAAGGCTTTCTGCCGCCAAAGACGTGAAGTTCCGTATTTATCACGGAGATGCCGATAACATTGTTCCGGTAGAAGGTTCGCGTCAGGCTTACAAGGCCTTGAAGGCTGCCGGTGCCGATGTTGAGTATATCGAATTCCCTGGAGTCAATCATGGCAGTTGGACACCGGCGTTCAATGATTCTGAGTTTATGGAGTGGCTGTTTAATCAGAAGAAAAAATGATGAGAATATTGTCTGTTAT
>OGUJ01001869.1_pt1 | contig 11597 bp, 8 predicted proteins | sample 1573661 | NCBI WGS metagenome assembly OGUJ01 (sample SAMEA2581933, study PRJEB24529) | metagenome | biome: Human gut stool | place: China | collected 2011
AGCGCCAACATTTGCAAGAGCGGCTAAAGCAAAAGCTACACATATCGCAAATCCAGGAACCGCTCGCTACCAGCAGTTCGATGATAATCCGGTTAAGCAGGTAGCGCAAAATCCGTTGGCGACGTTTAGTCTTGACGTTGACACTGGCAGTTATGCGAATGTAAGGCGTTTCCTCAATCAAGGGCTGTTACCTCCGCCAGACGCTGTGCGGGTGGAGGAGATAGTCAATTATTTCCCGTCTGATTGGGATATCAAAGACAAACAATCTATTCCGGCCTCTAAGCCAATACCTTTCGCTATGCGCTACGAATTGGCACCTGCACCATGGAATGAACAGCGAACATTGCTGAAAGTTGATATCCTGGCGAAAGATCGCAAAAGTGAAGAGTTACCAGCTTCTAATCTGGTCTTTCTTATCGACACTTCTGGTTCAATGATTTCTGATGAACGTTTGCCACTTATCCAGTCTTCGTTGAAATTATTGGTCAAAGAACTTCGTGAGCAGGATAACATTGCCATCGTGACCTACGCTGGCGACTCCCGTATTGCATTGCCTTCTATCTCCGGGAGTCATAAGGCGGAAATTAATGCCGCAATTGATTCGCTGGATGCCGAAGGCAGTACCAATGGCGGTGCCGGGCTGGAACTGGCTTATCAGCAGGCGACGAAGGGGTTTATTAAGGGCGGCATCAATCGCATTTTATTAGCCACTGACGGTGACTTTAACGTTGGCATTGACGATCCAAAATCGATTGAATCAATGGTCAAAAAACAGCGGGAGTCTGGTGTTACTCTGTCGACGTTTGGCGTGGGGAATAGCAATTACAACGAGGCAATGATGGTGCGAATTGCCGATGTTGGTAACGGCAACTACAGCTACATTGATACCCTCTCTGAAGCGCAGAAAGTATTGAATAGTGAAATGCGGCAGATGTTGATTACCGTAGCAAAAGATGTCAAAGCGCAAATTGAGTTTAACCCCGCGTGGGTAACGGAATACCGTCAGATTGGTTATGAAAAGCGCCAACTTCGGGTGGAACATTTTAATAACGACAACGTTGATGCAGGGGATATAGGCGCAGGCAAACATATAACGTTGTTATTCGAATTAACGCTGAACGGGCAAAAAGCATCAATTGATAAGTTACGCTATGCCCCGGATAACAAATTAGCGAAATCGGACAAAACGAAAGAACTGGCCTGGTTAAAAATTCGCTGGAAATACCCGCAGGGAAAAGAAAGTCAGTTAGTTGAATTCCCGCTGGGGCCAACAATAAACGCGCCCTCTGAAGATATGCGTTTTCGCGCAGCAGTAGCTGCATATGGGCAAAAGTTACGCGGTTCTGAATACCTGAACAATACCTCCTGGCAGCAGATCAAACAGTGGGCTCAGCAGGCAAAAGGGGAAGATCCACAGGGTTACAGGGCGGAATTTATTCGCCTGATTGAACTGGCGGATGGTGTGACTGACATCAGTCAGTGATGACTGTTTAGCAAACTATGTTCGACCAGTCAGCATATTTGCTGACTGGTCGAATTAATTAACAATGATGTTAACTCACTCTTTTGCCGGATGCTCTATTTTTGGGTTGTGAGTGTTTTATTTCTAATTGTGTATAAGAAGCATTGATTCGTGCATCGCCATATTTATCTAAATAACAATTTCTGTTTACCAGTCGATGTTGAAAATCAATTTCGTACTGCTCTTCTGCTGAATATTTTTTAAATCTGTCAGCATAGTTTTTTAATAACGTATAGGGGGCGCTGTCAGAATTGCTTTCCCTTTGTTCAATCACTTCCTGGGCTGCCATGCACACAAATGCACCGCAACTTTGGCTTAAGTATTGCTGAAGATCGGCATGTAAAAATATTATCTCTGGTTCATTTAAATGAACTTTTATATTATTATTCGACATTTCTCCCATGAGTTCAGAATTAAAACTATTAATGACACGCTTAAGTGAATTTTCTTTATCATAGCCTAGTGCACGCAATGAGTTGAATATGACGCATTTTATTTGTTGTGTATTATTTTTTTCATTTACTATTTTCTGTAGCGAAACTAATATCCAGTGTCCGCCAGTATTTATGGGGAATAACTGGACTTCATTCGGCCATGATGGATCGCTCTTAATATTTTCATTGAGAGCGTCTTCCAGGTGAGTTCTGGTGGAGTAGGGGACGTAGAGACCAGTAGGATAATTGACTTGAGTATTTTTTGCATTAGCGGCGATCTTCTGAAGATAGCAAGCTATTTCATCTGTGGTTAATTGACGATTTTTATCCCAGAAGTTTGTACCATCACTCAGTTCATTATTCTCATCATTTAAAAGCACCTTTGAAAGCGACTGTTTTTCAGATATAAGAGGAATTTCATCACCGATAATTGTCATTAATTTCGAAGGGGAGAATAGTTTTTTGAACAGGAGATCATCTGAATCATGTGATTTGAGGGGGGAGTTGGTTGCGATATGTGCCAGATTATATAATTTTAAACAAGCATTTTTGATAAGTCGGATAATCGATAGGGTCTCATTTGTTGGGTTTCTAACAATATGGTAAAGAATATCTTCAGCTTTTTTTCCAAATTCATCATAGCCTAACGCAATATTATGCAGTAACTCAATGCTTTCTTCATCTCCGGATAACGCTGTTTTTTTTAAAGACTGCAGTAATTCCTCGGTCACAGTAAATTTTTCTGCAAATGTCTGACTGAGTTGCGTTTGAGATAATTGACAATAATTGCTGACAACTGTAACCATCATGGGCTCCTTTTAGTTGCAAAGGTTGTGCTGAATCAAGATGAAAAGAGGCAACTTATTGCTCTGAATATAGTGCGTAAGGAGATGAATAAATATCAAAAATCGCTCAATATGCCTGTGTGGGTGGATATATGTAGCGCGGGTTGCGATAACAGGGCAAGTTTCGCCCTGTTTTTAATAATAAGCAGAGTTAAACGTTAAACACGGTGAAATCATTCGCTAGTTCAGTCGCCGGGAAAATTGACCTGCATTCACGTAACAGGTGCTGACAACCTTTGTCATCATAGCGCGAGCTGACGTGGGTAATGATTAGCTTGCCGACTCCAGCCTCACGGGCTAGTGTCGCAGCCTGGCGTGTAGAGCTATGGCCGCGACTATTGGCTTTGTCTTCCATGGTTATATCCAGCGTCGCTTCGTGCACCATGACATCGACACCTTTAGCCAGGTCAAGTGCGGCATCGCAGGGGCCGGTATCGCCGAAAATAGCGAGCGCTTTACCTGGCACTGGAGCAGCTAAGTAATCTGCGCCGTTAATCTGCCATCCATCTTCCAGCGTGATTGTTTTGCCCGCTTTTAATTCCTGAAACAGTGGGCCAGGCGGCACGCCAGCAGCTTTTAATGCCTGGGCATTTAATGCACCCGGTTTATCATGTTCTTCAATACGATAGCCATAACATTCCAGTGGGTGTTCCAGCGGATAAGCGGTTACTTTGCGCAGGCCATCATCGAGAATTTCGCCAGCGCCAATTTCGACAATTTCCAGCGGATAATCGGTCCATGAGCCGCTAATCCGCAGCGCGGTTTCCACAAATTCACGGATACCTTGCGGACCATAAATCGTTAAGGGTTGGATAATGCCTGACATAGAACGACTGCACAGCAAGCCGGGTAAACCAAAAAGATGATCGCCATGAAGGTGACTGATAAAAATCTTGTCCAGTTTTCCAGGGTTAAAGGCGGTATGCAGTAGCTGATGCTGGGTGCCTTCACCGCAGTCAAACAACCAAAGTCCGCTCTGGGTCGGATGTTGCAGGTTAAGCAATATTGCCGTGACATTGCGCGTGCGGGTTGGCACACCGGCTGAAGTACCTAAAAAAATTAATTCCATGAGTTCATCACGTTTCAAAAAATATTCCGGCTAGTATAAGGCATACATCTAAAAGGAGAGCATTATGATTGAATGGCAAGATCTGCATCACTCTGAATTATCGGTTTCCCAGCTTTATGCCTTATTACAACTGCGTTGCGCGGTGTTTGTTGTCGAGCAGAATTGCCCTTATCAGGATATCGATGGTGATGATTTGACGGGGGATAATCGCCATATTCTCGGTTGGAAAAATGATGAACTGGTGGCGTATGCGAGGATTCTGAAAAGTGATGATGATCTTGAGCCGGTCGTTATAGGTCGGGTGATTGTCAGTGAAGCGTTGCGTGGCGAAAAAGTGGGGCAGCAGCTGATGAGTAAAACACTCGAAACATGTACGCATCACTGGCCTGATAAGCCTGTTTACCTCGGGGCGCAGGCGCATCTGCAAAACTTCTACCAGAGTTTCGGTTTTATCCCTGTGACGGAGGTCTATGAAGAAGATGGTATCCCACACATTGGGATGGCACGCGAGGTAATTCAGGCGTAATCAACAACCCTTGTCTATAGTTAGTGACAGGTTTTACGCAAATGGAGAACGAGAATGTCTAATCAGTTTGGTGATACACGTATCGATGACGACCTGACGCTGCTTAGTGAAACACTGGAAGAGGTGCTCCGCTCCTCTGGCGATCCCGCCGATCAGAAATATGTTGAGCTGAAAGCGCGTGCAGAAAAAGCGCTGGATGATGTGAAAAAACGGGTTAGCCAGGCTTCAGACAGTTATTACTATCGGGCGAAGCAGGCAGTTTATCGTGCTGATGACTACGTCCACGAAAAACCCTGGCAAGGAATTGGTGTGGGCGCGGCCGTTGGGCTGGTACTAGGACTGTTGCTGGCACGCCGTTAAAACCTCCCTACACCGGGGTACTGCATTTTTTTTGTAGTACCCCGTATAATGTGAGGCTTTTAACAGGGAGAGGTCCGCGTGCAATCACTTACTACGGCGCTGGAAAATCTACTGCGCCATTTGTCGCAAGAGATTCCGGCGACACCCGGCATTCGGGTTATCGATATTCCTTTCCCTCTCAAAGACGCTTTTGATGCCTTGAGCTGGCTGGCCAGTCAGCAAACATACCCGCAATTCTACTGGCAACAACGTAATGGTGATGAAGAAGCTGCCGTCCTGGGCGCGATTACCCGTTTTACGTCGTTGGACCAGGCACAACGTTTTCTTCGCCAGCACCCGGAACACGCCGACTTACGCATTTGGGGGCTGAATGCTTTTGACCCGTCGCAGGGCAATTTACTTTTACCCCGCCTGGAATGGCGACGCTGTGGCGGTAAAGCCACGCTGCGGCTGACGCTATTCAGCGAAAGCTCCCTTCAGCACGATGCGATTCAGGCAAAAGAATTTATCGCCACACTGGTGAGTATCAAGCCCTTGCCTGGGTTACATTTAACCACCACGCGAGAACAACACTGGCCGGACAAAACGGGCTGGACGCAATTAATCGAACTGGCAACGAAAACCATCGCCGAAGGTGAGCTCGACAAAGTGGTGCTCGCTCGGGCAACTGACCTGCATTTCGCAAGTCCGGTCAACGCGGCGGCGATGATGGCTGCCAGTCGTCGACTGAATCTGAATTGCTACCATTTTTACATGGCCTTTGATGGCGAAAATGCTTTTCTTGGCTCTTCACCGGAACGGTTATGGCGGCGGCGTGACAAAGCGCTGCGTACTGAAGCGCTGGCGGGAACAGTAGCAAATAATCCTGATGATAAGCAGGCGCAGCAGTTAGGAGAGTGGCTGATGGCGGATGATAAAAACCAGCGCGAGAACATGCTGGTGGTGGAAGATATCTGTCAACGATTACAGGCCGATACCCAGACGCTGGATGTTTTACCGCCGCAGGTACTGCGTCTGCGTAAAGTGCAGCATCTTCGCCGCTGTATCTGGACTTCACTCAACAAAGCGGATGATGTGATCTGTTTACATCAGTTGCAGCCAACGGCAGCAGTTGCTGGCTTACCGCGCGATCTGGCGCGACAGTTTATCGCCCGTCACGAACCGTTCACCCGAGAATGGTACGCCGGTTCTGCGGGCTATCTCTCATTACAACAAAGCGAATTCTGCGTTTCCCTGCGCTCAGCAAAAATTAGCGGCAATGTCGTGCGATTATATGCTGGCGCGGGCATTGTCCGTGGTTCCGACCCCGAGCAAGAGTGGCAGGAAATCGACAACAAAGCGGCAGGGCTGCGTACTTTATTACAAATGGAATAGTAATGAGTCGCATCATTACCGATTCATATCAATAATCTATTTTTGTAGCTCCTTATACTTAGCCGCAATATTGATACCGGACAAACTCATGTCAGTAAGCGCATTTAACCGACGCTGGGCGGCGGTGATCCTGGAAGCTTTAACGCGCCATGGCGTGCAGCATATCTGCATCGCGCCGGGCTCGCGCTCGACACCCTTAACCCTGGCGGCGGCGGAAAACCGCGCCTTTATCCATCATACCCATTTCGACGAACGCGGCCTCGGCCACCTGGCGCTCGGCCTGGCGAAGGCCAGCCGGCAGCCGGTGGCGGTGATAGTCACCTCCGGGACCGCCACCGCAAACCTCTATCCGGCGCTGATTGAGGCAGGGCTCACCGGTGAAAAGCTGATCCTGTTAACCGCCGACCGTCCGCCGGAGCTGATCGACTGCGGCGCGAACCAGGCTATCCGCCAGCCGGGGATGTTTGCCTCCCATCCTGCGCAGACGATTTCTTTGCCGCGTCCCTCGCAGGATATTCCTGCCCGCTGGCTGGTCTCAACCATCGACCAGGCGCTGGGGGCGCTGCACGCCGGCGGGGTGCATATTAACTGTCCGTTCGCTGAACCGCTGTATGGTGATATGGATGAGACCGGCGTGGAGTGGCAGCAGCAGCTCGGCAACTGGTGGCAGAGCGACAAACCCTGGCTGCGCCAGGCGCTGCAGTTAGAGAGCGAGAAGCAGCGCGACTGGTTCTTCTGGCGACAAAAACGCGGCGTCGTCGTGGCGGGCAGAATGAGCGCCGCGGAAGGGAAAAAGGTCGCTGAGTGGGCGCAGACCCTCGGCTGGCCGCTGATCGGCGATGTCCTGTCGCAGACCGGGCAGCCGCTGCCGTGCGCCGACCTGTGGCTGGGCAACGGCAAAGCGGTCAGCGAGCTGGCGCAGGCGCAGATCGTCGTGCAACTCGGCAGCAGCCTGACCGGCAAACGCGTGCTCCAGTGGCAGGCGACCTGCGAGCCGGATGAATACTGGCTGGTGGATAATCTGCCCGGTCGCCTCGACCCGGCGCAGCACCGCGGTCGCCGTCTGCTCTCAAGCGTTGAGCGCTGGCTCGAATTACATCCGGCGGAGAAACGCCAGCCGTGGGCGACGGTGATCCCACAGCTTGCCGGGCAGGCGTGGCAGGCTGCGGTCGCCAGCAACGAGCCTTTTGGCGAAGCGCAGCTGGCGCAGCGTATTCGGCGCTATCTGCCGGAGCAAGGCCAATTGTTTGTTGGCAACAGCCTGGTGGTGCGCCTGATCGACGCCCTGGCGCAGCTACCGGCCGGGTATCCGGTCTACAGCAACCGCGGCGCCAGCGGCATCGATGGCCTGATCGCCACTGCGGCCGGCGTGCAGCGCGCCAGCGCCCGACCGACGCTGGCCATCGTTGGCGATCTCTCCGCGCTCTACGATCTCAACTCGCTGGCCCTGCTGCGCCAGGCGTCGGCGCCGCTGGTGCTGATCGTGGTGAATAACAACGGCGGGCAGATTTTTTCTATGCTGCCGACGCCGCAGGACGAACGCCGTCAGTTCTATTTAATGCCGCAGGACGTGGATTTCAGCCACGCGGCGGCGATGTTCGGCCTGGCCTATCATCGCCCTGATGACTGGCCGTCGCTGGATGAGGCGCTGGCCGGCGCCTGGCGCAGGGCAGGGGCGACGGTGATTGAGCTGGCGGTCAATGAGACCGACGGCGCGCAGACCCTCCAGCAGCTGCTGGCGCAGGTAAGTCGCCTGTGATCCTCAGCGCTGCTGTCGACAACGGCCAGCCGGGCTATCCCTGGCTGGTGTTTCTGCACGGTTTTTCCGGCGACCGCAACGAGTGGCGGAAAGTGGGCGACGCCTTTCCCGCCTGGCCGCGGCTGTACCTCGATCTGCCGGGGCACGGCGGCTCCGCGGGTATCGCGGTGCAGGACTTTGCCGGGGTCAATACCTTGCTGCAGTCTACGCTTAATAGTTACAACATACATAAGTATTGGCTGATCGGCTACTCGCTGGGCGGCCGGGTGGCAATGAACTTCGCCAGCCAGCCGCGCGCAGGCATGCGCGGGCTGATCGTTGAAGGCGGCCATCCGGGCCTGCAGGATGCAGAGGCGCGGCAGGCGCGGCGCAGCAATGACAGCGCCTGGGCGGAACGTTTTCGCCGCGAGCCGCTTGAGCAGGTCTTTGCCGACTGGTATCAGCAGCCGGTCTTCGCTTCGCTGAATGCCGCGCAGCGTGAGTCATTGGTCGCCTTACGCAGCCGGAACAACGGCGCGACGCTGGCGGCGATGCTGCAGGCAACCTCCCTTGCCGCGCAGGCCGATCTGCGCGCGTCTCTGCAGGCGCGCGATTTTCCTTTTCACTACCTGTGCGGCGAGCGCGACGCGAAGTTTCGCGCCATCGCGCAGACGCTCGCGGCGGATCTCCATCTTATTCACCATGCCGGACACAACGCGCACCGGGACAACCCGGCGGCGGTGATTGCCTGTCTGGCGCAGATTCTGGCAAGTTAACTGAAGGACATTCTATGATCTCTCTTGATGAAGCAATGCTCTACGCCCCCGTTGAATGGCACGATTGCTCCGAAGGCTATACCGATATTCGCTATCACAAATCGACTGACGGGATTGCCAAAATCACCATTAATCGTCCGCAGGTGCGCAACGCCTTCCGCCCGCTGACCGTCAAAGAGATGATCCAGGCGCTGGCGGATGCCCGCTATGACGACAATATCGGCGTCATCGTGCTGACCGGTGAAGGTGAGAAAGCCTTCTGCGCCGGCGGCGACCAGAAAGTCCGCGGCGACTACGGCGGCTATCAGGACGACTCCGGCGTTCATCATCTTAACGTGCTCGACTTCCAGCGTCAGATCCGCACCTGCCCGAAACCGGTGGTCGCGATGGTGGCCGGCTACTCTATCGGCGGCGGTCACGTGCTGCATATGATGTGCGATCTGACTATCGCGGCGGAAAACGCCATCTTCGGCCAGACCGGGCCAAAAGTCGGCTCATTCGACGGCGGCTGGGGCGCCTCCTATATGGCGCGGATCGTCGGGCAGAAAAAAGCGCGCGAAATCTGGTTCCTGTGCCGCCAGTATGACGCTCAGCAGGCGCTGGACATGGGGCTGGTGAATACCGTGGTACCGCTGGCGGATCTGGAAAAAGAGACCGTGCGCTGGTGTCGTGAAATGCTGCAGAACAGCCCGATGGCCTTGCGCTGCCTGAAAGCGGCGCTGAACGCCGACTGCGACGGCCAGGCTGGTCTGCAGGAGCTGGCGGGCAACGCCACTATGCTGTTCTATATGACGGAAGAGGGGCAGGAAGGACGCAACGCCTTCAACCAGAAACGTCAGCCGGACTTCAGCAAATTTAAACGGAATCCATAATGCGCGTTTCGCAGGTTTACCGCTGGCAGATACCGATGGACGCGGGCGTGGTGCTGCGCGAGCGGCGGTTAAAAACCCGCGACGGGCTGTTCATCCGCCTGCAGGAGGGTGAACGCGAAGGCTGGGGCGAAATTTCTCCCCTGCCGGGATTCAGTGTCGAGACGCTGGAAGAGGCGCAAATGGCGCTGTTAGCGTGGGCACAGGCCTGGCGCGACGGCGCCGAGCCGCCGCTTCCCACGCAGCCCTCCGTCGCGTTTGGCATCAGCTGCGCGCAGGCGGAGCTTGGCGGCGAACTACCGCAGGCCGCGGATTATCGCGCGGCGCCGCTCTGCTCCGGCGATCCGGATGAGCTATTCGCCAGACTGGCGGCGATGCCCGGCGAGAAGGTCGCTAAGGTCAAAGTTGGCCTCTGGGAGGCGGTCCGCGACGGTATGGTGGTCAATCTGCTGCTGGAGGCGATCCCCGACCTGCAGCTGCGGCTCGATGCCAACCGCGCCTGGACGCCGCTCAAAGCGCAACAGTTCGCCAAATACGTTAATCCGGCGTACCGCCAGCGCATTGCTTTTCTTGAAGAACCTTGCAAAACGCGGGAGGATTCTCGGGCCTTTAGCCGCGAGACAGGGATCGCTATCGCCTGGGATGAAAGCCTGCGCGAGGCGGATTTCCGCTTTGTCGCTGAGCCGGGCGTGCGCGCGGTGGTGATCAAACCGACGCTAACCGGCAGTTTGCAGAAGGTGCAGCAACAGGTCGCCGCGGCGCATGCGCTGGGGTTGAGCGTAGTGATCAGCTCGTCGATCGAGTCCAGTCTCGGCTTAACCCAGCTGGCCCGGATTGCCGCCTGGCTGACGCCGCAGACTATTCCTGGGCTGGATACGCTGTCGCTGATGGGCGCCCAGCTGGTACGGCCGTGGCCCGAAAGTACGCTGCCGGTGCTCAACATTGATGCGCTGGAGCCGCTGCTGTGACCTTTAACGACTGGCCCTGGCGGCACTGGCGTCAGCGGCGCGGAGAGGCCCTCGCCTTACGTCTGAATAACCAGCCGTTGACCTGGCGGGAGCTATGCGCGCGGGTTGACGCGCTGGCGTCTGGTTTTGCCGCGCAGGGCGTAATGGAAGGGCAGGGAGTGGCGCTCCGGGCCTATAACCAGCCGGAAACTCTGCTGGCATGGCTGGCGCTGCTGCAGTGCGGGGCGCGGGTGCTGCCGCTGAATCCGCAGCTGCCAGCGGTGTTGCTGCAGGCGTTGTTACCCGCGTTAACCATGCAGCATCAGCTGGTGCTGAATGGCGATGTGTTGCCGGGGAATTTACCGATGTTAACCCTGCAGTTGGTCGAGGGCGAGCATGCTGTTTGCTGGCATGGCGATCGGTTGCTGTCGATGACGTTGACCTCCGGTTCAACCGGCCTGCCGAAAGCGGCGGTACATAGCGCCAGCGCCCATCTGGCCAGCGCGGCTGGCGTGCTGGCGCTGATGCCGTTTGCCGCAGGAGATGACTGGCTGCTGTCGCTGCCGTTGTTCCATGTCTCCGGTCAGGGGATCGTCTGGCGCTGGCTGCTGGCCGGCGCGCGACTCACGGTACGTGACAAACAGCCGCTGGCGCAGATGCTGCACGGCTGTACCCATGCTTCGCTGGTGCCGACTCAGCTATGGCGCCTGCTGAATGATGATGCTGCGGTTTCCCTCAAGGCGGTGCTGCTCGGCGGCGCGTCGATCCCGGTCGAATTGACTGAACGGGCGCGAAAGCAGGGCATACGCAGCTTCTGCGGCTATGGCCTCACCGAATTCGCCTCCACCGTGTGTGCCAAAGAGGCCGACGGCGCTGCGGATGTTGGCGAAGCGCTGCCGGGGCGAGAGGTGAAAATTGTCGCCGGCGAGATCTGGCTGCGGGCGTCGAGTATGGCCGCAGGCTACTGGCGGGATGGTCAATTGTTGTCATTAACCAACAATGAAGGCTGGTTTGCGACGCGCGATCGCGGAGCATTGCATAACGGTCGGCTGACGGTTGTTGGGCGACTGGATAACCTCTTTTTTAGCGGTGGAGAAGGTATTCAACCGGAAGAGGTCGAGCGTGTGATACTCGCCC
>OGUJ01001872.1_pt1 | contig 11552 bp, 9 predicted proteins | sample 1573661 | NCBI WGS metagenome assembly OGUJ01 (sample SAMEA2581933, study PRJEB24529) | metagenome | biome: Human gut stool | place: China | collected 2011
GAGATTACCCGATTGGTGTGGTCTTGGCGAGCGGTTTTACATGATTTTTTATAAGAAAAAGTGATACAGAAAGTTAATAAGCGGGATTGGTCAATTAAAGTACGATTGAGTGAAACGCATGCAATCCATTCATTTACTTAGAGAATGATTTTTGCGTTCGATAGATGAAAGCACGGTGCGCATCATCAGGATTATCCTCACTATAAAAATAAGCCTGATGATGTTAATTACTGTGAGTTATTTGTTTTGGAAATGTTTGTTTTTTCCCGGTAGTGATTTGTCAAAAAAGGTGATTAATCGATCACTTAATGGCGTCAGCAACACCCAGGGCAAACCGATCAATATCACGGTCATCGAACCGACAATGATGTCAGTAAACCAGTGTGCGCCAATCATTACTCTGGGAAATGCAAAAACCACAAAAATAATAAGGGCGATAAGGCCTGCAACTTTGCCGAAATAACGCCACATGAATGCCGAAAAAATAAGCAGCATCATGCCGTGATCGCCGGGAAAGCTATCTCGTGAGGCATCTTTCGTGGGAACAGAGAGCAGTTCGCTGACGCGGTTAATATCGGTAAAAGTCAATGTTGGGCTGGCCCGTTTTACAGGAATTAATGCCTGACCCAGCTGGTTTAATACCACTGCAGTTAATAGCATGACCAGACCAATAATCACGATACGTCGTCTGCCAGGGGCGTTTTCTTTCAGCCAGAAACTCAGCATCAACATACCCATCGCCAGCAGTGAACAACCGTCGAAGGCGCGATTGTTGGTCAATGCAACCAGCCACAAAAAGGCCTTACTTTCGACCAGTTTCTGATTAAAGAAATAAAAAATATCCGCATCAATCGGCAACCAGAATCCATGATTAACGGGGATATACCAGGAAAGAAACAGCGCGAGGCCGACAATATTCAACAACACTATTTGCGGCAAATTTTTAATCATATTTTCTCTAATTATCTTACTGAAAAACGCAGGCAACCTTACGCGGTAGTCGCTAAACGAAGCTTCAACAGCGTGCTCTGCAAAGCATTCCAGTCAGCTTCGCTGCTGGAAATCAGCTCAATACGGCTGTCCGGTGGCGCAACGTTTTGCGTTTCAATGTGCAGGTCATCGCCCTGACGGTTGATTCGCACCAGCCCTTCGGGAATACGCAGCACGCCTTTGACGCGTTCCACCGGTGCAAGTCGCGCCCATTCCAGAATGCCAATGGTGTCGAATACCGTATCAGCGTCGAATATCCAGCCGCAGGCCTGATATCCTTGCCCGCTGTTCAGACTGCGACGCCAGCGTTGATGCTCTGGCAGGCTTAACGCTGCTAACCCTTTTTTCACGACATGCTGATGAGAATGCGCGGCGCTGGCGGGCAACTCGGCTAAATTGCGACGCGGCAAATCCAGAAGATGACCGTCAACTTTCCCATGCTCACTGTGAATTAATTGTCGATCGCCACCATTTTGCTGCCACCAACGCTGTAGCGCTTGCTCACTTTCGGGCGTCGTACGGTCGGATTTATTGGCGACAATGATGTCTGCGGCAGCCAGCTGGTCACGGAAGTTTTCATTGCTGGCGCTTTTTTCGTCCAGCAGCAGGCGTGGATCGAGAATGCACAAGGTGGCGCGCAGATCTATCCACGGTTCATAGACTGGTGCGGTTAACAGATCGAGGATCTGTTTCGGATGGCCCAGCCCGGTCGGCTCTATCAACAAGCGGTCTGGTTTTCCCTGACGCAGTAAGGTATTCAACCCTACCTGCATGGGTAAACCATTAACGCAGCACATGCAGCCGCCGGGGATCTCTTTCAGCAATGCGCCGCTATCGGCGAGCAAAGCACCATCAATTCCGACTTCCCCAAATTCATTAACCAGTACCGCCCATTTTTCGTTGGGATCTTTATGGGCTAACAGATGAAGAATCGACGTGGTTTTCCCGCTGCCGAGAAAACCGGTGATGAGGTTGGTCCTGGTCACAACGGCTCCGCAATACTCTGGTAAGTTAACTGAGCGTTAATCCTGGCTAAAAAAGGCAGAAAAGAGAAGGGGAGAGCGGACGAAGGTGAGCTTCATCCGCTTTAACCGCAGAAATCGTTAAATTTTGAGGGTGTTTAATAGCGCCTGATGTGCGCCGAATTGTACGATTTGTTGCCAGGCTTGTTCGATGGCCTGCACAAAATGCGGGTTATCTGGCAGATCATCACCGAAAACTTCACGCAGGGAAAGCAGGGCGGTTACGCGTTGTTCACTGCTGCTGCCCGCAACAAGTTCGCGAATTTTATCGCTAAGCGGATCGCGAACATCAATGGCATTTCCGGCATCATCAACGCCGCTGACGTAACGCATCCAGCCTGCAACGCCTAATGCCAGCAACGACCAGTCCGTTTCGCGCCCCAGATGTATGCGAATACCTGCCAGCATACGTTGCGGTAATTTCTGGCTACCATCCATTGCGATTTGCCAGGTCTTATGTTTCAGCGCCGGATTAGCAAAACGTGCAATTAACTTATCCGCATATTGTGTTAAATCGACATCTTTAATTTGCAGTGTCGGCGCTTGCTCATCCAGCATTAATGTTCTGGCGGCATGGCGAAATGCGCGATCCTGCATGCAATCACTGATATGGGCGAATCCTGAGAGGTAACCCAGATAAGCGAGAAAAGAGTGGCTGCCATTAAGCATCCGCAGTTTCATCTCTTCCCATGGCAGGACATCATTCACCATTTGTACACCTGCGACTTCCCAGGCAGGACGCCCAGCGACGAAGTTATCTTCCACCACCCACTGGATAAACGGTTCGCAGCTAATCGCGCAGGGATCATTCACCCCCAGATGCTGGCTGATTTCCACCAGTGATTCGTCGGTTGCAGCCGGAACAATGCGGTCGACCATGGTTCCCGGAAAACTGACGTGCTCTTTTATCCACCCGGCGAGTTCTGGCGAACGTTTTTCTGCCATTCCCAGCACCGCGTTTTTCACCACATGGCCATTGTCGGGAATATTGTCGCAGGAGAGCACGGTAAACGGTGTAAGGCCGCGCTCACGGCGGCGTTTCAGTGCTTCGACGAGAATACCCGGTGCGGAGTGAGGTTCTTCAGGGGTTTGTAGATCGTGAATAATCCGCGGATTACTGGTGTCGAGTGCACCGGTGGCCGGGTCAATACAATAGCCTTTTTCGGTAATCGTCAGGGAAACAATTGCCACCTGTGGCTCGCAAAATTTCTCAATAATTGCCGCTAAGGAATCCAGTTTTGCATTAAGGCATTCGTGAACGGCACCGACAATTATCACCTGATTGCCGTCCGCACCTTTCTCCAGCACGGTATATAAATGGTTCTGTGCGCGGAGCTGGCTCATCAGTTGATCACCGCTGAACAAGCTGATTTCACAGATCCCCCAGTCGCCGCCCTGGGCATTCAGCACACGATCGGTCAGTAACGCCTGATGAGCGCGGTGAAAGGCTCCAAAGCCAAAATGAACGATACGTGATTGCAACTGCTGGCGATCGTAGCGTGGAGCGTGTACATGATGCGGGAGCGTAACGGAGGCAATTGTCTTCATAGGAGTCACGTCTTAGTAACGATAAATTAACAATGACAGTGTAAAGTTATATGACAGCAATTGAAATTGGTCTGGATTGTTAATGCGATGAAGTGTGAGGGCGATCAATCAACGAGTGAAAATTGAGGGCGTAAGGTGTTCAGGAAGCGCAAAATAGAAGATTGGTATAATAAATTAAAAAAGGGACAGCCTGAGCTATCCCTTTTCTGCATGCGGCTGAAGTTAGTCAGCACGCCCCATATAACGGCGTTCTTCGATATGGATACGAATTTTTTCGCCCGGGCTTAAGTATTCTGGTACCTGAATCACCAGACCAGTGCTCAATGTCGCCGGTTTGTTACGGGCGCTGGCAGATGCCCCTTTGATGCCTGGTGCGGTTTCAACGATTTCCAGATCAACGGTCTGCGGCAGCTCAAGCGCCAGCAGTTGACCGTCCCAGGTCAGCACCTGCATGTCCGGCATGCCGCCCTCTGGCATAAACAGCAACTCTTCTTCAATCTGATCTTTGGTGAAGGTATACGGGGTATAGTCTTCTTTATCCATAAAGACATATTCGTTGCCATCGACATAGGAGAAGTCAACGTAACGGCGGGTCAGCGTCACGGTGTCAACGATATCATCACCTTTGAAACGCTCTTCTACTTTCAGCCCGGTACGGACATCAGAAAAACGCATTTTGTACAGCGTAGCGGCACCGCGGGCAGTGGGCGACTGAATATCAATATCCTTAACCAGCAGCAGTTTGCCGTTGTAATTCAGTACCATACCTTTTTTAATTTCGTTCGCTCTTGGCATCGAAAAATTCCTGTAGTCGAAAATGTCAAAAATATCGCGACAAAGTACTCGCGACGGGCCTTTCGGGCAAGTGGTATTCGCACTTTTGCTGGTGCAAAAAAGGTGGTACTGTGCGCGCTCATCAATCCGGTGGTTAACCTTAAGAGAACAACGTATGGAATGCCGTCCGGGTTGCGGGGCGTGTTGCACTGCCCCTTCAATTTCCAGCCCTATTCCCGGTATGCCAGATGGCAAGCCCGCCAATACGCCCTGCATTCAGCTTGATGAACAGCAACGCTGTAAAATTTTCACCTCGCCACTGCGACCGAAAGTCTGTGCAGGCTTACAAGCCAGCGCTGAAATGTGCGGTAACTCGCGTCAGCAGGCCATGACCTGGCTTATCGATCTGGAAATGCTGACCGCGCCTTAAACATCTTTAATCCGCAGTAAGCAAAACAGAGTGGCGATAATCATCACCATCGCAAACCAGAACACAGCGTGATAATTCCAGATCTCGGCGACGATGCCCGCCACTGATCCTGCGATGATCCAGCCCACGCGCGAAGTGTTGGTATAGAGCGTGGTGGCTGAACCCGCCTGACCGGGCATCAGATCCTGAAAATAGAGCATCCCGATGCCGCCCAGAATGCCAATAAAAATAGCATTTAGCAGCTGCAAGCCCAACAGAATGACAGGTGAATGCGCCATCAGCATTCCTGCGTAAAAACAGACGCCACCCACGGCAGCAACGCGCATTAAGAAACGCTTACCCAGACGTTTGGCGAAATATCCGGCAATCAACATCGTCGGGATTTCCAGCCCGGCGGCGGTCCCCATCATCACACCGGCCAGTTTCTCGGGAAGATGCAGTTCGTTGATAATAAATAGCGGCATGTTGATGATGTACAGGCTGTTCGAGCCCCACATCAATGTACAAATGACAAACAGCAGCAGCGTATCGCGACGGTTACGGCGCGGCGCTTCGATCGTGCCGGTCGCCAGCGGAAGCTCTTTTTGCATCGACGGTAAAAACAGCCACACCATCACACCGCAAACAATAAACGCTACCGCTGCGCTCAGATACATTACCGTAAAGCTGAAACCCATCGCTAAGGCATAAGCCAGCGGTGGGCCAATGACCCATGCCAGTGAAACCTGAGCGCGTAAAAAAGAGCTGAACATCACCGCCTCACGTCCGGTTTTGTCGGCATGTTCACGGGCAAGGGCAAACATTTGCGGGTTAGCGGTCGAGCCAAAGCTGCTAAGAAAGACGCCAACGAATAGCAAAACAAAGTAGTTGCGATTCCAGGCAAAAAGGGTGCAGGCCAGCACGCCTAACAGGCAGCAAAAGACAATCAGCGATTTGCGATCGCCGCGCTTATCAGAGCGCCCGGCGAGAAACTGACTTACCAGAATCCCAATGACAGCGCTGCCGGTAAAGAAGAATCCCACCATCGCCGGACGGGCATGTACTTCATCGGTAAGAAAAATACTGAGTGTCGGGGTTTGCAGAGCGCCCGCAATACCGGTGAGAAAGGCAACGATTAAAAACGCCGTCGAGGTCAGGTCAAACGATTTCGCGCTGGAGACTGCGGGGGAGTTATGCATGCTGGTCGATCACTGGAAGAGGAAGACGCGGAGTTTACGCTGCTTGTCAGAAAATAAACAGACAGCGAAATCAAAAGCGCCACGAATAGTCAAAATGCCATTTCACTGTTGCTGATTGGCTGCTGACGCTGCTGAAATGAAATTGCTGATAACGGATTTTCCCATCAGCAATTAGGAAAAATGGCAAAAAATTGTGCAGCACATCAAACTTTTGCTCATAACTTTACGGCTTTCCTTGCGTGCTGAAACAGAAGTATTATGCTTTCTTGAAACGTTTCAGCGCGATCTTGTCTTTAACCCTAAGCCAGGTTGGCGCTTTTTTTCTCATAGAGGCTGAATCGTTTCAATTCAGCAAGAGAGGAGAACTATGTTCCAGTTATCCGTACAGGACATCCATCCGGGCGAAAAGGCCGGAGACAAAGAAGAGGCGATTCGCCAGGTCGCTGCGGCGCTGGTGCAGGCCGGTAATGTAGCAGAAGGCTACGTCAATGGCATGCTGGCGCGCGAACAGCAAACCTCAACGTTCCTCGGCAATGGTATTGCTATTCCACACGGCACTACCGACACCCGCGATCAGGTGCTGAAAACCGGCGTTCAGGTATTTCAGTTCCCGGAAGGCGTCACCTGGGGTGACGGTCAGGTAGCGTACGTGGCAATCGGTATTGCTGCCAGCTCGGATGAACATCTGGGCCTGCTACGCCAGCTGACCCACGTACTGAGCGATGATTCCGTTGCTGAACAACTGAAGTCAGCAACAACAGCAGAAGAACTTCGCGCATTACTGATGGGCGAAAAGCAGAGTGAGCAGCTGAAGCTCGACAACGAAATGCTGACGCTGGATATCGTCGCCAGCGATCTGCTGACTCTTCAGGCGCTGAACGCTGCGCGTCTGAAAGAGGCGGGGGCAGTTGACGCCACTTTCGTCACCAAAGCCATCAATGAACAACCGCTGAATCTCGGACAGGGTATCTGGCTGAGCGATAGCGCCGAAGGCAATCTGCGTAGCGCGATTGCGGTAAGCCGTGCGGCAAATGCTTTTGATGTGGACGGCGAAACGGCAGCCATGCTGGTGAGTGTGGCGATGAATGACGATCAGCCCATCGCGGTTCTTAAGCGTCTCGCTGATTTATTGCTCGACAATAAAGCTGACCGCTTGCTGAAAGCGGATGCGGCAACGTTGCTGGCGCTGCTGACCAGCGATGATGCGCCGACCGACGACGTGTTAAGCGCGGAGTTTGTGGTGCGCAATGAACACGGCCTGCATGCTCGTCCAGGTACCATGCTGGTCAATACCATTAAACAATTTAACAGTGATATTACCGTGACAAACCTTGATGGTACCGGCAAACCGGCAAACGGACGTAGTCTGATGAAAGTTGTGGCACTTGGCGTTAAGAAAGGTCATCGCCTACGCTTTACCGCCCAGGGTGCAGATGCTGAACAGGCGCTGAAAGCAATCGGCGACGCTATCGCTGCTGGTCTTGGGGAGGGCGCATAATGAGCAGACGTGTTGCTACTATCACCCTTAATCCGGCTTATGACCTTGTTGGTTTCTGCCCGGAAATTGAACGCGGCGAAGTGAACCTGGTGAAAACCACCGGTCTGCATGCGGCGGGTAAAGGCATCAACGTGGCCAAAGTATTAAAAGACCTGGGAATTGATGTCACCGTTGGCGGCTTCCTGGGTAAAGACAATCAGGATGGTTTTCAGCAACTGTTCAGCGAGCTGGGCATTGCCAACCGTTTCCAGGTTGTACAGGGGCGCACCCGAATTAACGTTAAGCTGACGGAAAAAGACGGCGAAGTGACCGACTTCAACTTCTCGGGTTTTGAAGTCACCCCCGCCGACTGGGAACGCTTTGTGACTGATTCTCTGAGCTGGCTCGGTCAGTTCGATATGGTCTGTGTCAGCGGAAGCTTACCGTCAGGCGTCAGCCCGGAAGCGTTCACCGACTGGATGACTCGCCTGCGTAGTCAGTGTCCTTGCATTATCTTTGATAGTAGCCGTGAAGCGTTAGTAGCAGGTTTGAAAGCGGCACCGTGGCTGGTGAAACCTAACCGCCGCGAGCTGGAAATCTGGGCAGGCCGTAAACTGCCTGAAATGAAAGATGTGATTGAAGCTGCACATGCGCTACGTGAACAAGGTATTGCGCATGTTGTTATTTCACTGGGTGCCGAAGGCGCGCTTTGGGTTAATGCCTCCGGCGAATGGATCGCCAAACCACCGTCAGTCGATGTCGTAAGCACCGTTGGCGCAGGGGATTCTATGGTTGGTGGCCTGATTTATGGCTTGCTGATGCGTGAATCCAGTGAACACACACTGCGTCTGGCGACAGCTGTTGCAGCCCTGGCGGTAAGTCAAAGCAATGTGGGTATTACCGATCGTCCGCAGTTGGCCGCAATGATGGCGCGCGTCGACTTACAACCTTTTAACTGACAGCAGGAGAGGCATAATGAAAACGCTGCTGATTATTGACGCTAATCTCGGTCAGGCACGCGCCTATATGGCGAAGACCCTGCTGGGCGCGGCGGCGCGAAAAGCAAAACTGGAAATCATCGACAATCCGAACGACGCTGAAATGGCGATTGTTCTCGGTGATTCCATCCCGAACGACAGCGCGCTGAACGGTAAAAATGTCTGGCTGGGCGATATTTCCCGGGCAGTTGCGCACCCTGAGCTGTTCCTGAGTGAAGCCAAAGGCCATGCGAAACCTTACACTGCGCCGGTCGCTGCGACAGCACCAGTTGCCGCCAGCGGTCCGAAACGCGTAGTTGCGGTGACTGCTTGCCCGACTGGCGTAGCACACACCTTTATGGCGGCTGAAGCCATTGAAACCGAAGCGAAAAAACGTGGCTGGTGGGTGAAAGTTGAAACCCGTGGTTCTGTTGGCGCGGGTAATGCAATCACTCCCGAAGAAGTCGCAGCAGCGGATCTGGTGATTGTGGCGGCAGATATCGAAGTGGATCTGGCGAAATTTGCTGGTAAACCGATGTATCGTACCTCTACCGGTCTGGCGCTGAAGAAAACCGCGCAGGAACTGGATAAAGCGGTTGCTGAAGCAACGCCGTATGAACCGGCGGGCAAAGCTCAAACGGCGACCCCTGAAAGTAAGAAAGAGAGTGCAGGCGCATACCGTCACTTGCTGACGGGCGTTTCTTACATGCTGCCGATGGTCGTTGCAGGTGGTCTGTGTATCGCGCTTTCTTTTGCTTTTGGTATCGAAGCGTTTAAAGAGCCGGGTACGTTGGCAGCGGCGCTGATGCAGATTGGCGGTGGTTCAGCCTTTGCGCTGATGGTGCCGGTACTGGCAGGTTATATTGCCTTTTCCATTGCCGATCGTCCGGGCCTCACTCCGGGTCTGATTGGCGGTATGCTGGCTGTCAGCACCGGTTCTGGCTTCATTGGTGGTATTATTGCGGGCTTCCTGGCTGGTTACATTGCGAAGTTAATCAGTACGCAATTGAAACTGCCACAGAGTATGGAGGCGCTGAAACCAATCCTGATCATTCCGCTAATTTCCAGTCTGGTGGTCGGTCTGGCGATGATCTACCTGATCGGTAAACCAGTTGCTGGCATTCTCGAAGGGCTGACTCACTGGCTGCAGACCATGGGGACTGCGAATGCGGTTCTGCTGGGGGCGATCCTCGGTGGCATGATGTGTACTGACATGGGCGGTCCGGTAAACAAAGCAGCGTACGCATTCGGTGTGGGTCTGCTGAGTACTCAAACCTATGGCCCGATGGCGGCGATTATGGCGGCAGGTATGGTGCCACCGCTGGCAATGGGTCTGGCAACAATGGTGGCGCGTCGCAAATTCGACAAAGCGCAGCAGGAAGGTGGCAAAGCCGCTCTGGTATTGGGACTGTGCTTCATTTCGGAAGGTGCAATTCCGTTTGCTGCTCGTGATCCGATGCGTGTGCTGCCGTGCTGTATCGTGGGTGGGGCGCTGACTGGCGCAATCTCAATGGCGATTGGTGCGAAACTGATGGCACCGCACGGTGGTCTGTTTGTTCTGCTGATCCCTGGCGCTATTACGCCGGTATTGGGTTACCTGGTAGCAATTATTGCCGGTACGCTGGTGGCGGGTCTGGCCTATGCCTTCCTGAAACGTCCGGAAGTGGACGCAGTAGCGAAAGCAGCGTAATAAAAGGTGTGTTACAGGGCAGAAATTTCCTGTCCTGTAACATTTGATGAGCGCAAAGAGAATGACCGGTTTGTGAATGTAATTTTATGAATTTAAATGGTTTTATCTTTCAGTAGAAACTTCAAACGTTCATCAAACACTCAGGTTATTTCCTCAAGGGCAGATTATTTTCTGCCCTTTTTTATTGTTCTGTTCTGTGCATCCCGTCACAAATTCCTCGCTTTTGTAATTCAGGCATTTAATCGCATTTTGTGAGCCTGCTCAAATCTGCCCATTTTGCCTCTCTGGCGGTAATTTACTTTACGTAAAACATGCATACTATGAGCACATGTTTAAATATGAACACATGTTTAAACCGTCTTTGCAGTATCTATATTCTTGTGGATTGACAGGGTTGGTAATTTTTTACCAGAGGACGTGCTATGCGCGAAAAGGATTATGTCGTAATTATAGGTTCGGCGAATATTGATGTCGCCGGATATTCACATGAATCATTAAATTATGCGGATTCAAATCCAGGTAAAATAAAATTTACGCCTGGTGGAGTAGGGCGCAATATTGCACAAAACCTGGCGTTGCTGGGTAACAAAGCCTGGCTACTGAGCGCCGTAGGCAGTGATTTTTATGGTCAATCGCTGCTAACGCAAACCAATCAATCTGGCGTTTATGTCGATAAATGCCTGATTGTGCCGGGAGAAAATACGTCGAGTTATTTATCATTACTCGATAATACCGGTGAAATGCTGGTTGCTATAAATGACATGAATATTAGCAACGCTATTACAGCTGAATATCTCGCACAGCACGGTGAATTTATTCAGAGGGCAAAGGTCATTGTCGCGGACTGTAATATCAGTGAAGAGGCACTGGCATGGATTCTGGATAATGCCGCCAACGTACCCGTATTTGTCGATCCGGTTTCGGCATGGAAATGTGTCAAAGTGCGCGACCGTCTAAATCAGATCCACACTCTCAAGCCAAACCGCCTTGAAGCGGAAACCCTGAGTGGGATTGCGCTGTCAGGGCGTGAAGATGTGGCAAAAGTTGCTGCCTGGTTCCATCAACATGGCCTGAACCGACTGGTATTGAGCATGGGCGGCGACGGCGTTTATTACAGCGATATCAGCGGTGAAAGTGGCTGGTCTGCGCCGATCAAAACCAATGTTATTAATGTTACCGGAGCGGGCGATGCCATGATGGCGGGACTTGCTTCGTGTTGGGTAGACGGAATGCCGTTTGCCGAATCTGTTCGTTTCGCACAGGGATGTTCGTCAATGGCGCTCTCCTGTGAATACACCAATAACCCCGATTTATCGATTGCCAACGTTATATCGTTAGTGGAGAACGCAGAATGTCTGAATTAAAAATTTCCCCTGAATTATTACAAATTTCCCCGGAAGTGCAGGACGCTTTAAAAAACAAAAAACCGGTTGTGGCGCTGGAATCGACCATTATTTCTCACGGGA
>OGUJ01001879.1_pt1 | contig 11530 bp, 10 predicted proteins | sample 1573661 | NCBI WGS metagenome assembly OGUJ01 (sample SAMEA2581933, study PRJEB24529) | metagenome | biome: Human gut stool | place: China | collected 2011
CTTCGTGCGACTTCTGAGATTGGAAGAGATGAAGCAGCATTAAATGGTCTTAGCAGGGCAGAAGTGGAACGGGGTGTCTTGTATCACGCACAGGGTATTCTGGAAGATATGGGATTAGAAAATGAAGTAGAGCTGCTTGCAGCAAGGGTGCATGGTTCCAGAAGCAGAGAGGAACTTTACAGAGATGATTCTGACCTTGATGTGGTGCTTTCTTATCGTGGCAATATCCGGGAGGACAGTTTCTTCAATGAATTAAATGCTCATGGTATAGCAATGGCAGGTATTAAGGTGGACATCAATCCTATCGCAGAAGAAAGAATCACTCTGGCAGAATATATGAAAGAGTCAGAAGCCTATCTTGATCAGAAGGAAATTGAAAAGCTGGCGGTGGATTTAGATAATTTCAGCTATGAATATGACACTTACGAATATAAAGATATCGTTGAGAACAGGGAAGAACAGGTGAAGAAAATCACAGAGGACATTCTGAATAAGAAAACAGGGTGTTTAAAGGACTGGTTGGTTGAAGTATCGGAAGAATCTGATATAGACAGTGATGTGATAACTGCCCGGTCACTGCTCTCCCGTTTAGAAAATGCAGAAACCTTTTCTATCTTTACCAGACAATCAGAACAGGAACAGCCAGAAGCTACGATCAGTTTCTATGTAGCAGAGTGCATGGAGTTCCCGGTCATGGGTGAGTACCATAATAATCTTACTCTGGAAGAAGCAATCAAAATCTATGAAAGTATTCCGGCAGAACGCCTGCATGGAATCAAAGGGATTGGTTTTGATCTGCAGGACGGGGATGAGGATTATTCCGGGGAATACGGACTCATGAGTGGAGACAGGATAGACAGAGATCTGATTGATATGATTCCACATTATAAGGAGAGTCCATTAGTACAGAAAGCAATCAATGACATGGAAAAGTATCTGAATGAGAAACATGGAAAAGTGCAGGAGGCAGAACAGACCGTGGAAGTGAAACAGGAAGTTTCAGAAACACCATTCAAGAAAGAATCCGTATCAGTAGAATCGAACCGGGAACAAAACAAAGAGCCTGCAAAGGGTGGAAAAGGGGAACTGAAAAAATCTGTGCTGCAGTCGTTAAAAGAGTTCCAGGCAAGAGCAAAAGCACAGGAGCAGAAAGAAATGGCAACTGAAAAATCCAAAGCACATAAGAAGGGGAATATAGAATTATGATGAATCTGGCAATGAACTTTGATACAGATGAATGCTTAGTGACCGCAATGTTTGATAAAGGCAACCGAAATGATACGATGGAAGCTATCGACAATATCATTCCATTTCTGAAAGGGGATGCGGATATGATCGGGCTGGTCTGCAATACCATAAGAAAGCTGTTCTGCATGAGTGATGAAGGCTATGAGACTTTTCTTATGGACTTGGAAGATTATAAATCGAAACTGGAAGAGGAGGAATGAATTCAAGCCAGTGTGTAGTATAGCAGGTGAAAGATGAGAAGCGAAGGAAAAAGTGTCAGCATTGAGAAGTGTTAACAGGTATATATTGGAAGAATTCAGCCAGGGGAACTCTGGCTGATATAAAAACACATCTGCAGAAATAGTGACTGAAGAAATTTTGAGTAGTGGAATTGGGAAGAAGTATTTAGATACTATAATAAAGAGATTAGCTGGCTTGTATACTAACAGAGAGGACATAGTAAACAGATTTGCGTTATTATCAGGGATTGTAGGGAGATTCCGAAGAGCTTTTGTTCAGATGATGAAACAATAGGATTGGTACAGGAAATATATGGAACAAAAGTTAATAAAGGGATTTGTTGCGTTTTCTGCTATAATAATCTGCCAGCAAAGAATGTGTTGTCTGAATATGTTTGTGATTATAAGAAACGAGCAGGGTTATTTCAAAGATCAGCAGATTTAGAGTAGTTCTTTTTTTTCTGAGAGAAAATTAAAAATCGTTTTTGGTTCTTCTGGAGAGTGATTATAGCGTTTGGGAAACATCCGGAGAAACCATTACCTCAGAGTGTCGTAAAGTTCTTTATCAAAGAAGGCTTTGAGATGCCCTTTCTTTTTTATGCAAATCTTTTCTCTTGTCTACATATATAAACCTAAGAAAAAGCTTGACGTTTAAATATTACAAGTGTAATATTTAAGAAAATACGAAAAAAGGAGAAATAAAACTATATGAGAAAAACGAAAAGAAAAAAACACACGAAGACTATCACAAAAATAGTTTTATTTAGCGGTATATTGATTGGTGGTGGAATCGGTATTGTAACAATAATGAATCGTAATGTTCCTGAAAAAAGACTAATGGAATATATGAAATATATTGAAAAAGGGGAATATGAGCAAATGTATGCCATGCTGGATCAGAAAAAAAGCAGCATGAACAGTAAGGAAGAATTTATAGAACGAAATTCTAAAATATATGAAGGCATTGAGATGTCTGATCTGTCCATAACCGATATTACAGTAAAAAGACAAGAAAACGGAAATGCGGCAGTTTCCTATACAACAAATATGCAGACTGCTGCAGGAAATGTAGAATTTACCAACGATGCGGTATTTTCACATGATTGGACAGGATATCATTTAATCTGGCAGGATCAGTTGATTTTTCCAGAGTTATCTGCAACGGATAAAGTTCAGGTAACGTCAGAAGAGGCAAAGAGAGGAGATATTTTAGACAGAAATGGTCGTCAGTTGGCTGGAGAGGGAACTGCATCTTCGGTAGGAATTGTTCCGGGCAGAATGGAGAACAGGGAAGATACAATAAAAAAACTGGCAGAGTATCTTGGAATTGGAGCAGACGAAATTGAGGATAAGTTAAAAGCCGGTTGGGTAAAAGCAGATTCTTTTGTACCAGTAGCAACAATTCCTAAAATACAAGAGGTCGATCTTTTGACAGTGAATCCGGATAAAACTGTTCTGGAAGAAAAAGAAAAGCAGGACACATTATTGAAGATTCCAGGTATTATGTTATCTGATGTAAAAGTACGAACTTATTATCTAAAAGAAGCTGCCTCTCATCTGGTAGGGTATGTACAGGCGGTTACAGCCGAAGATTTGCAGGAACATAAAGGGGAAGGGTATCGTACAAACAGTGTGATTGGAAAGACGGGACTGGAAACGCTTTATGAAAAAGAACTAAAAGGGACAGATGGGTGTGAGATCTGTATTGTAGATGCAAATGGAAATAAAAAAAGTGTCATTGCATATGAGCCTAAAAAAGATGGAGAAGATATCCATACTACAATTGATGGCAATCTTCAAAGTACTCTTTATGAACAATTTAAAGAAGACAGAGGATGTTCTGTAGCCTTGAATCCTTATACAGGGGAAGTACTGGCGTTGGTAAGTACGCCATCTTATGATAATAATGATTTTGTACGTGGAATGGACAACAGCCAGTGGAGTGCATTAAATGAAAATGAAGACAGGCCTTTATACAACCGCTTTCGCCAGACATGGTGTCCAGGCTCAACTTTTAAACCTGTAATTGCTGCAATTGGATTAAAAGTGGGGGCATTTACTGCAAATGACGATTTTGGAAATGAGGGTCTGGCGTGGCAGAAAGATTCCTCGTGGGGAGATTATACAGTGACTACACTTCATGATTATGAACCTGTGATCTTGAAAAATGCGCTTATTTATTCAGATAATATTTATTTTGCAAAAGCAGCATTAAAAATTGGTGCGGATCAACTGATGCAGTCTCTAAATCAAATAGGATTTAATCAGGAACTTCCATTTGATATTAAAATGTCAGAGTCCCAATATTCTAATATGGACAAGATAGAAACAGAAATCCAGCTTGCTGACAGTGGGTATGGACAGGGACAGATTCTGGTAAATCCTTTGCATCTTGCAAGCATTTATACGGCTTTTCTAAATGATGGAAATATGATAAAGCCATATCTTCACGCGGATGGTGGAAGCACTTCCAGTGAAATCTGGATAAAAGATGCTTTTTCACCACAAATTGTTTCGGAGGTTATGGAGGGGTTAGAGGGTGTAGTGAATAACCCGGAAGGAACTGGTTATGGAGCATGCCGGGAAGACATTAGATTAGCAGGAAAAACCGGAACAGCGGAACTGAAAGCTACAAAAGAAGATACATCTGGAACAGAAATTGGCTGGTTTACAGTTTTTACTACAGATAGAGATACAAAGAATCCTATTTTGCTCATCAGTATGGTAGAGAATGTGAAAGATATTGGAGGAAGCGGTTATGTGGTGGAAAAGGATAAGGCGATACTGGATGAATATCTTGGTAATGAATAATTTTTACCTTTAAATATTACAAATGTAAGAGGAAAATGATATGAAAAAAATTTGGAAAATATTTGTGGGAGTTATTTTTCTTGCTGTCTGTAGTGGATGTGGCATAAAGAAAGAGCAGAAAAAGACAATTGAAGATACGAAAGAAAAAATTTACAGAGAGTGTGAAATGCTAGCAGAAGGCTATCGGAACATATATGAGAATGCTGTGAAAGAAAATGCACTATATGAGCTGAGTACAATACAAAAAAGTATGGATTATTTTGGAAAATATGGATATGCAGTAATTGATTCCTACAATCAGCTGGATATGGTTCAAAGTATTAAAGTAGATGATTTTTTGAAAAAAGCAGAAAAAGAGAAGAATGGAAAAACTACTATATTTCAAGTTATAGCAGGGGATCATTTTATCCGGTATGATCTGAAAACCAAACAGGGGAAAATAGACGTTGAAGTAAGCTCTTTTAAATGGAAAGAGGACACTTGGCAGGAAACATATTATCATGAGTTTAGAGCTAATTCATGGAAATATACAGAAAACGGGTATTTCTTTATAGAAGAATATCATCCGGCAGGATATGATGGACCGTCTGGATATCGGGACTTTCGGGTAGCACCGTTAAATAAAAAATGTCGGGAGTTGAATCGAAAATATATACTTCCTTTTGGATATACACTTAATAAATTGTTTACTTCTAATTGGAGTGAAAAAAATTATGATGGAATAAATTTTTATGATGTTTTTGACCGTTTACTTTCAATGGAAGAAAAAACTGATGAATTTAAGGAAGGAAAGACTTATGAAATCCCAAAAGAATCATTTGAAACGATATTTCAAAAATATTTTAATATAAGCGCAGAGATACTGCAGACAGGAACGGTATTTCACACGGAAACACAGACATATCGGTATCGAACCAGAGGAATCGTATATGATTTTGCTCCCACACCATATATTCCATATCCGGAAGTTGTTTCCTACATAGAAAATCAAGATGGAACAATAACACTGGAAGTAAATGCGGTATGGCCACAAAAAGAATTAGATCAGGCGTTTTGTCATAGCGTAACCATTCGGCTGTTAGATAAAGATAGATTTCAATATGTATCCAATTATGTATCAAGGTCAGAAATAGAGGTTACCTGGTATACGGAAAGATTATCAGACGAAAAGTGGGAGGAATGTTATGGAGATAATTGATATGAGTACAAAAAGAAAACTGAAAAAGATGGTGAGTGTTTTATTTATTTTGGGATGCTTTTTCATAGGAAATACAAAATGTAAAGGGGCTGATTTAGAATATATTTCACAGGAAACTGCGAATTATGCTGTACAAGAAAGAGGATATGATTTGCCAGTAGATGAAGTCGTGAAAGAAGAAGCTATTGAAGATTGTAAGAATGTTATGAATCAGATGAAAGCCATTTATCAAAAGGCGGATAAAGGAACTTCATCGAATGTAGTAGTTTCTGAGACAGTAATGGAAGAAATGCAGGAAGTATTAAAGGAAAAAAATGTCCCTGTTATTACATCAGCGCCGTATTCAAATATGGCTAATTATTCTAAAATGGAAGAATTTCTTTTCAAGGCAGAACAGGATCTGCCAGGAGATATCGTCTTATATAGGATTAACAGGGATGGTGGGATAGAAAGACTCAAATTCAATTATGATGGGACAGATATGTATTTGTTGGCTGCGAAAGTTGTTTGGGGTATGAACGACAATCCATCTATTGTATATGTTTCGTATACAAGGATAGAAGAATGGAAATATACAGAAAAAGGCTGGTTTGGTTATACGCTATGTGTTCCAAAATATCCGGAAGTATCAGAAGCGGTTGATGGCAGTTCTATGATAAGAATTAAACCTTTAAGTGATGAATGCAGGGAAGTTTCAAAGAGGTGTGTGTATTTGCTTGGATATCAGGGGAATAATCTTTTATGTTCTGATTGGGATAGATCTGATATGGAAGGGTTAGATTATAATGGTTTATATGAATATTTATATCGAATGAAATACGGGGAGAGATATGAGTTTTCAGGTAACTCAAGTGGAATTCCGGCAGAAGAGTTTGAAAATCTGATAATGGAGTTTTTGCCGATAACAGCGGAGCAAATTAAAAAATGGGCAGTATTTGATTCGGAACATCAAACTTATGACTGGGAACGATTAGGTTGTTTAAATTATAGCCCTACTTATTTTGGAACATCTTTACCGGAGGTCGTTGAAATAAGAGATATCGGAGAGGGAAACAATGTGCTGGTTGTTGATGCTGTATGTGATACATTTATATGTAATGATGCCGTTATTACAAGTGAGCTGACTGTTAAGTTCAACGATGATAAGAGTTTTAAATATATGGGGAATAAAATTCTGAATAATGGTACGAAAGAAGTTCCCAAATATCAATATAGAATAAAAAGAAAGAACTGATAACAACTATCAGCCCTTTCATATTTGTTAATTCCATATATGTAATTTTTTTAAGATATCAGAAGTGATTTCAAATGCTTTTTTGCCAGTTGCATTAGAATCACTTTGGATATTGGTTGCAAAATAATAGCTGTTATCGGAAGTTTCTACATATCCGATAAACCAGCCGTTGATATCCTGTCCGTTGACACGACCGGTTCCAGTTTTTCCGTAGAAATTACCATTAGGTGTACTGGCAATTTTTATAGCATTTTTAACAGAAAATACATTTTGGGAATTTAGATGGAATTCATTTGTGTTAAATTTTTTCAATAATGTTACTTGCTCTAAAGGCGAGATTTTTAATGAAAAATCGGACCAGTATAAATCCAGATTTGAACTGGTTGTCTGGTTTCCATATTCTATTTTATTCAAAAATTCCTGGACTCTGTTAATTCCGAGCTGCGAATCAATTGCCTGGAAATACCAGTTAACGGAATTTTGCATAGCAGAGTTTAAATCCTGATCAGCTTCCCAGGATGGAAAAGGAAAGGCATCACCATTCCATGTCATGGAAGAGTGTTCTGGTGTGATGATTCCGGATTCCAACCCTAATAATGCATCGTATATTTTGTAGGTAGACTCTGGCGGAATACGTTTGGTGGCTTCTTCAAGATCGTATATTTTCCAGGAATCCAAATTATTGTCATACAAAACAAATGATCCATCATATGTTCCAAATGTTTCGGATATATCTAACAGGGAGATATTTTTGTCTGTATCACTAAAATGATATACGCTTTGAGTAGAGGCATCAATGGATAAAATGGGTGTACATCCAATAAAAACAGCACTAATGACCAGATAAATTATCAATGCTCTCATTTTTTGATAAAGAGTTTCTTTCCTAAAAACGGCGATGTTGAGAATACGTCGTTTCATCTGCCTGAAATTTCCGGACATTCCAACTGCCAGTGGAGAGGAAAAAGAGGATATTTTTTCTGCAAAATTAATCAGTGTAGTTCCATAAGCTTGGTATTCATCAGCAGAAATCATCTGCAATACAGCAGAATCACAGGCTATTTCACGGTCACAGAGAATTTCTTTTAAAGTGTACCAAACAAAAGGGTTAAACCAGTAGAGTATATTACTTATGACCATGAGGAAGCCAATAAATGTATCTTTGTGACGGTAATGCTGTAATTCGTGTAGCAGCATAAAACGCATATCATCAGGATTCAGTTCGGAAATTAAATGGATGGGAATGTAAATTCTGGGATGTATTATTCCGATTAAAACTGGTGATTTTAAAAATGCAGTACTGTAGACTGATACTGGGTGAGAGATTTTAAGTTCCTTTAAACAATTGTAATAAATAGTTTTTACCTGCTGATTTTGAAGCGGGAGAGCAGATCTTTTTATGGAACGTACATAGTTTAATGAATGAAGGGTGAGGACTGACATAATCATAACACCCGTTATCCATATTAGAAAGAGTATGGTATTCAAGCCTCCAGAAAATTGACTACTGATGGAAACTGAAAAATCATTCACCTGGTTTAACAAAATATTTTGTGTATTACTGGTAAGTTCGGATAGCGTGTCGGTACCAGAGTTAAGTCCTGAGTCAGTTTGAAAAAAATGTAACCATGAAAAAAGTTGTGAGCCATGAATCTGTACAGGAAAAAATGGCACGGCAAGTAATAAAAATAAAAGAAAACAGAGATGGTACTGTGTAGCCGCAGATAAATATTTTTTCAGAAGTTTTTTTGTTCCGATTATTACAAGTGTAAAAATACATATGAAGATATTACTGATTAAAAAGTGGATAATCCAGTTGCTCATTCAAAACCTCCTATTTCTGATGTTTTGATAATAAATGGCGTAAGTTATCAATTTCTGTTGAAGAGAGCTTATCGTCTTCAAGGTAAGAAGCCAGCATAGAAGAAAGATTTCCATTATAATATCGCTTTAAAAAAGAATTGCTTTCCTGGCGTATATATTCATCTTCTTGGACTAATGGAGTATAGACAAATACCCGGCTTTGTTTTTCGTAGGAAAGAGCTTTTTTGGAAACAAGTCTCTTGATAAGAGTTTGAATTGTTTTTGGACTCCAGCTGGTAGTTAGAGTAAGTTTTTCTGTAATTTCATTTGTATTGATGGGAGCATATTTCCATACAATTTTCATAACTTCAAATTCGGCTTCTGAAATTTGGGGTAGTGACATAATAAAATCCTCCTGCTAAATCCTACATATGTAATAAATATATTATATTACTTGTAGAAGAAAAAAGTCAAATGGCAGATGATATATAGAATATAAAATTAATAATGTAGAGGCAATAAAGGTGAAAAAGATAGAAATTATTGAGAGAATCACAGATGCTAATGGAAGCATAAGTGAAAACATATTGACTAGCTGGGAACATAAAAACCAATTCATACCGGAAATTATAAGGTTTGGAGAATTAAAAATATATCTACAGGAACGAATTGTTAAAAAGAATGATAGTGATGTTCATCTTTCAAAATATGAATATGATATTTTACTTCTTTTAGCGAAAAGTCCAGGTAGAATATTTGGAAAAGAAATGGTTTATGATCTGGTATGGAATGAACCTTATTCCGGTGATTATAATGTGGTTATGCGACATATCTGCAATATCAGAGAAAAAATAGAAGATGATCCTGGACAACCATTATATATACAAACAGTACGAGGTGTAGGATATCGGTTTAACGGGAATTTAGGCAGCGAGTGAAATCGCTGCCTATTATTATGGTTTTACAAAGAAGGGAGTTGGTTATGAGAAGATCTTTGTATTTCAGGAGCATCCTGTTTGAGATATTTGGACAGGTTTTGATGTATCAATTCCAACTCTTTTATTTCTTGCTTAAAAGAAACGTATTGAGTATTTAGTGATTCCTTTCTGGAAATAAGATCTGCAATTTGCTCTTGTAACTTATTGGAATTAAGATGTTTCAGGTCTATACCATTTTCCTGTAAAATATGTTCAGCACCAGCGAAAAGAATAATTTGAGATTCATATTTACGGAAATAACGATCCGGATCTTTGGAACTTTTATAATGGTCATCGTAAATTTTATTTTTCTGATATTGTTCGGCATATTTTAGCATTTCTCGAAGATGGCGTATCTGAGACTCGAGAGAAACAACAGAGGTATTTACCTCTTTTTGCTGCATATGTAACAAGGCTATGCGGTCTTCAAGTTCTGAAAAATTATGTAGATTATGTGTGAGCATCTTGTTATATTCAGCAGAGACAATTTTTAAATTTTCCTTATTTGCCCATTTCTGAAGTCCAATGTTTCCTGCTATATTGGGAGTGTTGGTGTCTATTAACTTATTACGAACAGAAGGAACAGTAGTTCTGTGAAGCTTATTATTAATGCGTTCTTTGATACGTTCCTTAGTAAAATTTTTTCCTAAAGATTTAGCACTTCCACGCACTGGACGGGACATATCGGGAGAACGAAAGGTAATGTATTTCCTGCTGTTTTCGCCAAATTCTGCGTTTTTTATTTCATATCCTTTAGCTTCCATAAATGCAAGAAATTCTGAGTAAGTGGAAACGATTCGGATTGTCTGGTTGATATCTTTTCGCAGCTGCGCTTTTTTACTGGATTCAGATTTATTTGCAGCCCATTCATTGTATTTCATTCCTTTTTTACCATCTGGCATAATTGTGGACAGGTTATGTTCCTGGCATAAAGTGTCGCTGAGATTTCGTATTTTCCAGTAATTCTTTTTACAGTCATGGTAATGAGAAAAAGTGATGTTATCTGCAGAACAGAAAATTAAATGGTTATGTACATGACCTTTATCAGTGTGTGTTGTCAGAACATAGGAGTATTTTCCCTCCAGTAAGCGATCCGCAAGTTCTTTGCCAATTTGATGGGCTTCTTCATAGGAAACTTCACCAGGGGAAAATGCCTGAATCAGATGAAATGCCTTATTTGCATTATGTGCATCTCGGCAGTCATGTGTGTGATCCAAAGTGTATTTAAAGTCAAGAACTGCTGTTTCAGGAGAGCAGGCAAAGGAAGAAATATATAGTTTCTGGTCTGTTTTATCTGGATTGCAGATGTATTCTATTGCTTTATCAACGGTTGTTTTGATACCATGGATTTTTGTAACTGCCATATTTTTTCCATTAACTCCTTTATATCGTCCAGATCCTTTTGGTAAACTGCATTGGTGCTGTTTATACGACGGGTGATCTGATTTAAATTACTGCTGATATTTCCCAGCAGGGTATTCATTTTTCGGATATGAGAGTAGTCTACTTCATATACAAATCCATATAAGATCATTTTCCGTAGAAAGGCAGATTTGCTTTTCATCCTGGAAAGACGATATTTTTCTTCTAAAATGTATTGTTCGTCATCATTCAAATAAAATTGTACGGGATGAATTCTGGTACGTTTGCTCATTGAAATCCTCCAATTCGTTTTTTTCTATAAAAAAGAGTACAAAAAAACTGTCTAACCAGTTCGGCTATGACAGTTATGGTACTTGGTTTTTTGTTGGTTTGGACAGATGTATCTGTAAGTTATTTTAACAGGACTGGGTGAAAGCGTCAAATTAAGAAATTATAAAATATGAGAGGGCCAGGGATACTCCCTGATACATTTTGGTAGAATGAACCGGAAAGGGAATTTGACAAAATGAGCCAGTTGTCATGACACTGGCAGTGCTTGCTTCTTTTGGGGTGTAGCCTGCAAAGCAGGCTATGCAAAAGCTATAAAACATAAATGGAACTGTGAGAAGTGGTTGAGAATATAATCCTGATAGCGTATAATCAGAGCAAGAAATCGTAA
>OGUJ01001881.1_pt1 | contig 11523 bp, 10 predicted proteins | sample 1573661 | NCBI WGS metagenome assembly OGUJ01 (sample SAMEA2581933, study PRJEB24529) | metagenome | biome: Human gut stool | place: China | collected 2011
CTTCAGCTGTGCTACCAGCGGTGCAAACATATCAGCCATTGTGATTACCTCCGAAAATGCTTTCCAAAATTTGCATCCCGTCTCTGTTGGACACAAGGATGCCTTTCTTCTTTATTCTAGCACAGACGGCAAAAAGTTCAAGACAAAATTGTGTTTTTGTGCTATATTTTAGGGGAGAAACCGCCATTTGATTTGTGAATAAAATATCATACTGGTTTTAAAGGAGATGTTCTCCATGGATATGGATACTTTAAAGGCCGAATGCCTTGCCTGCACCCGGTGCGAGCTGTGCGCCACCCGGACGAACGTGGTATTCGGGCAGGGCGTGCCGGACGCCGAGGTGCTGTTTGTGGGCGAGGGCCCCGGCCAGAGCGAGGACGAGCAGGGTCTGCCCTTTGTGGGGCGCAGCGGCCAGCTGCTGGACAAATACCTGTTTGCCATCGACCTTGACCGCAAAAAGAACTGCTATATTGCCAACATCGTCAAGTGCCGCCCGCCCCAGAACCGCGACCCGCTGCCCGCCGAGAGCGAAGCCTGTATGCCGTGGCTGCGGGAGCAGTTCCGGCTGCTGCATCCCAAGATCGTGGTCTGCCTTGGGCGTGTTGCCGCCCAGCGGATGATCCGGCAGGATTTTTCCGTCACCCGGGAGCACGGACAGATCATTGAGAAGGGTGGCATTTTGTTCATGGGCACCTTCCACCCCGCCGCCCTGCTGCGCCAACCCCAGAACAAGCCTGAAGCCTTTGCGGACTTTACCGTACTGCGGGACACCATTGCCGCCGTGTGCGAGCATACCTATCATAAATAAGGGCAGGAACCAACCGCGCCGCTTTTGCATACTGTAAAGCAAAAGTGAGGTGTTTTTGTATGGAAAGTTCCGTGCATCCTTCTGTGGATTTCTTTTTGGGCGCTACAACGCCCGCCGGGTTCAAGGGCTACTTTGCGCCGCTGCGCCGGGAGCCCGGGATGCAGCTGGTGCTGCTCAAAAGCGGGCCGGGCTGCGGCAAGTCTACCCTGATGAAGCGGCTGGCGCGCGCCGCACAGGATAAAGGCGAACCCATCCAGCGCATCCACTGCGCCAGCGACCCCGACAGTCTGGACGGGGTGGTGTTCCTGCGGCAGAAACGCGCCATCATCGACGCCACCGCGCCCCATGTGGTGGAACCGGAAGCCCCCGGCGCAGACGAGCGGGTGCTGAGTTTGTACCACACCATTGACGCCGATGCCCTGCACCCCCACAAGGACGAGGTGACCGCCCTGTTTGCCCGCAACCAGCTGCTGCGCAGCCGGGCGGCGCGGTATGTGGCCTCGGCGGGCAGCCTGCTGCTGGACAGCCGCCGCGCCGAAGCGTGCAGCGCCAACTTTGAAAAAGTGCGCCGCTACGTCAAGCGGCTGTGCATTCGCCTGTTGCCCCGCACCGAGGAGATGGGCTCTGAAGAGCTGCGGCTGCTCTCGGCCATCACGCCCAAGGGCGAGGTGTTCTATCAGGGCACGGTGCAGGCACTGGCAGACAAATGCATCCTCTTCCGGGACGACTACGGGGCAGTCTCCCGCCTGCTGCTGGAGCTCATCCGCGCCGAGGCGCTGGCGCGGGGCTACCACATCATCACCTGCCCCTGCGCCATGCACCCGGAGGATAAGATCGACCACATTATCATTCCCTCCCTGCGGCTGGCGTTCCTGACCGACAACCGCTGGCATCCGGTGCGGTTGTCTGCGGCGCAGACCGTGCGGTGCAGCCGCTTTGTGGATAGAGAAAACCTTTCTGCCTGCCGTGCACGGCTGCGCTTCAACGAGCGCGCCGCCGCCGAACTGCTGGAACAGGCCTGTGCCTTGATGGCGCAGGCAAAAAGCTGCCACGACGAGTTAGAGACCTACTACCGCACCGCCGTAGACTTTGCACAGGTGGATGCCGCAGCCGCCCAGTGCATGGAGCTGTTCGGGGTAGGATAAAGTAAACTATAACGGAGGTGAAACGCCTTGGCAAGCATCCATCTGCCCATCCGGCAGCTGGTGGAGTTTTTGCTGCGCACCGGCAGCATCGACAGCCGCTTTGCCGGCTTTGACCGCGCCAACGAGGGCGCACGCATCCACCGCAAGCTGCAAAAGGCCGCCGGGGAGGGCTATCAGGCCGAGGTATTCCTCAGCGCGGAGCGGGAAGCCTGCGGCATCGCCTTTACGCTGGAAGGCCGGGCAGACGGCATTTTCACCGATGAAAACGGCACCGTGACTATTGATGAGATCAAGACCACTACCGTCCCCTATGAGGAGATCACCGAGGAACTGAACCCCTGCCACTGGGCGCAGGGCATGGTATATGCCGCCATTTACAGCAGCCAGCAGGGACTGGATGCGCTTGCCGTGCGGCTGACCTATTATCAGGTCGATACCGACCAGATTCAGCGCTTTACCCGGCAGTTCACTCAGCAGCAGCTGGAGCAGTTTTTGCAGCAGCTTTTAACGCAGTATGCCCCGTGGGCGCAGCGGCAGCTGGACTGGGACACCCGACGCAGCCAGAGTCTTGCGGCGCTGCAATTTCCCTTTGCGGAGTACCGCCCCGGGCAGCGGGCGCTGGCGGGTGAAGTGTACCGCGCCTGCCGCGCTGGAAAAAGCACCGACCGCAAGGGCGGCACCCGCGTTTTTTGTCAGGCACCCACCGGCATCGGCAAGACCATGAGCGCCCTCTTCCCTGCCCTGAAAGCCATGGGCGAGGGCTGCGGCGCAAAACTGTTCTACCTGACCGCCCGCAACACCACCCAAGCCGCTGCCGAGGACGCAGTGGCGCGGCTGCGTGCCGCACAGCCCGGCCTTGCCCTGCGCAGCGTGACCCTGACCGCCAAGGAAAAGGCCTGTCTGCACCCGGACGCCGAAGGGCACCCCTCCTGTCTGCCGGAAGTATGCCCCTTTGCCAACGGCTACTACGACCGCCGCAAGGACGCGCTGGCGGCTCTGCTGGACGGCAGCGGCAGTTTCAGCCGCGCCGCGCTGGCGGACACCGCCCGGCAGTTCTCGGTGTGCCCCTTTGAGCTGGGGCTTGATCTGAGCGAGTGGTGCGATGTGGTCATCGGGGACTACAACTATCTGTTTGACCCTGTGGTGCACCTCAAGCGCTTTTTCGATGCCGCCGGGGACTGGCTATTCCTCATTGACGAGGCGCACAACCTGCCGGACAGAGCCCGTGCCATGTACTCGGCGCAGTTTGCCAAAAGCAGCCTGACCGAGGCAAAGCGGGCGCTGGGCAAGGGCAAAAGCAGCCTGAAAACCGCGCTGACCAAAGCAGACAAAGTCTTTCTGGCGGCGCGCAAGGCCTGCGCACAGGCTGCGCCCCGCACAGGTGCAGAGCCCGCCGGGGAAACCGAGCCTACGCAGGTGAGCCTTTTACCCGCTGAAGCTGCGCCGGATTTTGCCCTGCCGCAGCCACTGTACGCCCGGGACGGCACCGTGTTTTTGCAGCAGCTGCCCGCCGCTTTGCCCGCTGCGCTGCGGGCGGTGCACACCCCGTTACAGGACTGGCTGGAACAGAACCCCGAGGACCCCGCCCACGCCCAGCTGCTGGAACTCTACTTTGCCATGCAGGACATCGCCCGCGCCGCCGACCGGTACGACAGCCATTTTGTCACCCAGCTTACCGCCCGGGGCAGCGAGCTGGAGCTGCATCTGCTCTGCTTAGACCCCGCACCCTTTGTGGACGCCAGTCTGGCGGCAGGGCGCAGCGCGGCGCTGTTCAGTGCCACATTGACCCCGCCTGCTTTCTACCGCAGCGTGCTGGGCTGCGCCGATGCCCGGGCGGTGGCGCTGCCCAGCCCCTTCCCGCCGGAAAATCTGGGGCTGTTCTGTCTGCCGGGCATCTCCACCCGCTACCGCCAACGGGAAGCCAGTGTGCCCGCCGTAGCGGATGCACTGGCGGCGCTGGCAAAGGGCAAGACCGGCAACTATCTGGCATTTTTCCCCAGCTACGCCTATTTGCAGCAGGTGTACGAAGCCTTTGCCGCCCGCTGGCCGGACATTCCCACCCTTGTGCAGCAGCGCAGCTTGGACGATGCCGGGCGCGCAGAGTTTCTGGCGCAGTTTGTGCCCCACCCCGCCAAAACGCTGCTGGGCTTTGCCGTGATGGGCGGTATCTTCGGCGAAGGGGTAGACCTTGTGGGCGACCGACTCATCGGCTGCGCCATCGTGGGGGTGGGTCTGCCGCAGGTGAACCCTCGGCAGGAGATGCTGCGCCGGTATTACGAGGAGCAGTCCGGCTGCGGCTTCGACTATGCCTACCGCTACCCGGGCATGAACAAGGTACTGCAAGCCGCCGGGCGGGTGGTGCGCACCCCGCAGGACAAGGGCGTGGTGCTGCTTTTGGACGACCGCTTTGCGCAGCCCGACACCGCCCGCCTGTTCCCGCCGCACTGGCAGCACATCCGGTATCTGCCCGGCACCGCCGCGCTGGAAACGGCGCTGAAAGGGTTCTGGGATGTATAAAACTGCAAAAGGAGTTGTTGCATCATGCGCAACAACTCCTTTTTGCTATAACCTTAATACTCCACGCCCTTCCGTGCGGCGATGCCCTTCTGGTAGGGGTGGCGGCGGCAGCACATCTCAGTAAGGTAATCTGCGGCGTCCAACATCCACCCGGGGGCTGCGTGGGCGGTCAGGACACATTCCTGCCCGGCGGGGCGGTGCAGCACCGCCTGCTGCAGCAGGGCTTTATCCACCATGTCCAGTTCCCACGCGCTGCCGGCTTCGTCCAGCACCAGCATATCACAGGGCTGCGCCAGCGCCGCCGCAAGGTTTTTGTTTTGCAAAGCGCGGGTAGCGGCCTTTTCCGCCTCGTTCATCTGAAAAACAAATTTCTGCCCGGCCTTGCCCCGGTAAACGACAGCGCCCAGCTGCTCCAGCAGCGGGATCTCGCCGCTCTGCCCGCCCTTTAAAAACTGCACGATGACCACACGTTTTCCGCTGCCCAGTGCCCGCAGGGCAAGCCCCATGGCGGCTGTGGTCTTGCCCTTGCCGTCGCCATAATACAGATGCAAAAGGCCTAAACTTTCCATCGTCTTTCTCCTTTTTGGCTCTCCCGGTTTTGTAACAAAAGGCACCCGCAGCCCTGTATGCTTAGCAGAACGGCTGCGGATGCCTTGTTATTTATGGTTTGCTTTTACTGGTACAGCGGGAACTCCCGGGTCAGGCGCAGAACGCGCTCGCTGATCTCGTCCTTCTTTTCCTCATAGTGCCAGATGCAGTCTGCAATGCAGTCCGCGATCACCTGCATCTCGGCTGCACCCATGCCGCGGGTGGTGACAGCCGGGGTGCCCAGACGTACGCCGGAGGTCACAAAGGGGCTGCGGGTCTCGCCCGGGACGGTGTTCTTGTTGGCGGTAATGTGCACACTGTCCAGACGCTGCTCCAAGTCCTTGCCGGTGCACTCCTCGTCCCGCAGGTCGATGAGCATCAGGTGGTTGTCGGTGCCGCCGGACACCAGCTTTACTCCGTGCTGTTGCAAAGCCGCAGCCAGCGCCTGTGCGTTTTCCACGATCTTGCGGGCATATTCCTTGAACTCCGGCTTCAGTGCCTCGCCAAAGCAGACGGCTTTTGCTGCAATCACGTGCTCCAGCGGGCCGCCCTGCGTGCCGGGGAACACTGCCGAGTTGATGCGCTTGGCAATGATGGGGTTGTTGGTCAAAATCAGGCCGCCGCGGGGCCCGCGCAGGGTCTTGTGGGTGGTGGTGGTCACCACGTCGGCATAGGGCACGGGGCTCTGGTGCTGACCGCCCGCCACCAGACCGGCAATGTGCGCCATATCCACCATCAGGTATGCGCCGTAGCCGTGGGCGATCTCGGCCAGTTTTTCAAAGTCGATGGCGCGGGGGTAGGCAGAAGCGCCCGCCACCAGCATCTTGGGGCGCACCTTGCGCACCTGCTTTTCCAGCTCGGCGTAGTCGATCACTCCGTCTGCGCCGACGCCGTAGGAGATGAAGTGGTAGTTTTTACCAGACATATTCACCGGAGAGCCATGGGTCAAGTGACCGCCCTGCGAAAGGTCCATGCCCATAACGGTATCGCCCAACTCCAGCAGGGCAAAATACACGGCAAGGTTGGCCTGTGCGCCGGAATGGGGCTGGACGTTGGCGTACTTTGCCCCGAACAGCTGGCAGGCACGCTGGATAGCAATATTCTCCACCTCGTCCACATAGACGCAGCCGCCGTAGTAGCGCTTGCCGGGCAGACCCTCGGCGTACTTATTGGTCAGCACGCTGCCCATGGCTGCCATCACGGCGGGCGAAACGATGTTCTCGCTGGCGATCAGCTCAATGTTCTCGCGCTGACGGGTCAGTTCCCGCTCCATGGCTGCACCCAGTTCCGGGTCGGCTGCGTTGACCATGCCGATGGTGTCCATCATATCCTTGTACATTTTACTTGCCCCTCTCCACAAAATGTTGCAGGTTCTCTCAGCGCAGCGCCCGCGCGGCGCTTGCTGCTGTAAGATAATCATAGCAGAAAGCGGCGGCGGCTTCAATCCTCTTTTCGCCAAAAGGCTTGCTTTTTTTGTCTGAAGTGTTTATTATGTTTGTATAAAAATGCGCTGTCGATTTTGTATATTTTTCAAGTTTCTTCCCCCACAGGTGAAGCGAGGTGTTTTGTATGACCATTGCCGAGGAAAAACAGGCGCAGCGTGCCGCAGGCCGTGCCGCCCGCAAGGCGCTGGATGCGCCGCAGCGCGCCGCCGCCAACGCGGCGCTGTGCCGCCGGGTGCTGGAACTGGACGCCTACCGCACTGCCCATACCCTTTTGCTCTACGCAGCCTTTGGGGGCGAAGCCGACCTTGTCGCCGTGGCTGCCGAGGCCGCACGGCAGGGCAAGACGGTGGCCTACCCGGTGTGCGGCGAGGGCTTTACCCTTACCGCAGCCGTGCCGGGCGCGGACGGCTGGGCGGTGGGACAGTACGGCATCCGTGCGCCGGTGCCGGAGCGCTCCGTGCTTTTGCAGCCGGAGCAGCTGGATCTGGTGCTGGTGCCCTGCACCGCCTTTGACGCAGACTGCTACCGGGTGGGCATGGGCAAGGGATACTACGACCGCTACCTGCCCCGCTGCACCCGGGCGGTGAAGATCGGCATTGCATTGGAGGTTCAGCGCGTCCCCCGCGCCGCCGTGGACGCCCACGACCAGCGGCTGGACGCCTTTGTAACAGAGAGGGGTATTTACACATGGAAATGAACGATCTAAGCTGCGCGCAGTTTTTGGCACAGCTTGCCAGCAAAGCGCCCACGCCGGGCGGCGGCGGCACGGCCGCGCTGGTGGGCGCTGCCGGTGTGGCACTGGGCAACATGGTGGGCTGCCTGACCACCGGCAAAAAAAAGTATGCCGTCGTGGAAGCGGACATTCAGGCACTGAACGCCCGGGCTGAAGCCCTTCGGCTGGAGCTGGAAGCGCTGGTACAGGCCGATGCCGATGCCTTTGCGCCACTGGCTGCGGCCTACGGCCTGCCCAAGGATACCCCGGAGCAGGCCGCGCACAAAGCCGCTGTGCTGGAAGCCGCACTGGACGGTGCAAGCGCCGTGCCGCTGCAAATTATGGAAAAGTGCGCCGAGGGCATCGCGCTGGCTGAGCAGTATGCCGCCAAAGGCAGCGTGCTGGCGGTGTCGGATGCAGGCTGCGCCGCCGTGCTGTGCAAGGCGGCATTGCAGGCCGCAAGCCTGAATGTGTTTATTAACACCAAGCTGATGGCAGACCGCACCCGCGCCGCCGCGCTGGACGCCCGGGCAGACGCATTGCTGGCAGAGTTTGTGCCCTGGGCAGACGAAATCTTCACCGCCGTCAGCGGGAAACTCCGCAATAAATAATATCACAAATGAGGGAAAGTATATGGCAACGATTTTAAAAGGTGCGCCGGTGGTGGCCGCCATGAACGAGCGCAACGCGGCACTCTGCGAGCAGCTGAAGGCAAAAGGCATCACCCCCACGCTGGCCGTGGTGCGGGTGGGCGAGCGGGAGGATGACCTCTCCTACGAGCGGGGCGTGATGACCCGCTGCGGCAAGGTAGGCGTCGCTGTCAAGCAGTTCGTGCTGCCTGCCGATGCCACGCCGGAGCAGCTGCTCCGGGTACTGGATGAGGTGAACACTGACGACGGCATCCACGGCTGTCTTTTGTTCCGTCCCCTGCCCAAGCAGTTCGATGACCGCACCATCCGCGCCGCCCTGCGTCCGGAAAAGGATATCGACGGCATCACGGACGGTTCGCTGGCCGGGGTGTTCACGAATACCGATTTGGGCTACGCCCCCTGCACCGCGCAGGCCTGCATGGAAATTTTGAAGTATTACAACGTTCCTCTTTCCGGCAAGCGTGCCGTGGTGGTGGGCCGCAGCCTTGTGGTGGGCAAGCCCGCCGCCATGATGCTGGACCGGGAAAACGCCACCGTGACCCTGTGCAACTCCCGCACCCAGAACCTGCCGGAAGTGTGCAGACAGGCCGACATCGTGGTGGTGGCCATGGGCAAAATGGCGGCTGTGGGCGCGGACTGCCTGCGGGCAGGCCAGACGGTCGTGGACGTAGGCATCCATGTAAACGAGGAGGGCAAGCTGTGCGGTGACGTGCAGTTTGCCGCCGCAGAGCCGGTGGTGGACGCCATTACTCCCGTGCCCGGCGGCGTGGGCACCGTGACCACCTCGGTGCTGGTAGGGCATGTGGTGCAGGCGGCGTGCAAAAAAGCCGGAGTAGAATGCTGAGAAGATCATTTTAAGGCAGAGCAAGCCCGGAAAGTCCGCAGACTTTCCGGGCTTGCATTTTTACGGGCGGAATTGTAACGGGTATCAGCCCCGCACAAGGAGCAGCAGCAGGGCCGAGGCCACACACTGCAGGATCAGCCAGCGGGCTACCACCTGCTCATCACTCCAGCCCTTGCGCTTGCGCACATGGTCGTGGAGAGGGGTCAGGGTGTTTTTCAAGATCCAGATGTGCAGAAAACGCTTCAGGCTGATCTTCAAAATGCCCAAGCTGCCGTCTGCGATGAACACAATGGCGGCAAGCAAAAAGGCGAACGGATGACCGCACTTGAGCGACAGCATGGCGATGAAAAAGCCCATGGCGCGGCTGCCGGCATCGCCCATCAGCAGGCTGGAGGGCTTGGCATTCAACCACAGGTAGGCCAGAAGCGCACCGATGAACACCACGCCGGCGGTGGCGTAGGTGCCCAACTCGGTCTTATAGGCCAGCAGGTAGGTGCCGATGGTCACCACTGCCAGACTGGCGGAAAGGCCGTCCACACCATCGGTGCAGTTGACTACGTTGATGCTTGCCCAGATAAGGATAACGATGAGCAGCAGGTACACTGCATACGGCAGGGTGAAGCTCCACTGCAAAAAGTGTACGCCGCAGCCATTGAAGTTCAGGTAGGTGACGCCCGCCAGCACCGCGATGACAAAATCGATGATGCCTTTTTTGTACTCATTCCAGGCGGTTTCGGCGGCATCGTCCAGATAACCGGAGAGCATGGAAGCAATGAGCAGCACATTGTACACCACATACTCGGTGGTGAAGGGCAAAAACGCCAGCGACACCAGTGCGATGCACAGCACAAAGATCAATCCGGAGCCTCGCGCCTTGCCCTTGGAAAGCTCGCCGTTCACCGCAAAGGCGCGGCCGTGGTCGTGGGGCAGTTTATCGCGGAAAATGGAATCTGTCAGGGCGGTCAAGGCAAATGCCAGCAAAAACGCCATGGCATCCACGCCCCGCTGCCCGATGACAGAGGCAAGCATTGAGATCATAAGATAACATTCCTCTTTCTTTCTGTATAGTACGTTGTGAGTGTATCACGCCCTTGCCCAAAAATCAATCCCGGCGGCAAAATTCACTTTGGATTGACTTTTCTCCCGCGGCTCTCTATAATAATGTATTAGTCTGTAATTTTCACCCACAACGCAGGAGGTTCCATGTCCATTACACTTGAGCAGCTCTCTGCCCGGATGCGGCAGGGCGAGCAGGTACCGCTGCGCCACACCGCACAGGTGGCGCTGACGCTGAGCATCCCTTCCATTTTGCAGCAGATCGTGGTCACCGCCATGGAGTACATTGATGCCGCCATGGTGGGGCACATCGGTGCCGCCGCAACAGCCTCCATTGGCATCGTCAGCTCCAGCACATGGTTGCTGCACGGGATGCTGGCCGGGCTGTGCATGGCGTTTTCCATTCAGGTGGCACAGTATCTGGGCGCAGACCGCCAGCAGGACGCCCGTGGCGTTCTGCGGCAGTCCATGCTGTTCAATCTGGTGGTGGGTCTGGCGGCAGCGGCCTTTGGCGTGGGCATCAGCCGGTTTCTGCCCGGCTGGCTGGGCGCAGACACGGCACTGCAGGCAAACGCTTCGGCCTATTTTGCCATCTGGTCGGCTTCCCTGCCCTTTATCATGGCTATGGGCACCTATGCCGCCATGCTGCGCTCTACGGGTGATGCGCTTACCCCGGGCCTCATCAGCATCTTCACCTGCGTACTGGACATCATCTTCAACTTTTTCCTCATCAACCCCACCCGGGAGATGACGGTATTCGGCCAGAACCTCACGGTCTGGGGTCTGGGCTGGGGCGTACCGGGCGCAGCACTGGGCACGGCGCTTGCCAACGCTGTGGGCGGTACGCTGGCGTTGGGCGTTCTGCTGCTGCGGGACGGCCCGCTGTGCATCCGCAAGCCCGGCTCTTGGCACATTACCCGCGCCTGTCTGCACAACGTGTGGAAGGTGGGCGCACCGCTGGCAGCAGAGCGCGCCGCCCTGTCCTCGGCACAGGTGCTGCTGGTGCGCATCGTGTCCGGGCTGGGCACTACCGCCATTGCCGCCAACAGTCTGGGGGTCAGCGCCGAGAGCCTGTGCTACATGGCGGGCTACGGCATTCAGGACGCCGCTCTTGCGTTGGTGGGACAGGCCGTGGGCGCAAACCGCCGGGACATGGCAAAGCGCTTTGCATGGCTGTGCACCGCCATGGGCATGGGCATCATGGCACTGACCGGCGTGGGGCTGTATGTGTTTGCCCCGCATCTGATGGGTATCTTCACCGCCGACGCCGCCGTCATTGCACTGGGCGCGCGGGTGCTGCGTATCGAAGCCTTTGCCGAGCCGATGTTCGGGGCAAGCATCGTAGCCAGCGGCTCCATGCAGGGCGCAGGCGACAGCACCGGCTGCTTTATCCTGAACCTTGTTAGTATGTGGGGCGTGCGGCTGACCTTGGCAGTTCTGCTGGCTCCCCGCTTTGGGCTGGTGGGCGTATGGGTGGCCATGTGCGCCGAGCTTTGCACCCGCGGCGCGCTGTTTTTGCTGCGCATGGCGCGTGGCAAATGGCTGGATAAAGGCGCGTTGGCGTAAATCAACCGTTGGGCGGGAAGCTTCCTCCTCGGACACGACTCGGGCCATTCCATCGCCCGCCCTACCGCCTGCGGCGGCAGGGGCCCACCCCAGCGGACGGTCCTCGGAGAAACTTCCCGCCTAACGGCTATCTATACAGTCAAAACCACCGGCTGAGCCGGTGGCTTGAGTAAGCCCTAGAAGGGCATAATA
>OGUJ01001900.1_pt1 | contig 11407 bp, 5 predicted proteins | sample 1573661 | NCBI WGS metagenome assembly OGUJ01 (sample SAMEA2581933, study PRJEB24529) | metagenome | biome: Human gut stool | place: China | collected 2011
ACGGCTCGTCTGGCTAACAGCAATGTCAGCGATACACAGCCAATGACGTTTGTGGCGGATAAAGACAGAGCGGTTGTCGTTCTGCAAACATCGAAAGCGGAAATCATTGGGAATGGCGTGGATGAGACAACTCTGACAGCAACAGTGAAAGATCCGTCGAATCATCCGGTGGCGGGGATAACGGTAAACTTCACCATGCCACAGGACGTTGCGGCAAACTTTACCCTTGAAAATAACGGTATTGCCATCACTCAGGCCAATGGGGAAGCGCATGTCACGCTGAAAGGTAAAAAAGCGGGCACGCATACGGTTACCGCAACGCTGGGTAATAACAATACCAGTGATTCGCAGCCGGTAACATTTGTGGCGGACAAAGCCTCGGCTCAGGTTGTCCTGCAGATATCAAAAGATGAGATCACAGGTAATGGCGTCGATAACGCAACGCTAACTGCAACGGTTAAAGATCAGTTCGACAATGAGGTGAATAATCTTCCGGTAACATTCAGCTCAGCCTCTTCAGGACTCACCCTGACCCCGGGAGTAAGTAATACCAATGAGTCTGGCATCGCGCAGGCCACTCTCGCAGGCGTTGCCTTTGGTGAGCAGACGGTCACTGCATCACTGGCTAATAATGGTGCCAGCGACAACAAAACTGTGCATTTTATTGGCGACACAGCGGCGGCAAAAATTATCGAGTTGACGCCTGTCCCAGACAGCATAATCGCCGGTACCCCGCAGAACAGCTCCGGCAGCGTCATCACCGCCACAGTCGTTGATAATAATGGCTTTCCGGTGAAAGGTGTGACTGTGAACTTCACCAGCAGAACAAACTCTGCCGAAATGACGAATGGCGGCCAAGCCGTAACGAACGAACAGGGTAAGGCTACCGTCACTTATACCAATACCCGCTCCTCGATAGAATCAGGAGCGAGACCGGATACCGTTGAGGCCAGTCTGGAAAATGGTAGCTCCACGCTTAGCACATCAATTAATGTCAACGCTGATGCGTCTACGGCACATCTCACCTTGCTACAGGCACTTTTTGATACAGTCTCCGCAGGCGACACTACCAATCTGTATATTGAGGTGAAGGATAATTACGGCAACGGTGTACCCCAGCAGGAGGTAACCCTCAGAGTATCACCAAGTGAAGGCGTGACCCCCAGTAATAACGCTATATATACTACCAACCACGACGGCAATTTTTACGCAAGCTTTACCGCTACAAAAGCCGGGGTTTATCAAGTGACGGCAACCCTCGAAAATGGCGATTCGATGCAACAAACAGTGAACTATGTGCCGAACGTCACGAATGCTGAAATCACGCTGGCAGCCTCGAAGGATCCGGTGATTGCCGACAATAACGATCTCACGACACTAACAGCAACAGTCGCTGATACATAGGGCAATGCGATAGCCAACACTGAGGTAACATTTACTCTGCCGGAAGATGTGAAGGCGAACTTCACGCTGAGCGATGGCGACAAAGCGGTTACTGATGCCGATGGCAAAGCGAAAGTCACGCTGAAAGGTACAAAAGCAGGCGTTCATACTGTTATAGCATCGATGACTGGCGGTAAGAGTGAGCAGTTGGTGGTGAACTTTATTGCGGATACGCTCACTGCGCAGGTTAATCTTAACGTTACCGAGGACAACTTTATCGCCAATAACGTTGGGATGACCACACTTCAGGCAACAGTGACTGATGGAAACGGCAACCCGTTAGCCAATGAGGCGGTGACATTCACGCTACCGGCAGATGTAAGCGCAAGCTTTACTCTCGGACAAGGCGGTTCCGCCATTACTGACATCAACGGCAAGGCTGAAGTTACACTGAGCGGTACAAAATCCGGCACCTACCCCGTGACAGTTAGCGTGAACAATTATGGTGTCAGTGATACGAAACAGGTGACTTTGATTGCCGATGCTGGTACCGCAACACTAGCCTCCTTAACCTCTGTATACTCATTCGTCGTCAGCACGACCGAGGGCGCGACCATGACTGCAAGCGTCACTGACGCTAACGGCAACCCGGTAGAAGGCATAAAAGTTAATTTCCGCGGAACCTCCGTCACGCTAAGCAGCACCAGCGTTGAAACGGATGATCAGGTTTTCGCTGAAATTCTTGTGACAAGCACCGAGGTCGGACTAAAAACAGTTTCAGCCTCTCTGGCAGATAAACCTACTGAAGTCATCTCGCGATTACTGAATGCCAAGGTAGATGTTAATTCTGCGACGATTACCAGTCAGGAGATACCTGAAGGTCAGGTCATGGTCGCACAAGACGTAGCAGTTAAAGCTCACGTCAACGACCAGTTTGGCAACCCGATTCTTAATGAATCTGTAACATTCAGTGCAGAGCCACCAGAGCACATGACCATCAGCCAAAATATTGTCTCTACTGATACGCATGGTATAGCCGAGGTCTCCATGACGCCCGAAAGAAACGGTTCGTATATGGTGAAAGCATCCCTGGCGAATGGAGCCTCACTTGAGAAACAACTGGAGGCTATTGATGAAAAACTGACACTCTCGGCGTCCAGCCCGCTTATCGGTGTCAATTCCCCAACAGGTGCAACTCTGACGGCAACGCTAACTTCTGCAAATGGCACTCCAGTGGAGGGTCAGGTCATCAACTTTAGCGTAACGCCAGAAGGTGCGACGTTAAGTGGCGGAAAAGTGAGAACTAACTCTTCTGGTCAGGCTCCAGTCGTTCTGACCAGCAATAAAGTCGGTACATATACGGTGACTGCATCGTTCCATAACGGCGTAACAATACAGACACAGACAACCGTGAAGGTTACTGGCAACCCAAGCACCGCACATGTTGCTAGCTTTATCGCTGATCCATCGACTATCGCCGCCACCAACAGTGATTTAAGTACCTTAAAGGCAACGGTTGAGGATGGCAGTGGTAACCTGATCGAAGGTCTCACTGTGTACTTCGCCTTAAAAAGCGGCTCTGCCACATTAACGTCATTAACAGCGGTGACCGATCAAAACGGAATCGCGACAACAAGCGTGAAAGGAGCGATGACAGGTAGCGTCACGGTAAGCGCAGTCACGACCGCTGGTGGAATGCAAACAGTAGATATAACGCTGGTGGCAGGCCCAGCAGACGCCTCAAAGTCAGTCCTTAAGAACAATCGGTCATCATTGAAAGGAGACTTTACCGATAGTGCTGAGCTACATCTTGTTCTGCACGATATATCAGGCAATCCGATCAAAGATTCTGAAGGGATGGAATTTGTGCAATCAGGTACAAACGTGCCCTATATGAAAATTAGCGCAATTGATTACAGTCAAAATATCAACGGTGATTACAAAGCCACCATTACAGGCGGCGGAGAGGGTATCGCAACGCTGATCCCTGTATTGAATGGTGTTCATCAAGCTGGTCTGAGTACCACAATACAATTCACTCGCGCAGAAGACAAAATAATGAGCGGTACAGTATCAGTCAATGGTACTGACCTACCGACAACTACATTCCCTTCGCAGGGGTTCACCGGGGCGTATTATCAGTTGAATAATGACAACTTTGCACCAGGAAAAACGGCGGCTGATTATGAGTTTTCAAGCTCTGCCTCCTGGGTCGATGTTGATGCTACCGGTAAAGTGACATTTAAAAATGTCGGCAGCAATTGGGAAAGGATTACGGCGACGCCAAAATCAGGAGGCCCTAGCTATGTATACGAAATCCGTGTGAAGAGTTGGTGGGTGAACTCCGGCGATGCTTTCATGATATACAGCCTTGCTGAAAATTTTTGCAGTAGCAATGGCTACACACTTCCCCGTGCAGACCATTTAAACCATAGTCGTTCCCGAGGCATCGGGTCACTGTACAGTGAATGTGGAGATATGGGGCATTACACGACTGACGCTGGTTTTCAATCAAATATGTATTGGTCATCTAGTCCCGCAAACTCAAGCGAACAATACGTAGTTTCCCTGGCAACAGGTGATCAAAGCGTATTTGAAAAGCTTGGGTTTGCTTATGCGACATGTTATAAAAACCTGTGATTTTCCGTTATAATTTCTTAAAGAGTGTTCCATTCGGGGCACTCTTTTTTACATTCCCTCTACAGAACTAGCCCTTCTCTCACAGAAAATGAATAAATAAAAATGCGATACCGCCAGATTCGCATTCGGTGTGACTATGATCATTTTCGGTGAGTACAGCTTTGATCCAAAGGCTGGTTTTCTGTGATGATTGACCAGCCTCAGAGTATTGATGACACCACCGTTCATAACAGATCGGCATTACTATGCATAAGTACTGCCTCAAATTCTCGCCAAAACACTTTTTAATGCCTTTGCGAATTCATCCAGACTTATATTGTCAATTTTTTGCCCAACGACGACTGACTCCGAAACATCGGCCATTGCGGGCCATCGCGTTTTGTAATCAGCATAAATTGCAACAACAGGGGTATTATAGGCACTTGCCATATGTAATATTGAGGTGTCAGGAGTTATTGCGATATAAGCATCTTTTATGATTGCTGCTGAACGTTTAATCGAGGGTGGTAAGGATAAACGGTAGACATTATTATAACAATCCACTAATGCCCTGGCTTTATCTTCACCTTTGGGTCCATGAACGATCACTATTGGTATATCTGTTTCACTTTGAATTTTTGCTATTAGATTTTCTGCAATCGATAATGAAAATGTACGTTCCTGCGAGCTACCTTCTAAATTGAACGCAATGTAAGATCCTAACGATCGCATTTCCTCGCGCACCTCATCGAGTACATCCTCACTTAGTGGCAATTCATATATTGGCCTGACTGCTGGAAAACCCGCCTCACGCATCATAAATGCCCATGTCATAGGTACGGGAGCCCGGAGTTTCTGATCCATACGGGACGCGTTCTTGCACAAAGGGGAGTAGCAATTCATGGTTATACCAACAACCTGAAAATTCGTTTTTGCTTTCAACTGACTGATAAATAACATCGTTTTCAGGTTCTTTTTACGCATCCCCTCAATACAAAGATCCGGCGTACCGTATTGCTGTGTTATGTTCTTTGCTAAATCTTTTATTTCTTTTAATGTTGCGTGATCCTGCATAGTCATTGTGACTAATGTTAATTTAGTCTGTTCAAGTTTAAGCGCATTAAAGACTTCTAAATTAATTGTCGACGTTACAATTAAAAGATGCTTAATTTTATGCAATTCAAGCGCCCGAATAACAGGAAAGATGGCCATAGCATCGCCAATCTGATCGGGAATATGGATGACAACAAAGTCTGTTTTTTCAATATTGAAATTATAAGCTTTATAATCGTAGTAACTAAATGCAATACGTCTCAACAATGATGCTAAAAACATACCTAACCTCGCCTCCCTACTGGTTATAATGCAATGCAGTCTATCAGACTCATCAGGGTGCCATTTTGTGCATATGCGGACTTTTATGTTTCATATCTCTAACCTGTGGGTCCTCTGCTTAATCCTTAAACAACACCAGCAACTCCTGCGCTTTCATCTTCCATCGAATTTTTCATGTTGCCGCTAATCAGCCATAAAATCATTTGCAGATGCGCTCTGTCGAGGTAGTCTCATAAGGTTCGTTTATAGATCGACGGCAATGTGAGTTACCTTTTCCATACTAATTATAAAAAGACAGTACAAACAGGATCATTATGGACTCCACGCTCATCTCCACTCGTCCCGATGAAGGGACGCTTTCGTTAAGTCGCGCCCGACGAGCTGCGTTAGGCAGCTTCGCTGGTGCCGTCGTCGACTGGTATGATTTTTGACTCTATGGCATTACCGCCGCACTGGTGTTTAATCGCGAGTTTTTCCCGCAAGTAAGCCCGGCGATGGGAACGCTCGCCGCATTTGCCACCTTTGGCGTCGGATTCCTTTTCCGTCCGCTCGGCGGTGTCATTTTCGGTCACTTTGGCGACCGACTGGGACGTAAGCGCATGTTAATGCTGACCGTCTGGATGATGGGCATCGCGACAGCCTTGATTGGTATTCTTCCTTCCTTCTCGACCATTGGGTGGTGGGCACCTATTTTGCTGGTGACACTGCGTGCCATTCAGGGATTTGCCGTCGGCGGCGAATGGGGAGGCGCGGCGTTGCTTTCCGTTGAAAGTGCACCGAAAAATAAAAAAGCCTTTTACAGTAGCGGTGTACAAGTTGGCTACGGTGTAGGTTTACTGCTTTCAACCGGACTGGTTTCATTGATCAGTATGATGACAACTGACGATCAGTTTTTAAGCTGGGGCTGGCGCATTCCTTTCCTGTTTAGCATCGTACTGGTACTGGGAGCATTGTGGGTGCGTAATGGCATGGAGGAGTCCGCGGAATTTGAACAACAGCAACCTAATCAAGCGGCCGCGAAAAAACGCATTCCGGTTATCGAAGCACTATTACGGCATCCTGGTGCTTTCCTGAAGATTATTGCGCTACGACTGTGCGAGTTGCTGACGATGTACATCGTTACCGCCTTCGCACTTAATTATTCAACCCAGAATATGGGGTTACCGCGCGAACTTTTCCTCAATATTGGTTTGCTGGTAGGTGGATTAAGCTGCCTGACAATTCCCTGTTTTGCCTGGCTTGCCGATCGTTTTGGTCGCCGCAGGGTTTATATCACAGGTGCGTTAATCGGAACGTTGAGCGCATTTCCTTTCTTTATGGCGCTTGAAGCACAATCTATTTTCTGGATAGTTTTCTTCTCCATAATGCTGGCAAACATTGCGCATGACATGGTGGTGTGTGTGCAACAACCGATGTTTACCGAAATGTTTGGTGCCAGTTATCGCTATAGTGGTGCTGGAGTCGGTTATCAGGTCGCCAGTGTGGTTGGCGGTGGATTTACACCTTTTATTGCCGCTGCGCTCATCACTTACTTTGCCGGGAACTGGCATAGCGTCGCCATTTATTTGCTGGCTGGATGTCTGATTTCCGCAATGACCGCTTTGTTGATGAAAGACAATCACCGCGCTTGATAGCCTGGCGAAGATCATCCGATCTTCGCCTTACACTTTTGTTTCACATTCCTGTGACATACTATCGGATGTGCGGTAATTGTATGGAACAGGAGACACACATGAATAATAAGGGCTCCGGTCTGACCCCAGCTCAGGCACTGGATAAACTCGACGCGCTGTATGAGCAATCTGTAGTCGCTTTACGCAACGCCATTGGCAAATATATTACAAGTGGCGAATTACCTGATGAAAACGCCCGCAAACAAGGTCTTTTTGTCTATCCATCACTGACCGTAACCTGGGACGGTAGCACAACCAATCCCCCCAAAACGCGCGCATTTGGTCGTTTTACTCACGCAGGCAGCTACACCACCACGATTACTCGCCCTACTCTCTTTCGTTCGTATCTCAATGAACAACTTACGTTGCTGTATCAGGATTATGGTGCGCATATCTCTGTGCAACCCTCGCAGCATGAAATCCCCTATCCTTATGTCATCGATGGCTCTGAATTGACACTTGATCGCTCAATGAGCGCTGGGTTAACTCGCTACTTCCCGACAACAGAACTGGCGCAAATTGGCGATGAAACTGCAGACGGCATTTATCATCCAACGGAATTCTCCCCGTTATCGCATTTTGATGCTCGCCGGGTTGATTTTTCCCTCGCACGGTTGCGCCATTATACCGGTACGCCAGTTGAACATTTTCAGCCGTTCGTCTTGTTTACCAACTACACACGTTATGTGGATGAATTCGTTCGTTGGGGATGCAGCCAGATCCTCGATCCTGATAGTCCCTACATTGCCCTTTCTTGTGCTGGCGGGAACTGGATCACTGCCGAAACCGAAGCGCCAGAAGAAGCCATTTCCGACCTTGCATGGAAAAAACACCAGATGCCAGCATGGCATTTAATTACCGCTGATGGTCGGGGTATTACTCTGGTGAATATTGGCGTGGGACCGTCCAATGCTAAAACCATCTGCGATCATCTGGCAGTGCTACGCCCGGATGTCTGGTTGATGATTGGTCACTGTGGCGGATTACGTGAAAGTCAGGCCATTGGCGATTATGTACTTGCACACGCTTATTTACGCGATGACCACGTTCTTGATGCGGTTCTGCCGCCCGATATTCCTATTCCGAGCATTGCTGAAGTGCAACGTGCGCTTTATGACGCTACCAAGTTAGTCAGCGGCAGGCCTGGTGAGGAAGTCAAACAGCGGCTGCGTACAGGTACTGTGGTAACCACAGATGACAGGAACTGGGAGTTACGTTACTCAGCTTCTGCACTTCGTTTTAACTTAAGCCGGGCCGTAGCAATTGATATGGAAAGTGCAACCATTGCCGCGCAAGGATATCGTTTCCGCGTGCCATACGGGACACTACTGTGTGTTTCAGATAAACCGTTGCATGGCGAGATTAAACTTCCCGGTCAGGCTAACCGTTTTTATGAAGGTGCTATTTCCGAACACCTGCAAATTGGCATTCGGGCGATCGATTTGCTGCGCGCAGAAGGCGACCGACTGCATTCGCGTAAATTACGAACCTTTAATGAGCCGCCGTTCCGATAATAAGTTCTGAACCTTCTCATCAGAAATAGATGTGAAGGATTAAGTAAGACATCTGGCAAATAGCCTGCAATAAACGCGGGCTGTTTGCTTCCTTGGGCGGATACGAGTTTTATTATCGTCTTAATGATTTCCACATATTAAAAGCAAATATGCTTTCAAACACAATTATAAAAAATCCCGCCAACAACATTAGTTTTTATAAAATTAAATATAAGATTATGGCTTTAGAATATTTTTATTTCTAATAGACGAGATTTTTCCTGTTATGATATAATGTGCCGAATTAACACATGTTAACGATTTACCAGTAATGTAAATAAATTTTCGAGGAGATCATTCCAGTGGGACGTAAATGGGCCAATATTGTTGCTAAAAAAACGGCTAAAGACGGTGCAACGTCTAAAATTTATGCAAAATTCGGTGTAGAAATCTATGCTGCTGCCAAACAAGGTGAACCCGATCCAGAATTAAACACATCTTTAAAATTCGTTATTGAACGTGCAAAGCAGGCACAAGTTCCAAAGCACGTTATTGATAAAGCAATTGATAAAGCCAAAGGCGGCGGAGATGAAACGTTCGTGCAGGGACGTTATGAAGGCTTTGGTCCTAATGGCTCAATGATTATCGCCGAGACATTGACTTCAAATGTTAACCGTACGATTGCTAACGTTCGCACAATTTTCAATAAAAAAGGCGGCAATATCGGAGCGGCAGGTTCTGTCAGCTATATGTTTGACAATACGGGTGTGATTGTATTTAAAGGGACAGACCCTGACCATATTTTTGAAATTTTGCTTGAAGCTGAAGTTGATGTTCGTGATGTAACTGAAGAAGAAGGTAATATTGTTATTTATACTGAACCTACTGACCTTCATAAAGGAATCGCGGCGCTAAAAGCGGCTGGAATCACTGAGTTCTCAACAACAGAATTAGAAATGATTGCTCAATCTGAAGTTGAGCTTTCCCCAGAAGATTTAGAAATCTTTGAAGGGCTTGTTGATGCCCTTGAAGATGACGACGATGTACAAAAAGTTTATCATAACGTCGCAAATCTCTAATTATATTTTAAAGAAATCTGTCTTTATGGCAGATTTCTTTAATCTCATATAATTCTTATAAAAAATATAATATTCAACTCGTCATATTGATTATAAAAAATCCCCGTTCCCAGAGAAATAATATTTATTAAAATTCCAGTTCTTCTTTTTCTGATTACAGAAGGCAAAGTGGCAATTACGCATAGTTTCCCGATAAAGACGCGATAGCGACATCCCGCATAAGGCATTTTTCTCTTTATCTTTGTACGGTACTTCATGGAACAGAGTTTTTGACCTTGTGAATCGTGATGTCTGTTGGGGAGGGGCAATTTGCTCACTGAAGCGTGAGACTCGATTAAGCGCACGAAACACAGAAATCAAAAAACCCGGTCACTTTTTACAAGGTAACCGGGTAAAAATAATTTTTATTTTTTAACTGTCTTGAGACTCATAGAGATGTCTCAAAACTAAAATTTGGCTCCTCTGACTGGACTCGAACCAGTGACATACGGATTAACAGTCCGCCGTTCTACCGACTGAACTACAGAGGAATCGTGAGAACGAGGCGAATATTAGCGATGCCCACCCACAATGTCAAAGCCTGTTTTTTAAATTTGAAATCGTTTGCTGAAATAATCTGCATTTTGTCGTTTATTCCGACACAACTGGCTTTTTTTCACACTTTTGCGGCTCGGGTCGAGGGTATTTCCATAGCCAACGTCCAGTAACCATTCGCCAGTAAAACAGCACGGCCCGCACAGCCCAGTCGGCAAACATTCCCATCCAGACACCAACCACACCCCAGCCAAGCATGATTCCCAGCACATAACCGACTACAACCCGACAACCCCACATGCTCAACATCGAAACCCACATGGCGTAACGGGCATCACGAGCACCTTTAAATCCAGCGGGTAGCACCCATGAGGCGGACCAAATAGGCATAAATAAAGCATTTAGCCAAATCAGAATCACAACGACATGTTTAACCTGTGGATCCTGGGTGTAAAACGATGCCATAAGCCCGGCAAAGGGAGCCGTTAGCCAGGCGATGGCCGTTAATCCAAGAGTGGACAGCCAGAACACATGCCGCAACTGAATCTCTGCTTGCGCTATCTGCCCTACCCCCAACCTTCGGCCTGTAATGATCGTAGAAGCAGAGCCGAGCGCACTTCCGGGTAAGTTGATAAGAGCCGCAATTGAAAACGCGATAAAATTCCCGGCAATAACACTGGTCCCCATCCCGGCAACGAACATTTGGGTTAATAACCGACCACTGGTAAATAACACTGATTCGACACTAGCGGGAATACCAATCCCCATGACTTCCCAGATAATGCTAAAATTCAGCGGTTTAAAATAGCTCTTTAACGAAATCCTTAGCGCAGGATTAAAACCAATCGCCAGCACCCACAAAATTGCAACTGCGCCAATATAACGAGAAATGGTTAACCCCAACCCAGCCCCGACAAATCCCAGTCCCGGCCAGGAGAAAAGGCCGTAAATCAATATGCCGCTAATAATAATATTAAGAATATTCAGGCTACCGTTAATCAGTAGCGGTATTTTCGTATTTCCTGCACCACGAAGTGCCCCGCTACCAATCAAAGTGATGGCAGCTGCTGGATAACTGAGTACCGTCAGCTCCAGATAAGTCAACGCCAGTGCTTTAACTTCTGTCGTGGCATCACCCGCGACGAAATCAATAATTTGTTCGCCAAAATGATGAATAAGCGTTGCCAACAGTACGGCAAACAACGTCATGATCACCAATGACTGCCGCGTCGCCACCCTCGCTCGTCGTCGATCCCGCTTACCGAGACTAAATGCCACAACGACAGTAGTA
>OGUJ01001916.1_pt1 | contig 11335 bp, 5 predicted proteins | sample 1573661 | NCBI WGS metagenome assembly OGUJ01 (sample SAMEA2581933, study PRJEB24529) | metagenome | biome: Human gut stool | place: China | collected 2011
GTGTTGTAAATGGTAAGTTGATGTTCCATAACATTTTATATTTGTTTTATTGGAACTGCAAAGTTAGTATAAAATCTGAATATGCGCTCTATCTTTGATGAGTTGATTTTAGCTCTTGAGCTGTTTTACTGGTAATATTATTAGTTTCCCGGTATGAAACTAAAAGTTTCACACCGGGGAACCAATGGTTTCATTACGGGAAACCAAAGGTTTCTCACCGAGAAACTAAAATTTTGTCGGCATGAAAGTAAATGTTTGGTTATTGTTGACTGTAAAACTTATCAATAGCTTCTGCTACACCGTCTTCTTCGTTGCTTAGAGTGATGTAATTTGCTGCTTTTTTTACAGGTTCTTGTGCATTTCCCATAGCAATTCCCAGTCCTGCAAACTTAATCATGGATAAGTCATTATAGCCATCTCCCATTGCTATGACTTCTTCTCGTGCTACTCCTATTTCTTTCAATAAGACAGCAAGAGAAAGAGCTTTGTCAATTCCTTGCGGAACTAATTCGAGGAAATAGGGTTCTGAACGGAAAACGTTAATATGTCCTTGTAGCCGGAGACTAAGTTCTGCTTCAAGCGGAATGAGTTTATCTGCGTCTCCTACGATGAGGCATTTGGCTACAGGAAGCGTGATCTCTGTGAGGAAGTCGTTTGTTTCCCGTACTGCCATTTTATTGAGAAAGGCCTCTTTCTGTACGTATGGGTCTTGAGAGTTTTCTGTTATTATATCTGCTCCGTCATAGGTTAATATACTTAGTTGGTGGGTACGGGCACATTCGTAGAGCATCGGAACAACTTCATTAGGTAACACATTTTCATATACCATCTCTTTTGTTTCCCAATTGATAATTTCACCTCCGTTATAGGAGAGGATGAAACCTCCGAATTCATTCATCCGTAATTCGTTGGCTAATGGTACAATACCATAAGTAGGTCGTCCGGAAGCTAATACGAGTCGTATTCCTTGCTCTTGTATACGTATTAGAGTTTCCCTGTTGCGGGGAGTGATTTCTTTTTTAGAATTGGTGAGTGTGCCGTCAAGGTCGAGCACGATAAGTTTGTATTTCATGTAGCGTTGTTTTGGGTGCAAAGATAGATTAAAAAAGTTTTTCCGCAAGGTGGTGGGGGAAAAGATGTGGCTTTAGCTAAGCCAGCCATCGTTTGTTCAACTTGGCAGATGTTTTTGTAAAGTATTGAATATTAATAAAGGAGCTTCAGATCTGAGTCGTCGTGCTGTCATGCATCAGATACAGGGACTTTCTTTTTGAACCAGACTCGTATTTTTCGGATGTAGTAGCTTCTCCTGTTTCTGATTTCTTGATTGATGATATGACATTTAGATAAATAAAAGCCGCATAACGAAAGTTATGCGGCTTTTATTATTAAACTGGTAAAAGAGTTTTATTCAATTGTTGCTCCATAACCAGCTACATCGCTAGCTAATGTAAATATACCATTTACATAATCATATTGAGTAATAGGAGCTGTTGCGTGCTTGGTTATGTTATTACCGCTTGTTGGTTCTTTAACTAAAGAACTTGTATGATAATAATTCCAATTTTTGGTTAAGCCATATACGATATTGTCGGTTACATCTATTTGAGGTGTACAACTTTCTAAGAAAGAATAATAGTAGGAGCCGAATTCTGCTTCCGGACTTACGTCAAAGATATTCTTGCTTATAGTCAATGATGTTCCTTTTTGATATCTGAAGAATATATTGCTACCTATCATGTTGACAAAAGTATTATTTATAATTTCGGCAGAAAGTACACCATCTGATAAAGGTATATTACCAGTAGCCCAGTTTAATATTTGCACGCCTTCTTGAGGTGTCTGGCTATACACTATATTGTTCTTGAAGTTGAAAGTTTTATAATCTCCTAAATTGAAGCCTTTATATATATTTATCAAGGCAATTTTGATAGCATTAACTTCAATACGAGTGTCTTGAACAGAGATGTTGTCTATACCAAAGTAAGTCTTTTGTGCTGCATCGTAATAAATTGGTTTCAAGACATTCGCAATCAGACAGTTGTCAATGCAGATGTCAGTAAAGTCTCCCTTGCTGATAACGCCTGCATTATTTATAAAATAACCAGCATTGCTACCTCCATTGAGATCACTTAAATCTATTTTTATATTCTTAAAAAGTAGCTTTCCTTTGCATGATTTCCAGCAATTAATAGGACGAAGTGTTACTTGCTCGTCATCATATCGACCGATGATAATAACATCATTGCTGATTGATTTTACTCCGGTTGTGGTAAAATTGTGTGCTGTACCTGTGAGGAACAGTATAACAGGTTTACTCATTGTAGCACTAAAGTAAGTGTCAAGTGCCACATCGGCATCTGTTGCATCCAATATTTGTATGTCAGCATCTGAATAAATTTGGTTGTTGATGGTGATGCCGCCGATAGTAATGTCTTTACCATGATCAAAATCGGCTTTATAATCCGTACGATTCTTAATACTAACCTGAATCTTTGCAATCATAGCATACTTTCCACTTGTTGCCAATATCGCAATATCAGTACTGTTATCAGCTGTTGCACGAGTCATCATCTTTGCGCTTGATGCAGGGGCAGTAACAATCAATACATTTTCTTTTCCAGCTTCCTTAGAGAATTTAGCACTCCATCCTTCTGGAGCAGTAATCATTGTATTTTTTACTCCTCTCATGGTCATGGTAAATTCTTTCGTTTCACCTGCAGAAAACTCTTGTATTTGTTCTAAATCTTCAGCCGCAAAACTACATTCAAAGTCGCTGATGATAGGGATACGTATGGTTGGAGCATCCTCACCCGCAAGTACTAAGACCAGTTCGTTGTTTTCTACTGTTACACTCTTGAAGTTTTTGTCTTCTGCCGGAGCGGAACCGTCACCAGTTGCGCTGACTTTGTCAGTAGTTCCTTCTTTGTATATATATTCATAGTTTTTTCCTTCATCATAGCTAACCTGCCAGTAGCCTTCACTATCTACATTAAATGTAGGAGTCTTGCCACTCTCTCCATTAGCTTTCACAGGTTGTCCGTTTACAGTCAGACGCTCCGGAGTTTCATTTTTGTTGTAAAGAACAGTCCAGTAGCCTTCTGAATCGATACCGATAATAGGGCATAACAAGTTATTATCGTTTTTCATATATAGATTTACTGTCTTTCCATTGCTCAAAGTGAGTGTGTAGGAATCAGACTTTTCCTCTATATTAGTAATAAATGTTCCTTCATTATAAAGTTCGCGAAGAGCTTCTGTGTTACTATTTATATCACGTACTTGTGTCTCGAGTGCGGTAACGCGCTTTTTCAGTGCGTCTACATCATCTTCCAAATCGTCAATGTTGGTACATGCTACCAGGCATACAGCCAATAACATGAACATACTCCATACTTTTTTCATGATTATATTGTTTTAAAGTTATTATTTTAAAGAGGATAGCCAGGAAGGAACATATCCCAAACGTTTACGTAATTGAGCCTCATAGAGTGAATATGGTTCCACAGCAGTTCCGTTACTTTCGAGTCGCTTCATTTGAGTAGCATCAAAATCTAAAGGACTTCCGTGGAAACCGACAATGATAGGAGGCATAAATTTCCACCAAAAGCCGTTACTATCCCACCAGGTAAATTTACCTTCTGTATCGATGTCCTGGTCTGTTTGTGCATTTGTTGCATAGAAATTCCATATTGTCAGATTCTCCATGTGATTTGGCATTTGAGCAGAGTCTCCTCCTTGTCTCCAATGCATGAAACCGCCAGTACAGCAGTCAATCAATGTTGCACGTGGCTGTGTAGCATGTGATTCAAAGCAAGAATCATCTCCCCATCTCACATTCCATATTACAGCACCCATGCTTTGCTTTGAAACACCGCAAGCGTGATATTGACCAACGTTCGTTTTATATTCCAGCAATGTGCTTTCACCCTCTCCTTTTCTAAGTGTGTAGCCATTGCTGTTTTCGGTTACTTTTCCAATAAAGATACGGGAAGAAGCTTGCGAGCGGATAGAAGCATGTCCACGATTACCACCAATAGTGATGTCATAAGCAGAACAATTGGCAGAGTTTGTGATTGACATGGCTTCACTAACACTTTCAAAATTAACCCGACGCATCCACGAATTGGTCAGACGTACAAAATCGATGAGCTTAAAACCACCATCGTCAATGTCAGAGCCGTGGTGAATAAACTTCTCTTTGGCATGTCCTTTAAATGTAAGGTCTTCTACGCCAACATTGGCATAATTGGTGAATTTATGTACATTCCATCCCCAATCTTTATTAATAGCATGCATGATGGGTTCTTTAAAGGTAACACTGTTACCACTAATCTTTTCAATCTGATGGTATTCGAATATTTGAATACCATTTGTTTTGATATTGGGAGTAATGCCTTGTTGTACCTTAATATCTTGCCATTGGTAAGGAGATAGTTCGGAATTAATAACATCATTATCCGTGTTTCCCAACTCTGGGGTTCCCAGTACGAGACATACCCAACTGCCTGCACTTACTCCTGTTAAACTGGCCGTTATGGTTTTGCTGCCTATGGGAGCATCTTCAGTGATAACACCAATTGATTCTTTTAATCCTGTATTATGTTTGAACTCCATCATGACAGGAGCATTCCACATTTCTTCAGTTGGTTTGGGAGAATTATTTGCAGCAGTCATTTCGAGTGTCGTTTTGTTTTTTCCGGCCCCTTTTAAAACAATATTACTCATCGATATACGAATCCTGCGATCTTTAGATGCTTCGTCTTGTAGAATATAATTCCCTTCCGGGAAGTAGATAATAGCTTTAGCGTTTTCCTTAATATATCGATCTGTCATATTATTGAGATCTTCTTGCTTTGTTTCACTTGCTATTTCTTCCAATACCTTCATGAAAGCTGCTCTGTCAGATTTACCGTCGTTTGGAATAGCTCCATATTTGGGATCTGTAACATCGTATACCTTATATCCTTGTGCTATTAATGTTTCTATTTCAGGAGGTGCTATTTCACCATGTTTATATCCGGCGTATGAAAAGTCCAATAATACATTCTGTTGATCTGCGTTTACAAATTGTTGCCAGGCTTCTGCTCCGGTTTCATTGGAAAGTTGTTTCACTTCAATAGAAACAATACGGATATAATTCTTTGATGAAGTAAGTACAATCTTAATTGTTTCTTCTACGTCTTTTACAACAGTTGCTTGTGGTGTGATAGTTAATAAGTTCTCGGATAAAAGAACATCCCATCCTTTAGGAGCTTGTATTGCAGCTTGTTGTACGTCATTCTGTTCTACTTTATACTCTTTATGGCTCTCATTGGGGGCAAAAACTTGCACAGCTTGTTCACTGTCAGCATCATTGAGACCATAAATGATTAGTCCGAAGCTGTCGTCTACTGGGAAAGTATATGTTTTTTCACCATCAGCTAGGGTGAATGAGAAAGTATGGTTTGCTTCATTATATTCTACCTTACTGAATATGCTGGTTCCTCCCTGACTTCCACCTTCGGCCTTAGTTCCTAAGCTTGTATATGTTTGTCCATTATCGTAACTCACTTGCCAATATCCACTGGAAGATACGCTGATTAATGGAGTTGCCACCACATTGCCTTCTCCATCACGGGGCCATGCTGATACTTTCTCTCCATCGACTCCTGGTAGGTATTTGAAATCTGTATCATTACTTGTTTTATATATCCAGTAGCCTTCTTCGTCTACGGAAAATTCAGGGACAGACGCTTGTACAGCTTCACTCTCCATGACTTTAATACTTGTTCCGTCACTAAGTTCCAGCAAATATCCTAAACCATCTTTGGTCGGAGTAATTCCGATAATGATTTTGTTTTTTTGCATAAGGGCTTGCAGACTGGCAAATGAAGTATTCAGTCCTTCCGTTGCTTTTTCCAAAGCAGCGACACGGTCTTTCAGAGAATTGATGTCTGCTTCCAGGTCGTCTGTTTTTTGGCATGATTGCATGATTGCCAACATGCTGCAAATACCAAATAGTAATAGGTAGGTAATGCTCCTGTTTTTCATACATTTATTATTTCGGGTTATTTATAATTTTCACAGTGGCAAAGGTAACTGGATAAAATAAGAGTGTATGGATAAAAAAATTCAGGAATACGATGAAATAATACATTTTACACACCTCTGTGATAGATTGAGGCTTAATGTATTATTTAGAGTAAGTCTACCCATTGCTCATTGCTTAATATAGGCAATGACTCACTGTCGGCAACAAATGTTTCCGCCAGTTTTCGTTTCTCATCTTGCAGATGCAGAATCTTTTCCTCAATGCTGTTTTGTGTAATGAAGCGATAGGCAATCACCTGTTTGTCTTGACCGATACGATGGGCACGGGCGATGGCTTGCGATTCGGCGGCAGGATTCCACCAGGGATCTATGATAAATACATAGTCGGCTTGTGTAAGATTGAGTCCCACACCCCCTGCTTTTAGTGAAATAAGGAATGCCTGAACATCTTTTTGCTCGGTGAAATGGGCGATTTCGGAAGGCCGGTTGTTGGTTGCTCCTGTTAATAGGGCATATTTCCAGCCTCGTTCTCGGAAAGCTTCAGCCAAGACCTCCAGATGTTTGACGAATGAAGAGAAAATTAGGACTTTGTGTCCTTCGCTTTGTAATGTATCGAATGTTTCGATTATCTGTGCGGTTTTTCCGGATGTTCCGGTATAATCAGGAAGAATGAGTTGCGGATGACAAGAGAGTTGTCGTAAACGCAAAATGCCATTTAGTACACTAAATGAATGGAGCCTGTTCGTACTTTGAGGGTGCTGGAGAAGTATGTTTCGCAGGCTGTTTTTCTCCTGTTCGTAACACGTGTTCTGCTCTTCAGTCATGTCGCAGTAGATTGTTTCTTCCGTAAGTTCAGGAAGTTCCGGAGCTACCTCTTTCTTGCTTCTGCGGAGGATGAATGGGGCAGTCAGTTGTTGCAACTGCACTCGTACGCGTTCGTTTCCCTGGCGAATCGGCATTATGAACTGCTTTTGGAAAGCACTTTCCGTGCCCAGTAAGTCCGGTTGTATAAAATGAAATTGAGCCCACAGGTCCTTTAATGAGTTTTCGATAGGAGTACCTGTTAGTGCGAGTCGGTGTTTGCTTTGCAGTTGAATTGCCGACCGGAAGGTGAGCGATTCGCTATTCTTGATATTCTGGCTTTCATCGAGCACAACGTATTCGAAACGGTAGGAAGAGAGTATATCAATGTTATTTCTCATCATGCCATACGTAGTAAAGATCAAGTGAAAATGACCGAAGAATTTTTCCGGACGTTTCTTGTCTATAGCCACGGTGTTGTTGTATTCCATCATTGAGAGCCCTGTAAAGCGCTTGGCTTCCCGTCGCCAGTTGTGAAGTAGCGATGTGGGGACTACAATTAGGGTAGTGGGTTGTTTGGGAGCGGATGGCTTATATATGTACTGTAGCAGGGTAAGAGTTTGAAGCGTCTTCCCGAGTCCCATGTCATCTGCCAGGCATCCGCCAAATCCTTGTTTATGGAGGTGTACCATCCACGAGAATCCTTTCTGCTGATAGGGACGTAACGTTGCTTTAAGCGTTCTTGGTACGGCAACGTTATGTATTTGCTGCTTCGCGGGGAATTTTTTCACTCCATCCTCACCCAAAGCTGTCTGTACGGCACCTATAAATGCATGTTTCAACCGAATTCCTTTTTCTGTTTGTACTCCCATCTCCAGTAAGTTCGCATATTTGCTGAACCACTCTTCAGGCAGGAGAATCATACGCCCGTCAGGTAGCAGATATTCCCGCTTTTCTTCGAGGATATGTTTGCGGAAACGTGAAAAAGGAATGCGCAGATTACCGATAACAACAGTGATGTGCAGTTCAAACCAGTCAACCTCATCGTCGCAGCTTTGCTCGATGCGTATCTCATCCAGACAATATAATGCATTCCCTACATTACTGGTAAGGTGAAAGGATTGCTGCAACATCTCCCGATGATTGTTGATCCATTCGACAATTGTCTTTTCCGGAGCTTTGGCGGATAGTTGGAAGTGTGTGGCATTGAGTTGTTGCAGACCGGCATTCGTTAAGAGTTGGACTGCTTGTTCTTCCACTGTAATATTACGCGGGAAAAAGCCGATTTCACCGGATGTTTTCCGATAAATGATTTTCTTCATTTCATTAGCACTATCTGGTGCAAATGTCTGGTCTCCATAGCGGAAGACAAGTTGCAATGCTTGTCCGTTGTATGTGGCATCTTCGAATGAGAGAACAGCTTCACAGGCACATTCTTCTTCAGTAATATTCAAACCGTGAGTCTCGATATCGTGATAACGTGCAATTGGAATAACGATGTTGTCTATGTATTTCTCAATCTGCAAAGCGTCTACGCTAATCGATCTTTTCTTTGTGAAAGGTAAGATACGTGCGCTTTCAATGTGCGGAAAGAAATATAACTCCATTCCCAATAATAGAGTGGCCGGCGAGGAGGTCAGTACAACTACCGGTTTTAACTCACTCAAAGAGAACGGTTGCCCTTCATAATAACACTGCAACTGATAACGGAACGTTTTACTGTCAACATGAAACGTTACGCGAATTTCTACGTCGTGAGGGTTGATATGATAAATATGATGGGCGTATAAGATTTTGCTACCGGCTTGTTTCTGATAAAAAGGCAGTCCATTTTCCCGTATCAACGCCAGCATCTCCAACAGCTTCTTTTCGATGAACGGGCGAATATTATTTTTAATTCGTTCCGGATCTTCGGATAGCTTATGTAGAAAGCGTGATACTGTTTTTTCACGGGAGTAGAGGCCCATCAGATACTTTTCTGTATAGTATGAAGCGATATCGATAGCTTGTCTTTCCGCTTCGCTCATTATGCTCATAGCTTCCGGAGAGGCGTGAAACGCTTGCTCCACTAATTGCAAGGTGCCATCGTTCAGCCTTTCCGCAATATACGGAATCAGTAATATGCCGAGTATCGGATGCTCTGTGAAAACGATTATAACTTGTCCGTTAGTTGGTCTCTCTTTCATTCTCTTTTAGACTTTAACAAACAAAGATACGGGAAAATACTTAATTTTGCAGCATGATGGAGGAAAACAAACGAGTATTGCTTGGAATGAGTGGCGGTACAGATAGTTCTGTTGCTGCTATGCGATTGCTGGAAGCCGGTTATGAAGTAATCGGGGTAACCTTTCGTTTTTATGAATTGAATGGTTCGACAGAATACCTGGAAGATGCCCGTAATTTGGCAGAACGTTTAGGAATACGGCATATAACATACGATGCCCGTGAAATATTTGCCCGGCAGATTATTGAATATTTTGTGCAGGAATACCTGGCAGGACGTACTCCGGTCCCCTGTACCTTGTGCAATAATTACCTGAAATGGCCTTTGCTTGCTAAGATTGCCGATGAAATGGGAGTTTTTTATATTGCTACCGGACACTATGCACAGAATATACAACTAAATGAAACCTTTTATATAACGTATGCCGCCGATTCGGATAAGGATCAAACCTTCTTCTTATGGGGATTGAAACAGGATATTCTTAATAGGATGCTGTTGCCGATGGGCGATATTACGAAAGCTGAAGCCCGTGCCTGGGCTGCTGAACATGGTTTTCGAAAGGTGGCAACCAAAAAGGATAGTATTGGTGTCTGTTTTTGCCCGATGGACTATCGGACCTTTTTAAAAGACTGGTTGGTCAGAAATGGTCAGATGTCGGTCAGTAATAGTGAGGCATCAATCAACAATAGTCAGACATCGGGCAGCGATAAACAGACTTGGTCTGACAGAATCAGAAGAGGAAGATTTGTCGATGAAAAGGGGAACTTTATTGCCTGGCATGAGGGCTATCCCTTTTATACTATTGGGCAGAGACGCGGTTTGGGCATTCATCTGAATCGTCCTGTATTTGTGAAAGAGATTGATCCTGAAAATAATGAAGTAATGTTGGCTTCTCTTTCATCGTTGGAAAAAACAGAAATGTGGTTGAAAGATTGGAATCTTGTAAATCAGGAGCGTACTTTAGGACGCTCTGACATAATTGTGAAGATACGCTATCGCAAGCAGGAAAACCATGGTACGATTACCGTCACATCGGATCATTTACTGCACGTGCAGCTTCATGAACCATTAACAGCCATTGCTCCCGGACAGGCTGCTGCATTCTATGGAGACGGATTGCTACTAGGAGGAGGAATCATAGTCAATGCCCGTTAATCTTACATATTGGGAAGATGAACGCTCTGACGCAAGTTTTTTAAAACAAAACTTAGCTTGCTAATCGATATAACTAAGGCACGGATTACACGAATTACATGGATAAGTTTATTCTCTTTCCTTGTTTATTCGTGTAATCCGTGCCTGAAAGAAATCGGAGAGTTGTTTTGACGCTCTCTCCTTATACAAGTAACCTCTGTAATGGAAAAAAAACTTGTAGTGGTTATGTTTTGGTTTTTGGTTATTCTTCCGGATGAGCGCTATTATTCAGCACCAGCATTGCTTCTATATATTCGCGTGTATTGCTTAATCTGGGTACTTTGTGTTGTCCTCCCAGTTTTCCTTTCTGTGCCAGCCAGTCATGGAACAATCCCTGACGGGCTACGATCACTTCCAATGGTTGCAAAGCGATATCTTTCCATCGTTTGGCTTCATAGTCAGAGTTAACCTCTTTCAGCGTAGCGTCAAGTATCGAAGCGAACTTTTCTACGGAATCCGGCATTTTGGCAAATTCTATTAGCCACTGGTGCCTGCATTTTGCGTTCTCATCCATAAACACCGGTGCTGCAGAATATTCGCAAATTTGTGCTCCGGTCTCGGCGCAAGCCTTTGCCAATCCTTTTTCAGCATTATCGACAATCAGCTCTTCACCAAATGCGTTGATGAAATGCTTCGTTCTTCCCGTGATGACAAACTTATAGGGATTCTTGCTGGTAAACTTCACTGTATCACCAATCATGTATCTCCACAAACCACAGGAAGTAGAAATAACCATTGCATAGTTCTTGTTGAGCTCGACTTCTTCAAGACAATAAGCCCGTGGATTTTCTTTTCCCACTTCCTCCAATGGAACAAATTCGTAGAAAATTCCATAGTCGATCATTAATAACATGGCAGGATCGGAAAGGTCGTTCTGGGTTCCGAAATATCCTTCCGAAGCATTGTAGGTCTCTACATAATGCATTTTAGGTGTTGTAATCACCTGTTTATATTGCTCACGATACGGTGTGAAAGCCACTCCACCGTGGAAGAAGACTTCCAGATTGGGCCATACTTCTTCTAGTGCCTGCTTTCCTGTCTTTTCAAGAACACGTTTGATAAGTACCAGCATCCACGACGGTACGC
>OGUJ01001917.1_pt1 | contig 11333 bp, 9 predicted proteins | sample 1573661 | NCBI WGS metagenome assembly OGUJ01 (sample SAMEA2581933, study PRJEB24529) | metagenome | biome: Human gut stool | place: China | collected 2011
TGCGTGTGTGGGAACGCGGCTCGGGTGAAACCCTTGCATGTGGAACCGGAGCATGTGCCGTAGCTGTCTCCAGTATATTAAATAACTTGACAGATACACAAGTTACGGTAAAATTATTAGGTGGAGACTTGCAGATCGAATGGGACAGAGAAAAGGATCGTGTATTTATGACAGGACCTGCAACAGTTGTATTCGACGGCGTGATAGACATTACAGAGATAAAGGAGTAAGAAGATGTTTAAAGTAAACCAGGATTATTTGAAGTTACCAGGAAGCTATCTGTTCTCAACAGTAGCAAGAAAACAGCGTGAATATCAGGCAGCACATCCGGAAGCCGAGATCATTAAGCTGAGTATCGGCGATGTAACACAGCCTCTGGCACCTGCAATTGTTGAGGCTCTTCACGGGGCAGTTGATGAGATGGCACATGCAGAGACATTTCATGGATATGCACCGGATCTTGGATATGAGTTCTTAAGAAGCGCAATGGCGAAGAATGATTATCAGGCAAAAGGATGCGACATCAAAGCGGATGAGATCTTCATTTCCGACGGAGCAAAAGAAGACTGCGGTAATATTCAGGAGATTTTCTCGAAAGACAGCAAGATCGCTGTGTGCGACCCAGTATATCCGGTTTATGTAGATACAAACGTTATGGCAGGACGTACAGGTACATATGATGCTGCAGCAGGAACATGGAGCAATGTCATCTATATGCCTTGTACAAAAGAGACGAACTTTGCACCGGAGCTTCCAAAAGAGACACCGGACATCATTTATCTGTGTTTCCCGAACAACCCAACAGGATCTACGGTAACAAAAGAACAGCTTCAGACATGGGTTGATTATGCAAATAAAACAGGCGCAGTGATCATCTATGATGCTGCTTACGAAGCATATATTTCTACTGAAAATGTACCTCATTCAATCTATGAGTGTGAGGGTGCAAAAGGATGTGCCATCGAACTTAGAAGCTTTTCAAAAAATGCAGGATTTACAGGTACAAGACTTGGATTTACAGTAATCCCTAAAGAACTTAAATGCGGTGATGTAATGCTTCACAGTCTTTGGGCACGCCGTCACGGAACTAAGTTTAACGGTGCTCCTTATATTATTCAGGCAGCCGGTGCAGCAGTTTACACTGATGAGGGAAAGAAAGAGACTAAAGAGCAGATAGCATATTATATGAACAATGCCAAGATAATAAGAGACGGTCTTACAGGTGCAGGCTATGAAGTTTACGGTGGTGTTGATGCTCCATATATATGGCTTAAGACACCTGACAAGATGACTTCATGGGAGTTCTTTGATTATCTCCTTGAAAATCTTAATATTGTCGGAACACCTGGTTCAGGATTTGGACCAAGTGGTGAGGGCTACTTTAGACTGACAGCATTCGGAAGTCTTGAGAATACAAAGAAAGCAATGGAGCGTATCAAAGCAGGTAAAGCGTGATGACAAGCGGCAGGGTGTTGTTACTTACAGGCTTGCCGAATTTATAGTAAATGTGATGCATATTTATGTTGCATTTAAAGTCATGAATTTAAAAGTGAGGAATTATATTGAAAAAGTGTATAGTTAGAGCGATGGGTATCGTACTTACCGCCGGACTTGTCATAACTTCGGTGGCAGTACAAAAAAATGTGGTATCGGCAGATGCAGTTACGGGAACTTCAAAATATATTGCATTTGGAGCAGACCTTAATGCAAAAGAAAAGGCGGCGGTACTCGACGGATTTGGCATTACCGAAAGTGATCTGTCAGATTATAAGACGATAGAGATTACAAATAAAGATGAGCATGATTATCTCGGTGATTATATGTCGGACTCCGTTATTGGGACAAGAGCATTGTCATCTGTTATGGTAGTGAAAGCAGATGAAAACAGTGGTGTAAATGTTTCGACAAAGCATATTACCTACTGCACATCTGGTATGTATTGTAATGCACTTGTAACGGCAGGTCTTTCAGATGCAAAGGTGACTGTTGTCGGACCATTTGATATATCAGGTACATCTGCACTTGTTGGTGCGATGAAAGCCTATTCTGTTATGACGGGTGAAGAAATATCCGAAAAGACGATGGATACTGCGACAGATGAGCTTGTAACAACTGCGGAAGTTGCCAAAAATGTTGGTGATAAGCAGAAAGTCACGGAGCTTGTGGCAGCAGCAAAGAAAGCAGTGTTTGAGGATCAGCTTTCATCTGAGACGGATATAAGGGATGCTATTGAACAGGCTGCCAATGAACTTAGTATCGACCTTTCGGATGATGATGTTGAAAAACTGACAAACATGATGATGAAAGTGTCTAAAGAGGATATAGATCCTGACACGATTGCAAAGCAGGCATCTGATATATATAACAAATTAAAAGAAAAAGGTATTGACCTTGCAAATGTAGATACAAAGGGACTCAGTGAGAAAATAGGCGATTTCTTTGGCAATATATTTACGGCGATAGCAAACTTTTTCTCAGGTTTGTTCGGATAAAATAAATTAAAAATCTGAGACTCACCCAAATGAGTGAGTCTCTTATGTTTAAAATAACTCTTTAAATGTAAAAGTTTTTGTCTGTTGTCTGCAAACCGGATGCGGACGGCAGTTATTTTGGCTAATATGAAGTGAGGTTGAATATGGCAAATGTTATTTCTGATGAAACAATAGATTATGTTGGAATTCTCGCAAAGCTTGAACTTAGTGATGAAGAAAAAGAAAAAGCTAAAAAAGACATGGAAGAAATGCTCGATTATATAGACAAGTTAAATGGGCTTGATACATCGGATGTTGAACCAATGTCTCATGTATTCCCCGTAAACAATGTGTTCAGGGAAGATGTGGTTACAAACGGTGATGGCACGAAGCAGACGCTTGCAAATGCACCTGAAAAAAAAGATGACAGTTTTGTTGTGCCAAAAACCATTGTAGGATAGAGAATGGAGGAAAGTTATGTCTTTGATGAATCTTACAGCTGTTGAGCTGGGAAAAAAGATTAAAAATAAAGAAGTTACGGTAGTGGAAGCTACAAAGGCTGCTCTTGATGCCATTGATGCAAAAGAAGACAAAGTAAACAGCTTTGTGACTGTTGACAGGGAGGGTGCATTAAAAAGAGCAGAGGAAGTTCAGAAACTTATAGACGATGGAAAACTTGACGGACCGCTTGCGGGTGTTCCGGTTGCGATAAAAGATAATATGTGCACAGAGGGACTTCTTACTACATGCAGTTCTAAAATTCTTGGAAATTTTGTCCCTACATTTACATCTGAGGCAGTATTAAATCTTGAAAAAGCAGGAGCTGTCATTCTTGGCAAGACAAATATGGATGAGTTTGCCATGGGAAGTACAACAGAGACTTCCGCATACGGCGAAACTAAAAATCCGTGGAATTTAGAGCATGTTCCGGGTGGTTCTTCAGGCGGTTCATGTGCGGCAGTTGCGGCAGAAGAGTGTTTTTATGCACTCGGTTCTGACACCGGCGGATCTATAAGACAGCCAAGTTCATTCTGTGGTGTTACGGGTATAAAGCCGACTTACGGAACGGTATCGCGTTACGGACTTATCGCTTACGGTTCATCGCTTGACCAGATAGGACCTGTTGCAAAAGATGTCACCGATTGTGCTGCTATTCTTGAGATAATAGCTTCACATGATGAAAAGGATTCAACTTCCGTTAAGAGAGATGACCTTGATTTCACATCTGCACTTGTGGATGATGTAAAAGGCATGAAAATAGGTATTCCTAAAGATTATCTCGGTGAGGGACTTGACAGCGAAGTAAAAGATGCAATCCTAAACGCTGCAAAGGTTCTTGAAGAAAAAGGTGCGATAGTTGAGGAGTTTGATTTAAGCCTCGTTGAGTATGCCATCCCTGCATATTATGTTATCGCCTGTGCTGAGGCAAGTTCAAATCTTGCGAGATTTGACGGTGTGAAATACGGATACCGCACAGAAGAGTATGACGGACTTCACAATATGTATAAAAAGTCCCGCTCAGAGGGCTTTGGAGCAGAAGTAAAGAGAAGAATAATGCTCGGTTCTTTCGTTTTGAGTTCAGGATATTATGATGCGTATTATCTTAAGGCACTCAGGACAAAGGCTCTCATAAAGAAAGCATTTGATGAAGCATTTGCAAAATACGATGTTATTTTAGGACCGGCTGCACCTACAACAGCACCAAAGCTTGGTGAAAGTTTAAGTGATCCTCTTAAGATGTATCTTGGAGATATATACACTATTTCGGTAAATCTTGCCGGACTTCCGGGTATAACTGTTCCATGCGGAACGGATTCAAAAGGTCTGCCGATAGGTTTACAGCTTATTGGTGACTGCTTTAAGGAAAAAAACATTATACGTGCAGCATACAGTTTTGAGCAGACAAGAGATTTTAAACACAGTCCGCTTGCAGAATAATGGAAAAGAGGTAAAGTATGAAACAGTATGAAACAGTCATCGGATTGGAAGTACATGTAGAGCTTGCCACAAAGACAAAGATTTTTTGCGGATGTTCTACAGAGTTTGGCGGCAAGCCAAATTCACATACCTGTCCAGTATGTACGGGTATGCCGGGTTCACTTCCTGTACTTAATAAAAAGGTTGTTGAATATGCCGCAGCAGTAGGTATTGCCACAAACTGTACTATTACACAAAATTGCAAATTTGACAGAAAGAATTATTTTTATCCTGATAATCCTCAGAATTATCAGATTTCACAGTTGTACCAGCCAATCTGCCGCAACGGTCATATTGATATAGAGACAGAGAGCGGTGTCAAAAAGAGCATCGGAATACATGAGATACACATGGAAGAAGATGCCGGAAAGCTCGTGCATGATGAGTGGGGTGAAAGTTCACTTGTAGATTTCAACCGTTCAGGTGTACCGCTTATCGAGATAGTATCTGAGCCTGATATGAGGTCTGCTGAGGAAGTTATCGCATATCTTGAAAAGTTAAGACTTATCGTTCAGTACCTCGGTGCTTCTGATTGTAAATTACAGGAGGGTTCAATGCGTGCTGATGTAAACCTTTCGGTAAGGGAAGTCGGAGCGGCAGAGTTTGGCACGAGAACGGAGATGAAGAACCTTAATTCTTTCAAAGCAATCGCAAGAGCGATAGAGGGCGAGAGAGAGCGTCAGATAGACCTTATCGAAGCAGGAGAAAAGGTTGTTCAGGAGACAAGAAGATGGGATGATACAAAAGAGTATTCTTATGCGATGCGATCAAAAGAGGATGCACAGGATTACAGATACTTCCCTGAGCCTGACCTTGTACCTATTATCATAAGTGATGAATGGCTTGACGAGATAAAGAAAAACCAGCCTGAGTTTAGGGATGAGAAATTCAAGAGATATATTGAAGAATACAAACTTCCTGAATATGATGCGGACATTCTTACGGGGAATAAGCATCTTGCTGATCTTTTTGAAGTTACAACGGCAATATGCAACAATCCTAAAAAGGTTTCTAACTGGCTTATGGTCGAGACAATGCGTCTTATGAAAGAAAATGAGATGGAGCCTGAACAGCTTAAGTTCTCGCCTGAAAATCTTGCGAAACTTATAAACCTTGCAGAAAGCAGGGTTATAAACAGCTCAGTTGCAAAAGAAGTCTTTGAAAAGATATTTAACGAGGATATTGATCCTGAGAAATATGTCGAGGAAAATGGTCTTAAAAATGATACTGATGATGGAGCTTTAAAAGAGACTATCGAAAAGATAGTTGCCGACAATCCACAGTCAGTAGAGGATTATCACAGTGGAAAGAAAAAGGCTATCGGTTTCCTTGTGGGTCAGACGATGAAAGCAACACAGGGAAAGGCTGATCCGGGAATGATAAACCAGATATTAAAAGAGATACTTGACAAATAAAGAATATCATGTAAGTGTCAAAAGTATAAAATTCGATTTTGTCTGCACAAATGAGCATTATAGACTTATTGACACTCATATCATAATATAAAAACTGCCTGATGCATCAGGGTGTGAACGGCAGTGTTAAAATGGAGGTAAGGGTATGGGTGCTGAAAAAAGAAGAAGTAAGAGAATACCGATAACAATGCATCTTGATGTATCATCATTGTTTAAACAGGATAATGTTCATGTAAAGAACATAAATGCACCTATTGAGATAACGGATATTTCAAGAAATGGTATCGGATTTGTCACAAAAAGTGTTTTGCCTATTGGATTTTATTTTAATTCAAGACTTGAATTTGAAAAGAAGAATGACAGTTTAAACTGCGTGGTTCAGATAGTCAGAAGAAAACAAAAAGATGATGGTACAACGCTTTACGGTTGTGAATTTGTAGGTATGCCGTCGATATTTGACTATATATTTGACGATATAGAAAATGAGTATTTGAAAAATCATTCTGACGATGAAAAAATGAATAATTGATTATTGTAAAGCCCCCGGTCTGTCTATAGATGTACCGGGGGCTTATTTAAGCCCTTATATCAAACGAGAACCGTTTCATATCGGTTGTCTGTTGTGTGTTTATCTTTGCATTGATAAATTCATCTACAGTGCTGGTGCTTGCATCAGCTTTTTCTATTTTTACATGACAAGCATAACCCTGTGAGTTTAATGCATCTTTTAAAAGACCGGCATTTGTCGAGAGAAGATCTATCGACCTGTCATTGTCGGATATGAACTTAGTGTTTATCTCATTGTGGTTTTTATCGAGATATACATCAAGTGCACCGAGATTTTCCATATCAAGATGCAGTAATACATGTATGTTGTTTGGGTCTTTCCTCAGCTTTTCCTTTTTGGTGTAGACATAAAGGTCGCTGTGTGTATTCTGGTTTCTTAATTTTAAAGGCATCTGAAAATACGAAAATGCTTCGCTTAATGTTTTCATAAAATCAATGTTGCTCTGTGCATCTCTTGCCTGACTGCCGAGACTGTCGGAATCGTCACCTGAGAGATTGGTACTTATAAGTGAATCGAAATCTTTTAACTGTTTTTGCATCTTGTTATAGAAATTATTTATGTTTTCACTGTCCTTTAATTTTTGTGGTGAGAGCAGCCAGTTACTTTCAAGTACCTTTGAAAATATGGATTCAAAGGACTGTGACCTGAAAAGTTCATTTATTGTTTCGGGGTCAGAGAGAGGTATAAGATTTTTGATTACGGTAAGCACTTCTTTTGCGGTGGCATCACCTGATGTAATCTTCATGATAAGGGCTTTGCTGACCGGAAGTTTTGATAATGTACTTAACAGTTCATTTCTGGCGTCTTTGTCAAGGAATGTGCTTAGATAATCGTTTTCAATGCCAAGTGAGTTAAACTTTTCGCACAGTGTGTCAATGACCGTTCCGGAGGTTGAAATTTCCCTGTTGTCAGTATTTTGTGATGACTGCTGAAGCATGTTGTTGATGGAATTTTTTGCCGTCTCGGTAATATTGTGAAGAAACTTTGCGGCAAATCCTATCCTGTTCTCGGATGTATTCCCATTTGGAAGTTCCTCAATTACATTTTTTGCGTTTTCAGTATCGGCAGTATTTTTTTGTTCTTCCAAAGCTTCTGTATTAGCCGATTCTGTATTTTCAATGTTTTCATTTATCGTAGGGATGTTCTTAAATAAGTCAGAGTTTTTAAGCACTGAAATATCGGTTGCAGATTCGAGAGTACTGTCTATATTTAAAAGTGTCTGTTGAAACAGTTCATTTGTGGCATCCATACCGCCGGGAAAGACAAGTGACTTGCTGCCTGCGGAGTCCCTAAGCATCGTAAGTGCATCTCTTAGAGAGAGAGTACCGTTTTCAAGCTGTTCTAAAGTGTCCTCAGTCATTGCCGTACCCGATAAAAGATTTAAAAGTTCGTTTCTCTGTTCGCTGCTGAGAAATGAGATTGTCTGTGGCTGTGAGGTATTATTTGCCTTGTCAAAGGACTGAAACAATATATCTATAAGTTTTTCACCAAATGCGGCAACAGATGAGGAGGCTGCATTCTCAGAAAGAGAACTGAGGAGCTCCGGTATCTGTTCTGAAAGTGATGAAAGCTTGTCTATAAGGTGGTAAGTTCCATGCCTGTAGCTTGAAAACTGGGTCACGGTGTCTTCATTTATATCCATCATAAGACGGTTCATTATCGCTAATGTTGAAAAGTCCTCTGTCTTGCAATCGTATGCCTGCTGCATAAGTGACTGGATAGAGTTCTTGTTTATAGGGAGGAGATTGTCCATAAGAGCCTTTACAGTTGCCTGGTTGTGCTCAGTGTTTGGAAGTCCCGCTTCTTCAAGTGCTTTATTGATAAGGTTAAGTTCAGTATCAGAGTAGCTGTTTGATACTGGTGAAAGAAGTATTTGACCGGGATTTGGGCTGCTGAGCGAAAAAGCGGCGGTCTGTCCGATGGAAAGTTTTGAACTGTCAGCTATATATCCTTTTAAAATGGTATTGTTGTCGAGAGTGACAGTTATCTGGTTTCCTCTGAGGTCGGAAATCTCACCTTTGACGATGTCACCTGCTTTTAGCTGTGTGGCACTTCTTGCAACGCCGTAATCACTGTTGCCGCCCGGAGTCCTTGAAATATTTCCGGGATTTTGAGCACCTGCACTATTGGTTCCCGATGCAGCGGTTCTTGTCCGGGTCTGTCCGCCAGCCGTCTGGCTATTCATTCTGTTTGTGTTTAATGAATTTATTCTGCTTGCATTATTATCCATAATACTCCTCATTTCAATGTGTTAGTTTCTACTATTATAATGATGTCCGGGGCAAAAGCTGTTTTGACCCTTGCTAATGCCACGGATTGCTTCATTGCGGTGCAATTTTCGCAATCCTGCAGACACCTCCAATATTATTGTCGGTGTTTGGCGGGTCAAGCCACCAGATAGCAATTTGTATGTAAACATACATTGCTATCTGCTTTTGACCCTTGCATCATAATAATACTTATAAAGAGATTTGCAAAGTCATTTAAGTATTATATTTATTATATCGACTTTAAAGGTGAAAAAATATAATGGTTCATTTTCTTGTTTTTTGACTGAACTGTAATAAAAAATAAAAAAAGTTTCAAAATACTCTTGACAAGATTTTGTATGCGTGCTATCTTACTTTATAGATGTTAGCACTCCACTACAAAGAGTGCTAACAGAGAAGCAGAAGGGAGTGGTTAAGTGGAGTTAGATGATAGGAAGTTAAAGATACTTCAAACGATTATCAGGACTTATCTTGAAACCGGAGAGCCGGTAGGTTCAAGAACGATTTCAAAAGATACTGACCTCAATCTAAGTTCAGCGACTATTCGTAATGAAATGTCTGATCTTGAGGAGATGGGATATATCATCCAGCCTCATACATCGGCAGGCAGGGTTCCTTCTGATAAAGGTTATCGTCTTTATGTAGATACGATGCTCGATGACAAGACGAGTGAGGTTATGAACCTTAAGGATGAGCTGGAACAGAAAGCAGGAAAGATAGATGTATTGCTTAAGCAGGTTGCAAAGCTGCTCGCAAACAATACAAATTATGCGACACTTGTTTCAGGGCCGAGATATGAGTCAAAGAAAGTTAAGTTTATACAGCTCACACAGGTTGATGCCGACAGCATACTTGCTGTTATAGTTCTTGACAACAATGTAGTTAAAAATGAGATGGTGCGAGTTGAGGGTGATATAGACCAGGAAATGATGGTAAAGTTAAATTTTATATTAAATACCACATTGAACGGACTTGATGTTACCGAGATGAACCTGGCCATCATCAGAAAGATAAAGGAACAGGTCGGCAGTCATACGGAGGTCATTGATTCAGTCTTGGAGGTTATCGGAAAGGCACTTACGGAAGATGATGATCTGGAGATATATACAAGTGGAGCAACAAATATTTTGAAATATCCTGAGCTCTCGGATAAGGCGAGTGCAACGGAGTTACTCAATGCGTTTGAGGAAAAAAATATTATAGGTGACTGGCTTGATACGGCAGAGTCGGAATCAGGAGAAAACGGTCAGGGCAAGAGTAAGCCGGGCGACACTCATGATATTCAGGTTTACATTGGAAATGAGACAAAAGTAGATACCATGAAAGATTGTTCGGTTGTAACGGCAACATACAAGATTCACGAAGGTGTATATGGAAAGATTGGTATCGTCGGACCAAAGCGAATGGATTATGATAAGGTTGTAAGTACATTACAGTCGCTTATGTCTGAGCTTGATGATATATTCAAAAAAAAGCAAAAATAGAGAGGTGGCAGGGAATTGGCAGCAGAGAATAAAGATATAGAAAAAGATATTGATATTGAAGAAGTAAAAGAAGATAATACCGCAGATGAAGCTGTTGAGGAAGAAAAAGCAGCGGAGGATGCAAAAGATAAAAAAGATGAGGCTTCAAAGGAAGCAGCTCCAAAGAAAGAAAAGAAATTCGGCAAGAAAAAGGATAAAGCGGTTGAAAAGCTTGAGGAGAAAGTTAAAGAGCTTGAAGATATGAGGGTGAGACAGCTTGCTGAGTTTGAAAACTTCCGCAAACGTTCTGAAAAAGAAAAGAGTCAGATGTTTGAAGTCGGAGCAAAGAGCGTTATCGAAAAGATTCTTCCGGTTATTGACAATTTTGAGAGAGGATTACAGGGAGTACCTGAGGAAGAAAAAGACGCACCGTTTGTCAAAGGTGTTGAGATGGTTTATAAACAGATGCTCACAGCTTTCGATGAGATGGGAGTTAAACCTATAGATGCAGTTGGAAAAGAATTTGATCCAAATCTTCACAATGCTGTTATGGCTGTCGATGATGATTCATTGGAGAGCGGAACAGTTGCAGAGGAAATGCAGAAAGGCTATATGTATAAAGAAAGTGTCGTAAGACACAGTATGGTAAAAGTAGTTAATTAGTTTTATCAGTTATTTTTCTAATAAATAATATATGAAATAAAGAGATTATGATATAGGAGGCAATCATTATGAGTAAGATTATTGGTATTGACTTAGGAACAACAAACTCTTGTGTAGCAGTTATGGAAGGTGGAAAACCTGTAGTAGTTGCAAATACAGAGGGAGCAAGAACAACACCTTCTGTTGTAGCATTCACAAAGACAGGAGAAAGACTTGTAGGTGAGCCTGCAAAGCGTCAGGCAGTTACAAATGCTGACAAGACTATATCTTCTATCAAGAGACATATGGGTTCAGATTATAAAGTAACTATAGATGATAAGAAATATTCTCCACAGGAGATTTCAGCAATGGTTCTCCAGAAATTAAAAGGAGATGCTGAGAGTTATCTCGGTGAGAAAGTAACAGAAGCAGTTATCACTGTTCCGGCATATTTCAACGATGCACAGCGTCAGGCAACAAAGGATGCCGGTAAGATTGCAGGACTTGATGTAAAGCGTATCATCAAC
>OGUJ01001919.1_pt1 | contig 11330 bp, 10 predicted proteins | sample 1573661 | NCBI WGS metagenome assembly OGUJ01 (sample SAMEA2581933, study PRJEB24529) | metagenome | biome: Human gut stool | place: China | collected 2011
CTCATTGTCTCCCTTGGACATGTAGACAGCGCCTTTGACGGTTTCATTTTTGGAAATCGTATTGGCAGAAGTCCCCTGCGTGACTTCTCCTGGCGGATTGAAACCTCCAGGCGGCATCATCCCTTCCGGGGGCTGTCCTTCTGGCATCTGTCCCTGCTGCATCCCCTGCTCCATGGCAGGAGCTGTGGCATCGGCAGCATCTGCTGCAAAAGCAGAACTAAAAGGCAGCGAAAGCAGGGCTGCTGTCACCCATATTGCTAAATGATTCTTTTTCATGTGAATTCCTTCTTTCATCCAAAGAACCTTCCCTATCCATCTATTGTAACCCGATACCGGTCATAAAAAAAGACCCGCGGTCAATTCCGCGAGGCTTTTTTGCTGAATTTAGTGTAGATAAGCATATCATATATATAAGTATTATATAATAGCATTTTTACCGGTTAACTCTATTACATGATGTTTCTGCCGCTGCGCGAGACTCCGCGGCAGCTTCCCCTAACAAATCTCACTTTCTGTTCTTACCAGTTAACTCTATTTACTCCACCCCTTCAGCCGCTACGCACAGCTACGCGGCAGCTCCCCCGTGGGGGAGCCTTTTCTAAAGGAACACCCTAGTTCCTATAAACCACCCTAGCATGACGAAGAGGAGGCCGCCGGCGAGCTGGAGGAAGAGGTAGAGGAAGCCCTGGAGGATGTCGCCTGCCTGGAGGTACTGCATGGTTTCGTTCATGAAGGAGGAAAAGGTGGTGAGGCCGCCGAGGAAGCCTGTGATGAGGAAGGCGGCAGCGGCGGGATTGGGATAGGCTTTGACAAGAAGGACTGACAAGAGTCCGATCAGGAAGGATCCTGCGCCATTGACGGCAAGTGTCCCGAAGGGAAAGTAGGTGCCTGCCATTCTTGCCATGTAAATCGTCGTGCCGTAGCGGCAGAGGGAACCTAGGGCGCCTCCAAGGGCTACCCAGAGTGGGAATAAGTAGTTCTGCATGTTGTCTCCTTAAACAAAAAACTCCTGCCCCGGTTAAGGGACAGGAGTCATCAGCGCGAAGCGTTCGGCATATGCCCGGCGAACTCCATCGCCGTCTTTCTTAAGTGAGCTCATTATAGCATGCGTGGATGCTTCCTGCAACTAAAGGGAGAACTCGCCCTTCCATTCTGAGCCGGAGAGGAGGTAGCGGAGCGCTTCTTCGAGCCTTTCTCCCCGATGGACGTAGTGTCCGCCCCGGTTCATTTGGAGAATGGCTTCCTTTCCTTCCTCCCTGACGATACCAAGGACATCCTCTGTTCTTTCCAGAATCGTATTCAATGGTTCCCTTCTCGTTTTCGGTTCCTTGGCACCGAGCGACAGGTAGACGCGCCTGACCGCAGGCGACAAAGGATGGCTCCTGTAATAGTCAAGGAGTCCTGTAAACCAGAAGGAACCTGAAATGGAGGCGATGCCGGAGAATGCATCGGTATGGCAGGCCGCATAAAGCGCAAACATGCCGGATAAGGAAATACCGACGAGCTGCCTTTCGGGATTATCAAGACCCGCTCTTTTTTCAGTGTCTGGAAGAATCGTTTCAAGGAAGAATTTTTCAAAGACGTCGGCCCCTCCTCCAAAATCGCCTTCCCTTTTGAAGATGCCAGGCGCTTCCCATGGCGAAAGGTCATTGCTCCAGTCAAGGCCGTCTATGGCAGCGATGGCGATTTCAAGCCTATCCGCCAGACTTTCATTCTCCGAAGCAATATCGGCAGGCTGGATGAAGTAGCAGATCCCCTTCGTATTCACTTCGGGCGTGTAGAGCGTGACCCGGTATGGTCCTTCCTGAAACGATTCCTTCTTCATGATTTCCTTTCTATTAACGTCCTTTGAACTGCGGTTTTCTCTTTTCGAGGAATGCGGTGATGCCTTCCTTGAAGTCTTCGCTGGCAGAGCATTCGCCGACGAGGCCTGCTTCCTGCTTGGAGTAGTCTTCAAAACCCTGATAGAGGCTGATGTACATGAGCTTCTTGATATTCTGGTAAGCAAGGAGCGGTCCTTCGGTCAGTTTCTTGGCAAAGGCATGGACGGTTTCATCCAGCTTCTCCTTTGGAACGACTTCTTTGACAAGGCCGATAGCAAGAGCTTCGTCTGCCTTGACCTGACGGCCGGAAACGAAGAGGTCGAGGGCGCGGTTGGCGCCGATGATTCTCGGGAGGAGGAAGACAGCTCCCGTATCCGGGCAGAGGGCAATGCCTGCAAAGGCCTGGATGAATTTGGCATCATCAGAGCAGATGACATAGTCAGCGCCCAGTGCCAGGTTCATTCCGCCACCGGCGCATGCACCGTGGACAGCGCAGACGATGATCTTGGAAAGTTTCTTCATATGGATGATGTCTTCTGCCAGTTTCCCTGCCAGGGCTGCCATGGATTTCGTGGCAAAGTCCGGTTCCTCGCAGTGCGCTTTCATGTAGCGGATGTCGCCGCCTGCGCTGAAGGCGCGTCCTGCACCTTCCATGACAATGACCTTCACTTCTTCGTCCTTGTCAGCTTTGGTGAGTGCATCTTCGAGTTCCAGTGCCATCGTGAGATCGACTGCGTTCAGCGTCTGCTGGTAGTCGAGTGTAATCGTTTCAATGCCGTCTTCGACTTTTGTCCTGATTCTCGTATAGTCCATGGATATTTCCTCCTGTCATGGCAGATCTGCCAAAAATGATTCCCGGATCTTCCGGGTTTCTCAACTGGATTCACTGTTTTTATTATATCACGGAGGGATTCTTTCATTTCCATTTCTCTATATGAAAAGGAAGGAACTCTTGATTTCCCATGGTATAATAATGAGGTATCTCTGTCTCTCTTTCCAAAGGCGCACCTCCCCGGGCGGTCTCCTCTGCGCAGCGGAAAAAATGACGGGATCGCATCCTTCGGACTTTCACTCCGATGAGATTTCTCCGGAAATGCTTCCGGGAATGATGGTTTTCAGAAAGGATTTTATTATGGCAGAAAAGAAGAAAGTCGTCGTGGCAATGTCCGGCGGCGTGGATTCCACGCTGACCGCGCGCCTCCTGCTCGATCAGGGCTATGAGGTTTACGGCGCTACCATGTATCAGTTTGACGGGCAGGACGAGGAGATCGAAGGCGCCCGCAAGATGGCGGAATTCATCGGGATTCTGTTCAAGGTCATCGATGTGAGAGAGGCGTACCAGAAGTTCGTCCTCAATTATTTCATCGATTCCTACGCAGCAGGGATGACGCCGAATCCCTGCATGATGTGCGATTTCAAGGTGAAGTTCGGTCTCTTCTATGATGAAGTGAGAAAGGCATTCGACGCGCCTTACTTTGCGACCGGCCACTACGCGCGCATCGTCTACAATCCGGAAACGGAATTGTTTGAGGTCAGAAAGGGTCTGGACATCGCCAAGGATCAGTCCTACATGATGTACCACCTGACCCAGGAACAGCTTTCGCATATTATTTTCCCGCTTGGCCGCACGTTCAAGAAGGATACGCGCCTTATTTCCAAGGAAAAGGGCCTTCCGACTTACAACAAGGCAGAGTCTCAGGATATCTGCTTCCTGACCAGCGAAAAATCGTACGTGGAATTCCTCGAGAACCACGCGCCGGAAGCGTTCCAGCCAGGAAATATCGTCGACAAAAAGGGCCATGTGCTCGGCCAGCACAAGGGCATCCCTTATTATACGATCGGCCAGAGAAAGGGCCTGGGCATCGCTGCCAGGACGCCGCTTTACGTCATCGAGCTGCGTCCTGACACGAGAGAAGTCGTCGTCGGATCGAATGAAGATCTCTTCCGCACGCGCCTTCTCGCCAACGAACTCCATTTCTACGACGACAAGATCCCGCAGGAAGAGTTCCGCTGCCAGGCAAAGATCCGCTATGGCGTCCGTGTCCATGACTGCTCCGTGAAGGTCGGAGACGACGGACGCGCTGTCGTCACGTTCGATGAACCGCAGCGCGCTGTCACAACCGGCCAGTCTGTCGTCTTCTATGACGGCGACCTCCTCCTGGGCGGCGGCACAATCGTCAGAGCGCTCTAAAAGTCATCCCTTGTGGATACCGGATGGAAGATGACTCTCTTTTGAGAGTCATTTTTTCATTGCTCGGACTTTTAAAGAGGATTTTCGGATTATTCTATATGGGTTTATTAGTCACTATAAATTTTTTCCATATCGAAATATATCTTGTGAAACACACGGCAGGAAGGCGTTTTCGGCGTCCTTCTTAAAAGAGCTTCGCCGAACGTTACATTAGAAATAAAAAGAAGGGCTTTTTCTCTATTCCCTTTTTCCGCCTGTTGTTGTAGAATAGATTTCGGTACAAGATATTGTGCGTCATTATGTGCGCTTATCAATATTTTGTATTTATTTTAACTAGAATGAGAAACTTATATAAATAGAGAAAACAAAAGAAAAAATGGGATTTTGAAAGCATTAGGGGTGTTATGAATGGAAGAAATGGAAATGAACGTCAAGATGAATGTCATTAAGAGAAACGGCAAGGAAGTACCTTTTGACATCACCAAGATCGTGAACGCTATCGGCAAGGCCAATAACGAAGTCGATCACGTCCACCAGATGAATGATTACCAGATCCGCGCTGTCGCAGACAACATTGCGCACAAGATCGCAGGCTACTCCCACGCAGCCAATGTCGAAGACATTCAGGATATGGTCGAAACGGGCATCATGGAAATGCGCGGCTATGAAGTAGCGCAGAAGTATGTCCGCTATCGTTACAAGAGAGAAATCTCCCGCAAGAGCAACACGACCGATGACGGCATTCTTTCCCTGATCGACCTCTCCAATGAAGAAGTCAAACAGGAAAATTCCAACAAGAACCCTGTCATCAATTCCACCCAGCGCGACTACATGGCCGGCGAAGTGTCCAAGGATCTGACAAAGCGTCTGCTCCTCCCCGAAGAAATCGTGAAGGCGCATGAAGCAGGCATCATCCATTTCCACGACGCTGACTACTATGCGCAGAGAGAACATAACTGCGACCTGATCAATCTGGAAGACATGCTGCAGAACGGCACCGTCATCAGCCAGACCATGATCGAAAAGCCGCATTCCTTCTTTACTGCCTGCAACGTAACGACACAGATCGTCGCTCAGGTAGCATCCAACCAGTACGGCGGACAGTCCTTCACACTGGCGCACCTGGCTCCATTCGTAGATATCAGCCGCCAGAAGATCAAGAAGGAAGTCATCGCTGAACGCAAGGAAACCGGTGAATCCATGGACGAATCCATCATCGAAAAGATCGTGGAGCGTCGTCTGAAGGAAGAAATCAAATCTGGCATCCAGACCATCCAGTACCAGCTGATCACCCTCATGACCTGCAACGGCCAGGCTCCATTCGTCACCATGTTCATGTACCTGGACGAAGTTCCGGACGGACGTACCCGCAAGGATCTGGCCATGATTATCGAAGAAGTCCTCCGCCAGAGAATGCAGGGCGTCAAGAATGAAAAGGGCATCTGGATCACTCCGGCATTCCCGAAACTGATCTACGTCCTCGACGAAGACAACATTCATGATGATTCCCCGTACTATTACCTGACCAGACTTGCTGCTGAATGTACAGCAAAGAGAATGGTTCCTGACTATATTTCCGCCAAGATCATGAAGAACCTGAAGCACGGCGACGTTTACCCATGCATGGGCTGCCGCTCCTTCCTCACCCCGGATACCGAGGGCCTTGGCGAAAACGGAAAGCATAAATACTACGGCCGCTTCAATCAGGGCGTCGTCACCATCAACCTCGTCGATGTGGCATGCTCTTCTGGCGGCGATATGGATAAATTCTGGGAAATCCTGGAAGACCGCCTCGAACTCTGCCACAGAGCGCTCCGCTGCCGCCATGAAAGACTGCTCGGCACCGTCTCCGACGTGGCTCCGATCCTCTGGCAGTACGGCGCTATCGCTCGTCTCAAGAAGGGCGAAACGATCGACAAGCTCCTCTTCAACAACTACAGCACCATTTCCCTCGGCTATGCAGGCCTCTATGAAATGTGCGTCCGCATGCTCGGCGTATCCCATACAACGGATGAAGGCAGAAAATTTGCCCTCGCTGTCATGCAGAAACTGAACGACAAGTGCTCCGAATGGAGAGCTGCTGAAAACATCTCCTACTCCGTATACGGCACACCGATGGAATCCACCACCTACAAGTTCGCTAAATGCCTCCAGAAACGCTTCGGCATCATCCCGGGCGTAACGGACAAGAACTACATCACCAACAGCTACCACGTCCATGTTTCTGAACACATCGACGCATTCCATAAGCTGAAATTCGAATCCGACTTCCAGAGACTCTCCCCGGGCGGCGCTATTTCCTACATCGAAGTACCGAATATGCAGACGAACATCCCGGCAGTCCTGACCGTCATGAAGTACATCTATGAAAACATCATGTACGCAGAACTGAACACGAAGAGCGACTACTGCATGGCATGCGGCTATGACGGAGAAATCCGCATCATCGAAGATGAAACCGGCAAACTCATCTGGGAATGCCCGAACTGCGGCAACCGCGACCAGCACAAGATGAGCGTCGCAAGAAGAACCTGCGGCTATATCGGCACCCAGTTCTGGAACCAGGGCCGTACACAGGAAATCAAGGACAGAGTCCTCCACCTGTAATCTGAATATCTGAAGGGCGGCGTCCGCCGCCCTTTTTCTTTCTTTCATTCCAACATTTCAAAGGAAATCAACATGAACTACGCCAATTTTAAAGAATATGATATTGCAAACGGCCCCGGCATCCGCTTCTCTCTCTTCGTTTCCGGCTGCACCCATCACTGCAAGGGATGCTTCAACCAGGAAACATGGGACTTCAACTACGGAAAGCCTTTCACCAAAGAAACTGAAGACTACATCTTGAAGGAAGTCGGACAGGAATTCTATGAAGGCCTCACCCTCCTCGGCGGCGAACCGATGGAACCGGCCAATCAGAAGGCGCTCCTCTCCCTTGTCACCCGTTTCAAGGAAATGTATCCGCAGAAGAACCTCTGGTGCTTCACCGGCTACCTCTATGACAGGGATCTCCTTGATAACTTTGCCAAGAAGATGCCTGAAACTATGGAACTTCTGAAACGCATCGACGTCCTGGTCGATGGTGAATTCGTCCTTGAAAAGAAGGATGTCACCCTCCTCTTCAAAGGCTCCTCCAACCAGAGAACCATCGACGTGCAGAAGAGCCTGGCTTCTGGCACCGTCGTCCCGTGGGATCCGAGAGACACCAGCATGTCCCCGAACTCGAAGATCTGATTTACCAACTGAAAAGGAGCTGTGGCAAAATGATTACACATTTTGCCACAGCTCCTTTTTCTATTGGAATATGCCATTAAAGAATTATCTAGCATCTATATGCATTGATTTTGTTTGAACACCCTTAAACCTCGCTTCGCTCGAGAATAGGGAAAAGCACCGTTTTAACGGATTTTGTCACAGCCCCTTTTTAATGTCTTCACTTATTCTTCTACTTCAAGGTCAGGCAGTCTTTCTGCTTTATCTCCGCCGCCTTTTCTGCCGCGCATGACGGTACGGTAACCTTCTACGGCAAGTTCAAGGGCAAGGACGATGAGGAGGGTGCCGATGCCGGCCTGTGCGTACGGGCCCCAGTCTGCTCCGCCTTTCATGATCATTCCGATCTGGTTCCTGACGATGATGACGAGGGATGCAAGGGTGACGATCATCATGAAGGTCATCGGGAAGAGGAACATCTTATTGTTCTTCCCTGCATTGCTCAGCCATGCGGCTACGGCAAGGAGGCCGATTCCGGCGAGGAGCTGGTTGGCTGCGCCGAAGAGACCTCAGATCTTCATGAAGCCGTTCATGCCAAGAAGGACGCCCAGGACAACGGTCAGGATCGTAGCAAAGTACGGATTGACCATCAGTTTCTTGAATCCGCCCTTGATGTCCTTCGGTGTTTCGCCTGGTTCGAGCCAGAATTCCTGGAACATGAAACGGGCCAGTCTTGTCGCTGTATCAAGGGATGTCAGGCAGAATGCGGAGTATGTCAGGACAAGGAGCGTGTACATCATCGTTTCTGCTCCTTCCAGGCCCGGAATCTTGGCAATCATGGCAGCGATGCCGCCGGCGAAGATATCCGTTGCGCCGTGGATATGGCCTGTTTCCCTGGCATACGCAATCGCGCAGAGGGTAATGATGGCAAGAACACATTCCAGAAGCATGCCGCCGTATGCGATCGGCTTGGCGTCGGATTCCTTATCGAGCTGTTTGGACGTCGAGCCGGAAGATACAAGGGAATGGAAGCCGGAAATCGCGCCGCAGGCAACGGTCGTGAAGAGGATCGGGAACAGGTACTGTACGCCGTTTCCATTGTCCACGGAGAAGCCTGTGTAAGCCGGGAAGAGGTTCGGATCGATATCAGGATGCGCGCCTACGATGCCGACGACGGCAACGATGAGCATCGCATAGAGAAGGAACGAACTCAGGTAGTCACGCGGCTGGAGCAGGATCCATACCGGAGTGACGGAAGCAATCGTGATGTAAAGGCCGATCAGCCACATCCATGTCGTCTGGGAGAAGTAAATCGGATGGAAGTTCATGCCGATGCCCATGCAGAGGACGATAGCGCCGATAGCCATCACTGTGGATACTGCCATGGATACATGGAAACGGTATACGATAAGGCCGAAAATGACGGCAGCCACAATGAAGAGCATCGAAACCATGGCAACGGATGCTTTGACAGCACTCTTTTCCATATTGACCGCGCCGTTTTCAATCGTTGCGCCGAACGTGGAAGCAACGATGGCAGCAAAGGCTGCAACGACAAGGATCAGTGTCAGGTAAGAGAATATGATGAAGAGCTGCTTGGCTCTCTTAGACATATTCGCTGAAATGATTTCCCCGATGGACTGCCCGTTGTGGCGGACAGAAGCAAAGAGCGCGCCGAAGTCATGGACGCCGCCAAAGAATATGCCGCCGACGAGAACCCAGAGCGTGACAGGCAGCCATCCGAACATGGCAGCCCCAATCGGTCCCGTGATAGGGCCTGCGCCTGCAATCGAGGAAAAATGGTGCCCCATGAGCGCCGGAGCTTTAGCGGGGACTAGTCAATCCCGTCTTCCATTGTATGAGCAGGTGTCGGGATATTTCCCTCACCCACGTCCCACTGTTTCACCAGCCAGCGGCCGTAGAAAATATAGCCGCAGAGGAGAATAGCGAGACAAACCGCGAGCAGTACAAGCGTATTCAATGAAGTGACCTCCCTTCAAATCCCGGCCTCACGCGAGACCGGCCTTCCGTCCTTCCCACACCTTCATCATTTCCGGCTGCATTCTCCGCCCTGCCCTGTTGAAGAGGAATCTTTCCCTCGACAGGTCCAGGCAGCTGGCCCGGTACTCGAGCCATCCGTGAATCATGAAGCGGAACGTTTTCGTGTAACTTGATTTCTTCAATGCCTTTTCTGCTGCTTCATCAGCATCATCACAGATGATGACAGAGGAACCCCCTGTGTACATATGGCCCGGTCCTATATGAGCCATCTTCTTGCCTTTCCGGCAGACAAATTCCTTCACGGCCTCATGGACCGCCTCCGTCAGACGCGGGCAGGTGAAGAGGAAAATGAACTCCTCCTGCTCCGACGTCCATAGTTCGTTGGAACGAAGCAGGAAATAGCCGCCGTTTCTCTCATAGTATTCGCACACAGCCGTAAGCTCTGCGCCGCCCGGCAGGAGCGGAACAGAAAGCTTTAGAGCTTCCCTGACTCCTTCCGTCTCCGGAGCGTCCATCCCGTCGAAACGGGTGATTCCGTAAAATCTGCTGTACGATGCAAGCAGCCTCTCAGCAGCGTTTCTTCTTCGATCCATCGAGTCCTCCTTCCTTATCTCTTAATCTCATTATTTGATGAGATATAATTATATTAACTTGATTATACCTTACTTCAAATAATTTCTGTAATAAAAGATACTTATACCTATTCGCAAGTATTGAAAAGTATACTATATTTTAAAAATCAAATTTAAGTAGACATATGACATTTCACCACAGAATGTCTTGCAAAACATTTCTATTTTTATTTCTCTATATATCTAAAAACTTGAAATTTTCAAGTTTTATCCCCTTGTACATACTTCAAAATATGTTATAATAATCATATAGAAAGAATTAAATGCAGCGTTGCTTTTTGAAGCGCGGACGAAAAGGAGCGATCGACTTATGATCACAGAAATTCACAACCAGGCAGATTTCGAAAGAGAAATCGTAAACCACAAAGGTTACAGCATTATTGACTTCTGGGCAACTTGGTGCGGCCCCTGCCGCATGATGGCCCCGGTCATGGACCATGCCTCCGAGCTGCTCGGAGATAAAGTCAACTTCACCAAAGTTGATACCGATGAAATGCAGGAACTCGCAGGAAAGTTCAACATCATGTCCATTCCGACCATCATCCTCTTCAAGGACGGCCAGGAAGTACACCGCATGATCGGCGCTGTACCGCAGGAAGCATTCCTCGAAGAACTGAAGAAGTTCCTCGCTTAATGAATTGCACTAAAAAGGAGTCCGGATATCCGGGCTCTTTTTTCATGCCTGATTTTATTCATATGTCTTTCGCTTCATTTCCATCCCCATCCATAGATTTTGATGCACATATACTCCATTATATATGCAATTTATTCGCATATTACAAATTTTTATAACTTAGAATCTTCCTTTAGTATTTTTTATGTAAAGTTTTGTTTATACTCTTGATTATTTGATAATATTTATTTATACTGATAATAGTAATTTAAGAATTTTCCGTATCTGAGTGGGTGACGATATGCCATTCATTCGCTTCACGGCCTGTATCACCGCAGTCACCCATTCATTCTGATTGATGTGCATGTATTGTTCGTTAAAAGATATGGATGATTTGCGGGCTTTTTAATTGTATCACCTTTGCACCACCGGTCATTCTGCCTGAAATTCTCAGCTGAACCGGTTTGTTTCCTGTCATGGAATTTCAAGGAGGCAATCGCTATGACACTTAATCAGCTGGAATACTTTTGCGCCGTGTGCCGTTATCACAGCATCACCCGCGCTGCGGAATCCCTTTTCGTTTCACAGCCGACAATATCGACTTCGATCCGTAATCTGGAAAAGGAGTTTCACCTTAGACTTTTCACCCATGGCCAGAACCGGATCACACTGACCAATGACGGCTCTCTTTTTTATAAGAAAGCCGAATATATCCTTCACAGAGCGCATGAGATGTACACGGATTTCTCTGACAAGGACACGAACAAGGCACCGCTTCGGATCGGCATCACTTCGACCCCGAGCGCCCTGCTTCTGCCGTCCCTTGCCATGGAGTTTGAAGAGAAATACGGCATCCCCGT
>OGUJ01001923.1_pt1 | contig 11300 bp, 6 predicted proteins | sample 1573661 | NCBI WGS metagenome assembly OGUJ01 (sample SAMEA2581933, study PRJEB24529) | metagenome | biome: Human gut stool | place: China | collected 2011
GTCGCCCAGGGCGAACGTATCGCCTGGCTGAGCCTCGATGAGGATGATGATGACGTATGGCAGTTTATTCCTTATCTGCTGCAAGCATTGCGTCCACTCTATGCTGACTGGGACGCCGATTTCTGGCGTGACATGGAAGAGCAGAAGCTCTCCAGCTCCGAGCAACTGCTGGCCGGGCTCATTAACCAGCTACACTACTGCCCGCATGACGTGTACCTGATTATCGACGACTTCCACGTGATTAACGATCGTGGGGTCTATGAAGCGCTGGGGTATTTAATCAAGCATGCGCCTGCCGCCTTGCATCTGATCATTGGCAGCCGTTTCCACCCGAATCTTGCGCTGAGCCAGCTGCAGGCCCAGGACCAACTGGTGGAGATCTATGATCGAGACCTGCAATTCACGCTCGAAGAAACAAAACACTATTTTAGCCGCACGGTTGCGCTACCCCTCAGCAACCATCATGCACAGCGGCTACAGTCCGTGACAGAGGGCTGGATCGCGGGCATGAAGATCGCTTCATTGTCGGCAGAATTACAGAATGATCCCGAGCATCTGTTGCGTAATATGCATGGAGGAACACGATCCATTGCCCGCTATCTGAAAGAGGTGGTACTGGATCCGCTGCCGGAAGAGGTTCTCGATTTCCTGGTGAAAACGTCCTTCCTCAGTCGGTTAAATGCCGAACTATGCAATGCAGTGACTGGACGTGATGATAGTAAAGCGATGCTGGCATGGATTGAGCGACACAACCTTTTTTTGTCAGCCCTTGACGAACAAGGCTACTGGTTTCGCTACCATCCTCTGTTGCAGGAAAATCTTCGGACCATGCTGCAGCAGAACAACGATATTGACCGCAAACAGCTGCATGAATTAGCCAGTCATTGGTTCGTCGAACAGAAGCTGTGGTCTGAGGCGGTACGCCATGCGCTCAGCGCAGGCAAGCCGGTGCATAGCCCCGTGCAGGACGGCGCAAGCGCTCAGTCACTGGCGGAAGAAGGGGATATCGATACCCTGATTTCATGGATGCATCATTTACCGCCCAGCACCGATCCGTCGCGCATTGACCTGCAAATTAACCTGGCCTGGGCACTGGCGCATTATTTCCACTTTGATGAGTCGAGGCAGCTGCTTGATAACCTCGATCAGATGGTACTTCATCATCGTGAGGATTTAACCCGCAGCACCTGGTGTAAATTGCGCGTTGTGCGGGCAATTTGCGAAGCCTTTGCGGAAAACATCCCGGAGAGTCTGGCTATTGTTCAGCCGTTGCTGGCCGAAGTGCCCTGCGGCGACACCTGGGTTGATGGTCTGATATGCAATATTCTCAGCTATTGCCATGTTGTTAACCAGCGCTATCACGACGCGCTGGAGGTTCAACAGCATATGCCCTCTCCGGAAAGTCCTTTAGATAATCTGTTTGTTTCGGTTTATCGCGCGTTTATTATTGCCCAGTGCCATCTTTGTCAGGGCGATCTGGGAAAAGCCGGGTGGTATGCAGAGAAAACGTTGCGCCAGGCTGAATGTTATACCGGTACCCAGTCGACCAGTGGCGCGACGCTGGCGCCGCTGCTGGCGGAGATAGCCTATGAATGTCAGAGGGGTGACTCGCCCGAGCATCTGTTAGCCGACCGGCTCGAATTCATCGACCGATTCAGTCCACCCGACGCGCTGAGTCGTTGCTATACCTATCTCGCGCGTCAGGCCTTAGATAACGATATGCCCTATGAGGGCGAGCGATTGCTGGAGCATGCGCAGCGTCTTGCGGTGTCTCGCGGCTGGCAACGGCTCCAGGCCATGTTGTTAGCCGAGCAGGTGAGGGTGCGACTGCAGCGCGGCAATTTCACCGGCGCAGAGCAACTGCAGCGACAGCTTGAACAAATGGCCGCCAGCTTCAGAATGGATGCCGAACATCCCTGCCAACGCGCTATCGTTCTGTCTGCATCCCTTAGCCACTGTCGCCTTCTTCTCGCCAGAGGCCAGGCGCCGCAAGCCTGTATTCTCCTGGCTGAGATGGTCTCCGATCAGGAAAGCCGGGGGGACAGGTTAACCGCAGCGCGTCTACGTACGCTCTGGTCATTAGCCTTGTGGCACAGTGGCAAAACTGCGGCAGCGCGCACGACATTTCAGCCAGTGCTGCAGCTGGCTGAACAACAGCATTTCAAGGGCCTCTTTCTTGAGGCTGGCGATACCTTGCAACCTTTGCTTGCCGGTATGAATGAAACCTCTTCGGCTTGTACAGAGGAAGGGATAGTCCATGAACCCTGGGCCGGCAAGCGCGCGCCTGCAGATGGAACACCGTTTAATAGTGCAAGCCCCGATATTCCTGGCGAGCTCAGCGAGCGAGAGTTTCAGATATTACAGCTGATCGCTGAAGGTCAGATGAACAAAGAAATCGCTCGCTCTCTCGCTATTTCTGCCGAGACGGTCAAATGGCATATCAAAAACATCTACGCGAAGCTTAAAGTGAATAGCCGCACTCAAGCGATGAGCCGGGCGCTGGAGATGAAATTACTGGATTAATGGTTTGAACAGGGCGGCCTAGGCGCAAAATATTATAAAGACGAGCCACTTTCTTAACGGGGTTATGAGCCACGGATAATCGAGGTACTAGTAAGTCCATGGGGAGCTATCTCTGAACGGTGATGGCAGTTTTGATGCCCTGGCTCAGCGATAAGCGCATTGAGTTTAAGGGCTTTGGCCGCAGGGGAAAAAGTAACCCTGGCGTAAGCTCAGTGAGGCTTTTATCCGTGATTAAGAGTGGTACTGTTTTCAGGGAGGAGATCAAAAAGACGAAGATCTCTGATTTAGCACTGCACTGATTTGGGCAGGGTCAATTCAGCCTTGTGTAAGAAGAATGGTTTGAAGCAGATACTGGCTAAAAATACGTCTAAGCGTTACTGAGGTATTTGATTAACTAATGAAGATAAAAATCTTCATTCAACAGAGAGGGGCGCCAGTGTCTATTGCTTGCTTAGTCTTTGATTTCACGATTGTTACGAGGTGTGCCACGACGAACAGTGTAGTGTGTGCGAACTTCCGCCATCTTCAAGCACAAGTGAACTCATGCAATCGGATGAGACAGTATATGAAATCCCTGCCGCCGGTCGGGGACCGTAAAGCCATTCGTCGTGGCAAAAAAAACTTACAACATCAATAAGCACTAAGCAATTCTTTTTTCTCTAAAAATAAGCGTAGATCAAAGTTATCCCATTGTACGAACCAATAGCACTGCGTTAGTGCATCCCATCCGATATTAATCTCAGCAGCAGATGGCTGTCTGTTAAGCTGAAACTTCACAACTTCAGCCGTTAATGACTTCCTTTTTCTTTCCTCAATAAATGGGCAATTTATTATATCAAGTAATAAATAAAACTTGAAGGAGTCAATTTTTATATCCGTAACATTCCCTAAAATTAATTTAACATATTTAAACATCTTTGTTTTTAAACTATTAAAATGAGGGTCATGGTCTGTAAAGTAGAACAAGCATATTATTTCAAAATAACTAAAATCATTACGTCTATCTATATTATAGATTTTACCTAAAAAATCCCGTGTTAAATTATAATCCTCACCAAGTAACTTTAATGCTATTAACAAATTTAAGTTCTCAAGGGGTATTTTTTTAATCTTGTTATTCTTTTCAACTTCGATGCATCTCTCAAAATAACTATGTATCAAATTAAAAATCAAACCTTTCAAGAACCCTGAATCTCCAGAACTCATTTCATCTACATTCTTACATACTATATCTATAAAAATGCATATTTTAACGGAGGAATTATGGTTAGGTGAAATGAAAAACAAGTGAAAAATTATTTCTGTAGCGACATAGAAGAAATCACTAATTTGACGTTCATTATTCTTCATAAAATCGCGACTAGATTTACACTTCCGATCCAAATCTATAGCAATATTAGTTAAAGAGGAAATAGTGTAACCAGAAGCAAGGTTGTAGTTTTCACGTTCGAGTACGAACATTGATTTTATCTTATTTAAATACGACACAACTGTATTTCGCTTACTATATATTTTTTTTACTTTTTCAGGATTTTCAGGATCGATGAATTTGCTTGTTAGCGAATTAAGAATTTCATTCAGATGATTTATAGTACCTGATTTCGCTGTAGAGAAGGGGCGTAGAGTAGTAGATGTCTTTTGCTTGTTTACTGTAAGCTTATATTTTTTTAGTGTATCTTCTACTATGTCTTTAACATCGTTTAGAATAGTTTCATTAAGGGTAAATATAAATATATCATCCACATACCGCCTAATAGTATAGTCTCTACCATTTAAATATTGTAACTTCCCAAGTAAGTTTTCAACCTCTCTATCAATATCTTGAAAAAGAACCTCTGAAAAAATCCTGCTAACTTCTGGGCCGATTAATATACCAGCGGTTTCATTATAATTAATTGATTGCATTAAGCGATCAAATATTGTTCCAAACGAGTTCTTTACATGTCTATTCTGCTTTGAAAACTCTTTATTTTTAACTGCCCAAGTAATACTATGGGTATAAATGCTATCAAAACATTTGGCCACATCAATACTACAGAAAACATCAAACTTCTTTTCTAAATTAATAAACTCCATAGAATTAAAAAATTTATGTAATCTTGTATATCGATTATAAGAAAAATATGAAGCTAAATGCTTATATTTTTTATCATCATATTCAGATTGTATTTCACCTCGTGAATACTCCAAATCATTCATTTCATTATTTTTAATAAAATATTTAGATGATATCCTTGATGGAGCTCGAAGACTGAAGTCACTTTTCTGACATGATGAAATTATCATACTTGAAAAGTTTTCATAAAAATCAACAATAGTTAACTGACTCCTTGGATGGATTAGTGATAATACGCGAGAGGAATCGATGTCTTTTTTTATTTTATATGTTAATGGAATTGTATAATCTTCATTAAGATTTTTCTCGAAGAGAAATGAAACAATATCCCCTGTAGATTTAAATTTATTATGATGTGTGATGTTATTATAAAAACCTATATTAGAAAAAATAGCCGGCACTTCATACGGAGACGTTTCTGTTAAAAGAACGCGAAGGTGATCCTTTCTTTTCACAGCTTTAGCAGATCTATTCATTTCCAACACCCTTTTATTTCTTTTAATCTTGAATAGCTAAAAGTATGAAATCTAATCATATAGAAGCCACTTTTAAAATTTAACTTAGCTATTATTCTCTTTTGTTGGATGGTGAGACTGTTTGATATTCTTTTTGAGAAGGTATTGTTGCTACCAAACAAAATACTTCTTAAAAAATTATCTAGTTCAACCAGGGAACAATTCAAGCCAACATTCTTATATTGGTAATTATAAAAAATACCCGAATTTATTTTAATGCCTGAAACTGGATCTTTAATTGGATAATTCCCGGTGATAAATTTAATTCTATCATTAAGTAATAAAAAGTCATCATGACTCTTATTGCTATTTATAAACGCAACAAATGATTTAATGATTCTTACTTTAATTTTATGAATTTTCTTAACAGACAGGTCAACATGTATTTTCCTATTTGGACTTAAAAACACATGATCATTTTCATTATATATATTGTATATTTTGAAATTATATCCTAAAAAATCCATTTCATCTACTTTGTCAACTTGTGTCTTGTCATCGTTGATATTCCCCCTAGCCCCGGCGATATTCAAAAAAGCCAATTTTTCTTTTTCATGTAAAGTTAGATTTCCAGGCAGGTGACTCGAGAAATAATCAGTAATGAACTGTTTTGTTATTTCCCCTCCATGATGAATAATTAATATATCATCCACAAATCGAGAGTAATAAAAAACATCTTTCTCTTTTAAAAAGAATGAATCAATTTCCTGAAGACATAGTTCGGCAAGAGTAGCACTTAAACTTATGCCTCGAGGAAGTCCAGAAATCATTTTCTGATCTAAAGAGTCTTTAAATTTATACAATAGATTTATATCGTACCTTGATACCTTTCCATCAGATACGATCTTATCAAGGAGGACTTTGAAATCTATACTATCGTAAAATGATTTTATATCCAGCCTTGCTATATTATAAGGACTGCCATCTTTGAGATTTATAATTAGATTTTTTATAATATCATGCCTATTGACCCGCGAGATTTTATAGCTTTTTTTTAAATTCCGAACCAATAACCTTGATATGAGTTTATCTTCAATAGTTTTAAATTTAATGCCTTTCTTTCCAGAAATGTTTATTTCTTTGACACCATCCTCAAGGAACGATTTTTCCGCAGCTTTCCTTTGTGCGCTCTTTGATGCCAAAACTCTAGCTGAGTAGTCAATTAAACTCTTATTTTCCATGAGATCACTATAAGTGATACACTCTAGAAGATTGCTATATGTATAAGAAAGTTGCTCCATTTTCGCTCTCTTAGGTTTTGAAATTAGGAATCAACGTTCGAGGTTGAACTGATTGATTAGATTAAGTTTCTTCATGCCGTATTGTATCTGCTTCATTATTTGCACTCCAAATACTAAATGATTGATGGCTGAAATAAGATGCTCAAATTAGGCTTGTTTACACCAATTCTTAAGCTAATCAACTAGATTTTGAAACCTTACCTAATAATAAGTTACTATAATTTTCAAGCGTATACCTTCTTCTTTCTAAATATTGAGCATGATCGTAAGTACTACGAATATTATTCTTGTCAACATGGGCGAGTTGCATTTCAATCCATGAACTCTCATATCCTAGTTCATGCAATATCGTTGATAAGATATGCCTAAATCCGTGATCGGTGACCTTACCGCCATATCCGATACGCTTGATAACCTGGTTAATACTCGCCTCACTCATCGGTTTGTTCGGATCATTCCGCCCTGGAAAAACATAACGATAGTTCCCTGTCATGACTTTGAGTTCATGTAGTAAATTTAACGCTTGAGTCGACAATGGCACAAGATGTGACCTGCGCATTTTCATCCTTTCAGTAGGAATTTCCCAAATTACGTAATCCAGATCAAATTCTTGCCATAATGCTGCACGTAATTCAATGGTTATTAAACCCGTGATCATCAGTAATTTTGTAGCAATCTGGACAAGCCGACTACCTGTGTAGCTATCTAAAGCACGCAGAAAATCAGGTAGCTCATCAGCGTTTAGGAACGGGAAATGATTGGATTGATGTACTTCGAGGGCGCTAGAGAGAACTGCTGCAGGATTAAATTCAGCTCTCCCAGTAGCTATGGCATAACGAAACATTTCTGAACAACGCTATCGCACTTTGCACATCTTCTCTGACGCCCCTCGTTTTTTAATTTTACGCAGCACATTAAGCAGTTCTAGCGGTTTTATTTCACCGATGGGTCTTGTCCCCACATACGGGAAAATGTCGTTCTGAAACGCTTCCATGATATCTGACGCATATCCTGCCGACCATTTGGCGGACTTCATCTGATGCCACTCTGTAGCTATCTTTTCAAACGCACTTTCGGATTCCGTTTGCAAAGCGACCTTCTGCTCTTTTCGTACTTCACTCGGGTTCTTTCCTTCCGAGACCAGTTTTCGGGCATCATCGCGACGAGAGCGAGCATCGGCAAGGTTGATTGTCGGATACACACCAGGCGAGATCATTTTGGGCTTACCGACATAGCGATAGAGGAACCGCCAGCTTTTGCTTCTATTAGGTTCTATAAGCAATGACAAGCTTTGCCCATCCCCAAGCGTATAGGGTTTATCTTCGGGCTTAGTGCAGTGAATCTGCATATCATTGTAAGGCGTGTGTATAGGAATCCAGGACTGAACAAGGACATATACACAATCCTAAATACATTAAGTATATGATTTACTTGAAAATTATGGGCGGAGATGGACTGAAGAGCAGTAAAATCGTTATAAATCAGGGTAGTTATGGATGAATACGGACGTTTGGGGAAGTTGAAATGGTGCCGATAATAGGAGTCGAACCTACGACCTTCGCATTACGAATGCGCTGCTCTACCAACTGAGCTATATCGGCCCTGCAAGAGGTGTTCACGAGCGTGAATCACGAGGCAAAAGGTTAGAACTTAGCGGGCGATGCGTCAATAGCCAGTGGAATCAACTGCCTATTTTTGCATCGCCCGTTCTCATTTACGCACGAATGGTATCGTCGCCGAAACCAATCCACTTATAGGTGGTTAACGCTTCCAGCCCCATCGGGCCGCGGGCGTGCAGCTTCTGGGTGCTGACCGCCACTTCCGCGCCGAGGCCGAACTGGCCGCCGTCGGTGAAGCGCGTGGAGGCGTTCACATATACCGCGGAAGAGTGCACTTCATTGATAAAGCGGTTGGCGTTACGCAGGGTGCGGGTCAGGATGGCGTCGGAGTGCTGGGTGCCATGTTCGCGGATATGGGCGATAGCCTCGTCCATATCAGCCACCACTTTGACGTTCAGATCCAGCGACAGATACTCGTCGTCATACTGCTCCGCTTTCACCGGCTCGACCTTCGCTGGGCCGTTTTGCAGCGCGGGGAGGGCGGAAGGGGCGGCGTGCAGGGTGACGCCGCTCTCGGCCATCTGCTTGCTCAACGCCGGCAGGAAGGTATCGGCGATGTTGCGGTGCACCAGCAGCGTTTCCACGGTATTGCAGGTGCTCGGCCGCTGGGTCTTGGCGTTGACGATGATCTTCAGCGCGGGGGCGATCTCGGCGGTTTCATCCACGAAGATATGGCACACGCCAATCCCACCGGTGATCACCGGGATCGTTGACTGCTCACGGCACAGCTTGTGCAGGCCCGCGCCGCCGCGAGGGATCAGCATATCGATGTATTTATCCATCTTCAGCATTTCGCCCACCAGCGCGCGATCCGGGCTCTCGATAGCCTGTACCGCGGCGGCCGGCAGACCGCACTCCTGCAGCGCCTGCTGGATCACCTTCACCGTGGCGGCGTTGGTGCGCCAGGTCTCTTTCCCGCCGCGCAGGATCGCCGCGTTGCCGGTTTTCAGACACAGGGAGGCGACGTCGACCGTCACGTTAGGACGCGCTTCATAAATCACGCCAATCACCCCCAGCGGGACGCGGCGACGTTCAATACGCAGACCGCTGTCCAGCAGCCCGCCGTCGATCACCTGGCCGACCGGATCGGCCAGATTGCACACCTGGCGCACATCGCTGGCGATGCCGCTCAGACGCGCCGGGGTCAGCGCGAGGCGATCGAGCATCGCTTCACTCAGGCCATTGGCGCGAGCTTCGGCTAAATCTTCCGCGTTGGCGCGCAGAATAACGTCGGTCTGCGCTTCCAGATAATCGGCGATCTTTTCCAGTACCTGATTCTTTTCCCGGCTGGAGAGTAACGCCAGCTGCCAGGAGGCCGCTTTGGCGGCAATGCCCATTTGTTCCAGCATTTTCAGCTCCTTAACGGATGATCATATCATCGCGGTGGACGGCCACCGGGCCGTATTCATAGCCCAGAATGGCATCGATTTGCTGCGAGTGCTGGCCGGCGATAAGGCGCAGCGCATCGCTGTTGTAGCGGCTGACGCCGTGAGCGATGTCGCGTCCTTCGCTATTGCGGATGCGGATCACTTCGCCGCGGGAGAAGTTGCCGCTGACGATTTTGATCCCTTTTGGCAATAGCGAGCTGCCTCTTTCGAGGATCGCCTGGGTCGCGCCCGCATCGACGGTGATTTCCCCCGCCGGCGGCGCGCCGAAGATCCAGCGCTTACGGTTCTCCAGCGGAGACTCCTGGGCGTGGAAGCAGGTACCTACCGGCAGGCCTGCCATGGCATGGCCGATGACGTCCGGACGGTTCCCGGCGGCGATGATGGTATCAATCCCCGCCCGGCAGGCGACGTCCGCGGCCTGCAGCTTGGTGCCCATGCCGCCGGTGCCGAGTCCGGAGACGCTATCGCCGGCGATGGCGCGCAGCGCGTCGATGCCGTAGACGTCTTTAATCAGCTCCGCCTGCGGGTTGCTGCGCGGGTCGGCGGTGAACAGGCCTGGCTGGTCGGTTAACAGTAGCAGCTTATCCGCCCCGGCGAGGATCGCGGCCAGCGCGGAGAGATTGTCGTTATCGCCCACTTTGATTTCCGCGGTTGCGACGGCGTCGTTTTCGTTAATGACCGGGACGATGCTGTTATCCAGCAGCGCGCGCAGAGTGTCGCGGGCGTTGAGGAACCGTTCTCTGTCTTCCATGTCGGCGCGGGTCAGCAGCATCTGGCCAACGTGAATGCCATAGATAGAAAACAGCTGTTCCCACAGCTGGATCAGACGGCTTTGTCCCACCGCCGCCAGCAGCTGCTTGGAGGCGATGGTGGCGGGCAGTTCCGGGTAACCAAGGTGCTCGCGCCCGGCGGCAATGGCCCCGGAGGTCACGATGACAATACGGTGTCCCATGGCGTGCAACTGTGCGCACTGGCGCACAAGCTCGACGATATGGGCGCGGTTCAGGCGACGGGACCCGCCTGTTAAAACACTGGTGCCCAGTTTTACCACCAGCGTCTGGCTTTCACTCATGATTCTCTGCCGTTCAAAAGGAATATCGATATCGAGCTGATGTTGTAGCAGGAGTCGGCCCGCTTGCCAACACCCGGGGCGGCGGGCGCGCCATTTTATTGCGCGGGATCGGGCATTCTGGAGAGGGAATGTGACAAAAATATGTCAGATACATTTAAATACCCTTTTTTATAAAAAGTTCCATCTTGTCATAAATATTTAATATCCCGGCGTTAAAAAACCTCCAGTTTTTGATGGGCGAGCGCCCGCAATTGAATAGCGCGTATAAATAAATCACCAGGACTGAATAATGAAAAAGAGTACTCTGGCATTAATGATGATGGGCTTTGTGGCTTCAACAGCGACGCAGGCAGCGGAAGTTTATAATAAGAACGCGAACAAGCTGGATGTGTACGGCAAGATCAAAGCCATGCACTATTTCAGCGACTATGACAGCAAGGATGGCGATCAGACCTACGTGCGTTTCGGTATTAAAGGCGAAACGCAGATTAACGACGACCTGACCGGCTATGGCCGTTGGGAATCTGAATTCTCCGGTAACAAAACCGAGAGCGACTCCAGCCAGAAAACCCGTCTGGCGTTCGCCGGCGTGAAGCTGAAGAATTACGGCTCCTTCGATTACGGTCGTAACCTTGGCGCCCTGTACGACGTGGAAGCCTGGACCGATATGTTCCCGGAATTCGGCGGCGATTCCTCTGCCCAGACCGATAACTTTATGACCAAGCGCGCCAGCGGCCTGGCGACCTACCGCAACACCGACTTCTTCGGTCTGGTGGATGGCCTGGATCTGACCCTGCAGTACCAGGGTAAAAACGAAGGCCGTGAA
>OGUJ01001936.1_pt1 | contig 11233 bp, 14 predicted proteins | sample 1573661 | NCBI WGS metagenome assembly OGUJ01 (sample SAMEA2581933, study PRJEB24529) | metagenome | biome: Human gut stool | place: China | collected 2011
AGTTTTCGGATTTGAATCTATGCCCAATTAACAACCGTCAGGGAATTGTAATTGACGGTGAAGGTTCAAAGGTTATTTGCAAAGACTAATTTGAAAATTCCAGTTTGCATATTTCTTAAAAAGATGTATGATATAAAAAAGCTCAGGAGGTTCAAATGAAATCACATAAATACTGGTCCATCGGTGCGCTGGTTTCCATGATCGGAACTTGCTACACCGGCTATAAGGATATGAAATCAGCACATAAATATTTTGCATTCAGTTCACTGATCTGCATGGCTATGGCCATTTACTCAGGTCATAAAATGATTTCTGGCAAATCCAGAAAAAAGAAAGAAGCTGCAGCTGAAGAATCTGCAGAATAATAAGAGGAATAGGGGAGTATTCCATTATATATAAGCCTGATGGAAAGGGGAGATTCCATCAGGCTCTTTCAAATCTACTCTTCCGTTTCTGGAAAAGATGGCTTATATCGTTTGTTTGCAGACTGTGGCACTACGATTTCAAAAAAATAATATCCCATATACCGAAGAGCTGCTTTTTTCTTCCGATAAAAACTTGCCCGGCTCATCCCCAGTTCAAGCATAATTTCCATATCTGTCATTTTTCTGTGTCTGCAGAAGCAGCCATAAAGCACATCATAATATTCGGTTCCAAAATTTGGGGTAAAATATTTTACCAATGTCATTGCCCGGTTGACCATATCGCAAAGTCCATAGATTAAAATGATATTGTTTACTTCTTTTTTCAGTTTTCCTAAATTCATGCGGTAATCGTAAGCATCCATATACTGAAGAGCATAGGCCATATTCTCATTGATCTTTTCCTGACACTCCTGCTCTAATTCATCCAGAACCATCTGATTTTCCAAAATCAAGTCCTGATAATTGTTCATCAGTTCCTTGATTTTTCCATAGTACAGGTTCATTCTTTCTTCTGTATGGCGTGCTGCATTTAAGGTTACTTCTTTAAACGATCTGATCGCATAATCTCTCTCTGTCATTATCAAAATCTCCTTTTCGTATTGAATCGTCTTTCTCTGACGTTCTACACTCCCATCCCTGTGATTTTGACGGAAGCTCAATAAGAATTATTCTTGAGCAGAGCCACATCTGCATGGACAATATAGTGGGTATATTGTTTCATGGACATAGATGTAATGCCCTTATATGTCAACCTGAAAAGAGCAAAAGGGAAAGGTCAGCTCTTCTGCAGATCCTGTTTTCTTTCTTAAATCTTTACGCACTCTTGCGCTCCATAAACCACTTATCAAATTCATAATATAAATGGCATTCCTTACCATCTACCATTACAGTATACATAATTCCTGTACCACCCGCTTTCCGGCTGGCACAACGTTCTTTCGATTTTACTTTATCAATTAAATATTTAGTTCCATCTTCCCAAATAAATTCTATTGGCATCATTGCGCCTTCTGTGCTGAATTTTACAATGACTTCTACATAAACTTTGTTATCATTCAAAGCACTTACCTCCCATTGAAATATCCAACTGGATGAACGGTGTGGGATCCCTGTGCATCCAGGCTGGATAATATTTTATCCTGATACATAAATGCTCTCTGGACACTGTGATATCCAAACCGTCGCCTGATATCATCTACTGCCCTGTCTAACTTCTCCTGTTTTTCCCGGCGCTGCTCATTCATAAATAAATCTAACTGCACCGGAACCTGTCCCATAACCAGATCATCTGCACGGATTCCAAGACTTCTGATCGGGCAAGGCCAATGATAATTCTCTCTAAAAAGCTGGTATGCTGCACTCATTATCTCATCTGTAATGTCTGTCGGCTCCTGCAGCTTTCTCTGCCTGGAGAAATGAAATAATCCATTATCACGAATCGAAATTGACACTACATTACATTTAAAACCATGTTTCCGCAGTCTGGCTGCAACACTTTCTGCCAATGCCATCAGAATAATCTGTACATCCTGATCATTTTCCAGATCTCTGGGTGTCGTTGTACTGTTGCCAATAGACTTTATCGGTGCCTGATATCCTTCTGCTGAAACTGGCGAATCATCCCAGCCATTCGCAAATGAATAAATGACAAGACCCATTTTCCCAAGCTGCCGTTCCAGAAAACTTGGATCTGTTCTTGCCAGTTCTCCGATTGTGCGAATACCATATTTCTGTAAAGTTCTATTCGTTGATCTTCCCACATATAGAAGATCTGACACTGGGAGTTTCCAAATCAAATCCTGATAATTTGCTTTATTAAATTCGGTTATTGCATCCGGTTTCTTATAGTCGCTTCCGAGCTTAGCAAAAATTTTATTCCATGAGATTCCAACACTTACAGTTATTCCCAATTCTTTTTTTACTCGTCTGCTTATCTCTTCCGCAATCATTTTTCCGTTACCTTTCAGTGAAAAACTTTCAGTAACATCAAGCCACGCTTCGTCGCAGCCATAGGGTTCAATCTGATTCGTATACTCTGAATAGATTTCACGGAGCATAGATGAAAACTTCAAGTATAAATCCATTCTGGGTGGTACAAATATCAGATCTGGGCATACCTGTTTTGCCTGCCACAATGCCATGCCCGTCTTAACCCCGCTTCTCTTCGCAATATAATTCGCCGTCAATACAATTCCATGCCTCGCTTCAGGATCTCCTCCTACAGCTAATGGCTTACCAACATATTCTGGATGATATAGCATTTCCACACTAGCATAGTCGGGTAAGAGAAGAGCATTACTGTCCTTCCCTCCCCTAAGAACCGTACGTGATAGTTTCCCATCATACGGCTCAAGCCTTATAAAGCCTATTGCTGCCACAATAAGCCGGTTGTATATCATTCGTATACAAATTTGAAATTGCTGTAGGATTTATTTTTGCGTTCAGCGAAGTATTCCATCCAAATTTCATCGTAGGGATTCGCTTCCGCTTTAATACGTGTAAAACGGGTAATGTTTGTGTCGGTTGCATATACTAATGCGAGATAATTATCCTCCGTCAGCTTTTCAGAGAAAGTCCAGCTACGGTTTCCGATTCTGTGGAAATATTTATCTCTTATCCATGCGGCTGGTTTGTTTTTATGTCTACGTCGGCACCATCTCCATAGCGCCTTGAATGTCTGCCAGTCCACATATCTAAATGCAACCGAAGATACGTTATACTTCTGAAAGTTCACCCATCCTCTGATAATAGGATTCAGGCATTTGATCAGATCGGATTGCTTGCCCGTTCGGAACTTCTTAATTGTTCCACGAATTTTACGCATAATTGATTTAACATTCTGTTTTGATGGTTTGGTAAGTAATTTATCCCCATATTTACGAATATTACAACCCAAAAAGTCAAATCCATCGTGTATGTTCGTAATAACTGTCTTTTCATCCGATAATTCTAATCCTCTTTCATGCATGAACTCTTTTACTAAAGGTAGTACCTCGTTTCTTAATAGTTCCTCTGATGCTCCTGTAATAATGAAATCATCTGCATAGCGCACCAGATTTACTTTTGGATTTATCTGTCTACCTTTCGACCAATACCGTTTGAACTTATTCTTCAATAATCTTTCTAATCCGTCCAATACATAATTACACAGCGTCGGTGAAATAGTACCTCCCTGTGGTGTTCCTTGGTCAGTAGCATTGAGTTTTCCCTTTTCCACAAATCCAGCTTTAAGAAATTTGTGCAAAATTTCTTTGTCCATAGGGATATTCTTTTGCATCCATTCATGATTTATGTTATCGAAACATCCTTTTATGTCACCTTCCAACACCCATTCTGGTGCTGTTTTTCGAGCCAAGTCGACAAAACATTGCTCTATAGCGTCTTGAACACATCTGTTGGGTCTGAATCCGTATGAAGTGCCGTCTGCCAGAGTTTCTGTGACTGGTTCCAGTGCCATTTTGTGTAATGTTTGCATTGCCCTATCTTTCATTGTAGGAATACTCAGTGGTCTCTTTTTTCCATTTTTCTTTGGAATGTAGATTCGTCTGAGCGGTTGAGGTTGGTATCCTCTTCTCTGAAGTGTGAATATGGCGTTAAATTTGTCCTCATTACTTATCCAACACACGCCATCTACTCCAGGTGTTCTTTTACCCTTGTTTTCTGTTACTCTTTTTACAGCAATTGCTTTTGCATAAAACGAATGAGTCAGAGTCCATTGTAAGGATTTGATTTTTCCTACTCTGTTCTCCTTTACAGCCTTTGCAATACGCATCTGCAGTTTCTTAACCTCATATTCAGCTGTTCCAAAATCAATATCCTTCCAGCTCTTAATGTGATTTGAAGATGCACACGATTTCTCGTACATTTGCATTTCTCCTTTCAGAAATTCTGCTAATTCTCTTGCAACATAAGACCAGACGGAAGTCTGCCCCCTTTCGGGTGAGTATATTCTCTATCCTTCTCATTACAAGAAGGCATTCGCTTTCTCCGTCCTCCTTACCCGCACATCTATCGGTTTCCCTTACGGGTTACTTTCCGTATCTTTATGGAGATATACGGGCTTACCTTGTTCCACTACATTTATGCTGGTAGATTAGGCTCCACCTTTCTGCCGACGGTTCTATAGTCCGTGTGGTGGCTGTTTCAACCCCCAACCAAACCGCATTCCCATTTTGGGCCAGGCCCAGCAACCTTTGGCCTGTTCGCGCATAACGGCATTTACCAGTGATTCAGATATCTTAGCCATTCTATCCCAGTCATCATCTCAAGTCAGTGTTGCTCTTACTTGTTCTTATCCTCACGGAATCAGTTCTACATCTCTGTAAAGATGATTTTTCATATCTCGTTTCCTCATAGCAGTTACCCGCTACTTTGTAGATATTAGACTCAACTGACGGAACAGCAGGTCTTACACCTTACGGTAAGACAATAAATGTAGTGACTTTCAAGTCACACAAAACAGTTGGCATCACTGTGCAATACTACTTTTTCCACATTTTCACCTCCCTTTTAGAACGTGTGTTCTTTTTCTATACAGGCATTATATATCGTTTTTAAATCTTTGCAAAGTAGCAAATATGTTGATTTTCTGGATTTTAACGCTATTATTGTTGATTTTTTATCTGTTATGGGTTATAGTATATATAGGGAATAAATACCTGTATATGGAGGTGTATGATGATAAAGAAAGATTTTGGATCCATTGTCGCTAACAAAAGAAAAGAACGCAGACTGTCTCAACCACAACTGGCAGCTCTCCTGTGTGAAAGAGGATTAGATGTAAAAGCTCACTCCATCAGTAAATGGGAGAAAAATGTAAACCTGCCAAATATTTTACAGTTTTTTGCCCTCTGTGAGATTCTTGAGATTTCCGATATAAACAGAACATTCCAGATTGGAACGGATGAGAAACTTTTCTCCAAATTAAATGACGAAGGACAAGCCAAAGCTCTTGACTACATGAACCTATTAGTGAAAAGCGGAGAATACGTTCGAGAAGAACCAATCATTTACCAATTTCCACGAAGAACTCTCAGTCTGTATGATCTCCCGGTTTCAGCTGGAACAGGACAATTCCTTGATTCCGACCGTTTCTCTGAAATTGAAGTTGGTGATGAAGTATCTTCCAGTGCTGACTTCGGTGTCCGGGTATGTGGTGACAGCATGGAGCCTCTCTATCTGGATGGACAGATCATCTGGATTCATAAACAAGAAACACTTGAAGAAGGAGAAATCGGTGTCTTCTTCCTTGATGGTGATGCTTATGTAAAGAAATATCATCAATCCGATTCCGGTATTCAGCTTATTTCTCTAAATAAAAAATATGCCCCTATCCAAGTCACTTCCGGATCCACCTTAAAAACTTTTGGAAAAGTAGTTGGCTAATTTTAAAAGGCTGATGCATTAACAGTTTTGCTTCTGCTATGCACCAGCCTTCTATTTTACATTTCTTCATACCCCAAAATTTCTTCCACAGGGCTTTCAAAAAATTCTGCGATATCATATAGCAACTGATATGTAGGATTTTTAAATTTGTTTCTCTCCAGTCTCCTTATATTATCCCTGCAATTTTCCTCTATCTCGGCAAGTTCTGCTTGTGTAAATCCAGCTTCCATGAGAAGTTCCTTTAAGCTTGTCCGTAGCTCTTTTATTGACAAAAATTTCCATCTATTTCTGCGCCATATATCCATTTCATAAATATCCTGCAATGCCTCATCTTTGGAAATAAACTGTTTGTCTAAATTTGATGTATCGCCCGGAAGTGTATAATGGACATTCCAATGATCATTTTCTGCCTGCACTGTATATAAGCCTTCTTTTCCAAGAAGCAACAAATAATCTGCCTGCTCTTCCAAAAATATTACACCGTTAATCATTTTTCTATTATTTTCCATTTTCCTACTTTCCAAATCCCTTTTTGCTGAATTTACTCTTTATAATAAACGTATCAAAATGAAAAAAATCACAGCAAATTTCAAATTATTTTATTTTTGTACAATATCACTATAATTTGTCTCAGGGTAAAGAAACAAATGCACCTGTTATAGTGGCTCCGCCGTAGTTCCAACTTTTACATGGAATGAAAGGAAAAGGGCAGCACAAAAAAGGCGAAACTGCACTGCCTTTCCTGGCCAAATACAGTTCCACCTCTTTGCATTCCTTTTTTGTTATTTAATGTATTCTTTTATTAACATCTGCTCTTTTAGACAATGCTTAAATACTTTGTTATAAAGGATTCAGATACCGTCATATTTTTCTCACTAACGATGCGATTTTCCTGATGCTCCGACACTTATCTGTCATTTTGCTTCTGCTTCAGTTCCTTTTCCAAACATGTATCGTCTTTAATGTATTTAGCGATTGTATCAGTTACTTCTTCCATGTTAATCGGCTTGGAAATATGGTCATTCATTCCTGAATCCAAGGATTCCTGAATATCATCTATAAAAGCATTTGCAGACAAAGCTATAATTGGAATCGTAACTGCATCGGACCGCTCTATACCCAAGGCTCGAATGGCTTTTGCTGCTTGGTGTCCATCCATGTTTGGCATCATAATATCCATCAAAATAAGATCGTATGTGCCTCGTGGATGATTTTTAAACAAATTCACAATTTCTACCGGTCATTGGCCGCAATACGGTCTTCCATCTCGATAAAGTTATAAAATAAATCTGTTAACTGGTCATTGATAATCTTTGTACACAACTACTTCTCCTGTCTGTCTTAACGGACCTTCTCAGCATCCCACTCCATTACGGATCCGGTCGCTGCATCAATCGTGAATTCGTATTCCGTTCCACCGTAGATGATCTTTCCTTCATATTCCGGGTGTCCGTCTTCATAATCAAGCTTCCATTCGTAGAGATTCTTGTCTGTTGCACCGCTTACACGGTCAAGGGCTGTTTTCTTTGCATCTGCCTCACTGACCGTAACGTTCTTGCTGTCTGCTCCCATCGTTTTTTCTTCATATGCGGAGCTGATGATCTCTCCGGTGTCTGTCGCAATCTCATAGTCATACTTTGCACCGCCTGCATACCATTCAATGTCATATACCTGACGTCCGTCTTCATAGTCAAGCTTTGACTTGGTGATCGTTGCATCCGCTGCCTTCACTCCGGCATGCTCCAGTGCGATCTTCTGTGCTGCTGCTTCATCCACGGTTCCGGTACCTGTTGCATTCTGTGCCGGAGCAGGGGCAGCGGGGTCTGCCGTCTCCGTCTGTGTCCCGGAAGCCTGCGCATTCTGTTCTTGGCTGCTCATTTCCATGACAGCTCCTGTCTCTGCATTGATCGTGTAGGCGTAGGCATACTCTCCGGAAGTAAATTCCACCTTATAGCAGGCCACTCCCGCCACCTCACTTAAGGTCGTGGCTGAAATGTCTGCATCTGCCGCTACAATATCCGCTGCTTTTAACGCCGCTTCCTGTGCCTCCTCCATAGGGATCATCTGTGTCTGCTCCTTCGTCTGCTCCTGGCTGCTTTGCTGCGGAATACTGGCTGCCGCATTATCTCTGCATCCGGTCAGGGTCATTGCAAGTGCAAATGCCGCTCCGGTAAAAATCCATTTCTTTCTCATATTCTTTCTTATCCTTCCTATCAGATTGGAATGTGTAAAGTGTAGTCGATATACTGCCAGATTACAAGTGAAATTTTTGTGTACAGGGTATGTTTGTAAAAATCTAACAAATATAGTAACACTTGCAATACCGTAAATTGCGCCGCCCATGCCTCTTTTTACAGATTCCCTGATTGTCTCCATTTTGTATAACAAAAGGCAGCCCACTATGGACTACCCTGATAAAAATAAAAAGCAGCAAATCATTTGCTATGTGTAGTGATATTCCTTCAATGTCACCTGTAATTGACAAACTTGAATTTATATTTACATATAAGTGAAAAACAAATTAAACAAAATGAGAGATAGAATAACAGCCGCCCAAATCCAAAAACGAGCTTTCTTTTGCAAAGTTAAGTTCAAGATACTTGTTCCAACCAAAATAATAAAACTACCAATAATAGCAGGATAATGTGTTCCACTTGAACCATTTGACCAAGGAGATATACCCAAGGCAATGAAGATTTCATCTCCAATGCAAAACTTCGCACTATTCCATGTGACACCAAATATAAGACCCAAAACAATCAGCAGGACAGCAATGAGCCTATTGGTCAAGTTCTTTCTTTTGCTCATATGATCACCTCATAAAATTGCGATTTCTCAGTTTCAAAAACTGGAAGTTGTACTATTGCAGCCCCATAATAAAGAGTACCAATGCCATGATCGTCAGAACAGTCCAGCCGATATATCTTCCTGCAATTTCCCAATCAGACGGCTCTGCGTGGTCGACATTGCGGATCCGAAATGCCAAACTCCAACGGAACAGCTCATCTGCAAACAAAATAGAAATTGTATTGAGAACGCAGATAAATACAGCCCCAAACCATGCAAACCATTCGCCCTTATGTGTCAGCTCGGGAGCGTTCATCAGTTCCAGTATAGTAGCAGCAGATGGCTCCACGGAATCAATTACGTCCCCGTTTTCATCCCTCTCGATCCCATCACTGGTTACATAAGAAAATCCAAAGTTATCTAAGGTTCCGTCCTCATTGTATAGCCAATATGAATCCCCTGTCTCCAAAACACCCCCACGAAACAAAATATCTCCTCCTTGACGAAGCTCCATACCGGTCATATATTCTGCCATTTCTTCGTTCCTCGGAATAGCTGTAGGATCTTCTTTTGCTGTATAAGGGCCATAGGTTTTATCGCCATACTGAAATACAACGGTCTTATCCTTCGACACCGTAAAATGTGCCTGTTTTCCTTGGATTTTACCGGAATACACCGTACTGCCATCTTCTTGACTTGGGACAAGAATTGTGTTCTTATATTCAAATCCAACTTGTGAGATTGTCATGGGATAAATCAACGCAAATACCAGTGCCATAGCAATCATAAATATTAGGACACCCTTTTGATAGCGATTCAAACTTTTGATTTTTTCCATAGTCTCATCTCCCATTCAAATTCCGATTTTCTTAATTCTACAAACTTGAAATTCTACTTCTATTTTTCAATATCTCTCTCGAATCCCAGATAACGACTTCCCTGGAATGTCAGCTTTCCTTCATCTCCTTCTGCCAGCATTCCATACTCTTCTCCATATACAGAAAACTCCATCTGATCGCCACTTTCCACATCAAAAGCAACACAATAAGAGGTACTGGTGGTAGTATGATACCCGTGAGTTCCTGAAGTGTCTCCTCCAACCGGCTCGTTGTGATGTGTCGTATTCTGTCGCTTGGCAGCCACCCTGGCTTCCACCGTTAAACGGGGAGAATTATTATTTTTATTCCAAGTTCTTATTCCACTTATGAAGGTAAATAGGATCATCCCAAATATCAGTAAAAACATAACTGGAAAAATCAAATCAAATAAATCAAACATCATATTCATAAACTCTCCTCTTGTAACTTTCGATTTCACGCTTTCTTTCACCCCATATGTTTGTATCTGAGGTATTCACTCACAAACTTCAGGGATAGGCACCTGTGCCGCAAGGGAATCCATTCCCTTGTACGAAATCTCTGATTTCGCTTAATTCCCGGATTGAGATTTTCCCAAATCAGGGATAGCACCGCAGGTCGCACGATACAGGCAAATGTAATTGCCTGTATAGAAGTGCGCTCTTAGCTTTGCTAAGAGAATTATGCCGTATCCGGCGTGTTATCTTTTTTCAATTTCTTTTTTCGACTTCTGACGCATTCTGCCAGTTTTAATAATTTGACATACCTGCTCCTGTTACTCATCATCTGTAAATTCCATCATCTCATCCACGGTACAGTCCAGTTTCTTGCAGATCTTCTCAATCGTCTCCATTGATACATACTGGTTTTTTCCCATCCGGGCAAGAATATTACCACTGATCCCGGTGAGGTACTGCATCTCTATCCGCTTCATATTTTTATCTATGAGCATTTTCCATAACCTGTTATAACTTACGCCCATAAGCTACCTCCATCTTTTCGTTTAAACATATTTTGATTATATCACGATTTCGTTAGGTTGAATACATTTAATTTTTGATATCTTCTGTAAAATGGAAAAGAGGGTGCCCCGGTAAAGGGCAGCCTCTCTACTCATTTATTCTGAATTAGTCAAATGGGATTTCACCTTCCGGTACTTCCATGAATCTGTCCTTATCGGATTTTGGTGTTCCTGATGAATCCACTCCGACACCATTATCCTTGTTCTGGGCAAATTCATGTTCTTCCACAATCACATCTGTGGTATAAATCGTCTTTCCGTCCTTGTCCTTATAACTGCCGGTACTGATACGACCGCCGATCACAATTCTCATTCCCTTGTGGAGATATCTCTGTGCAAACTCTGCGCTCTTTCCAAATGTGACACAGGAAATAAAATCTGCTTCCTGTTCTCCGTCACGTTTATATCTTCTATTTACCGCAAGTGTATATCTTGCTACTGCCATATCATTATCTTTTCCGGCATATTTGATCTCCGGATTCTTTGTCAGTCTTCCCATTAAAATCACTATTCTATAATTTTAATTTTTCCTGGTTTTCTTGGTTTACTTTTCGGCTGTTCACTGTCCATATATCCTAATATAACAAATCCCTGGCATGCATATCCTTCCGGCACTCCCCATTCGCTCATCAGTCTTCTTCCTTCTTCTGAATCAAATGTTTCATAGCCCCTTGAGATAATACAGGATGCAATTCCAAGCTCTGTTGCCTGCAGAATCATATTTTCCATCATGCAAAAGGCATCTGCTGTCTTGAAGA
>OGUJ01001941.1_pt1 | contig 11215 bp, 9 predicted proteins | sample 1573661 | NCBI WGS metagenome assembly OGUJ01 (sample SAMEA2581933, study PRJEB24529) | metagenome | biome: Human gut stool | place: China | collected 2011
AATACTGCTCATTCATGCCGGTAGAGATTTTCCTCTCCAAGGCCAATGCAGAGCCGGAGTATGAGACAATCGATGAGGCAGATGTTCTGGATACGGATGAAGTGGTAGAACATATTACAGAAGAGCCAAAAGAAGGTGAAGAAGGTGAGCCGAAACAGAAAGTTAAAATTGTAAAACGTCCGGTTTCCTTAAGCGATATTCATCCACTCTGGACAAAAAATCCGAGCGACTGCACAAAGGATGATTATATCGAGTTCTACAGAAAAGTATTTATGGATTACAAGGAGCCACTGTTCTGGATTCACCTGAATATGGATTATCCGTTTAATCTGAAAGGAATCCTGTACTTCCCGAAGATCAATACAGAGTATGATTCCATTGAAGGAAAGATCAAACTGTATAACAATCAGGTATTTATTGCAGATAACATCAAAGAAGTGATTCCGGAATTTTTGATGGTATTAAAAGGTGTGATCGACTGTCCGGATCTGCCTCTGAATGTATCCAGAAGTGCACTGCAGAATGATGGATTTGTAACAAAAGTTGCAGACTATATTTCTAAGAAGGTTGCAGACAAACTGAACGGTATGTTCAAAACAGACAGAGAAAATTATGAAAAATACTGGGATGATATCAGTCCGTTTATCAAGTTTGGATGTTTGAAAGATGAAAAATTCGGAGAAAAAGTAAAAGATTCGATGTTGTTTAAGAATCTTGACCACAAATATCTCACTCTGGAAGACTGTATCAAGGCCAATGGCGGAGAAACAGCAGAAGAGACAAAGGCAGAGGAGACAACGGATTCAGAAGAGACGAAAGAGACACCAAAGACTAATATTTTCTACGTGACGAATGAACAGCAGCAGAGTCAGTACATCAATATGTTCAAAGAGCAGGGGCAGGATGCAGTGATCCTGGCACATAATATTGATTCTGCATTCATTACCTATCTGGAGCAGAAGCATGACAATGTAAAATTCCAGAGAATCGATGCAGATGTTCATGAGTCTCTGAAAGCAGAAGTTGCAGAAGAAGAAAAAGAGACATTCCAGAAGAATGCAGACAGTCTGACAGAAATCTTCAGAAAAGTGCTGAATAATGAGAAACTGGATGTCAAAGTAGAAAAATTAAAAGATGAGAATATTGCTTCCATGGCCGTGTTGTCTGAAGAATCCAGACGTATGGAAGAGATGATGAAGATGTATGGAATGGGTGGTATGGATACCGGTATGTTCGGCGGACAGGCGTCCTTGATCCTGAATGCAGATCATCCACTGGTGCAGTATGTGGTAGAGAACAAAGAAGGTGAGAATGTAGAGCTGATCTGTAAGCAGCTGTATGATCTGGCGCTGCTTGCCCACAAACCACTGAGTCCACAAGAGATGACAGCATTTGTACAGAGAAGTAATCAGATTATGATGCTTTTGACAAAATAAAAAAATATAGGGAGTCCGAAAAAGAAAGGGATTAGAACCATTTCTTTTTCGGACTCCCTTTTATATTGTTTAGAAAGCTTCGCTTCCCTGTCTTTGTCCCATCCGATGCCAGTTGATGAAACCGTAGATGTCATTTACGAAAAAGGCAATAAAATCACTTTGTAATCTTAAGAAAAACTTTCATAATTTTTAAGATTAAAATGTGGATCTGTCTTATATAATGATATTCGTTGAACTAAAATTACAGATTACAAAATTTCGAAATCCAGTCCTTTTTTCTGGAAAAACTTCTGTACCATGTTGTCCCAGGCGTGTTCCAGCGACTTGTCCATGGAGAAGGATTTGAAAGATGTACCGGTAATGCATTGAAGTCCGGTGGAATCATAGCGGAGATTCAAATAGAGTCCCTGGATGTCATCGGCATTCAGGCCGAGTTTATTCTGCTCGATAAGGCGGGCAATATTTTTCGGAGACAGACTGAATACAAAACGAAATCCAAGCGGAGTCTTTTTCCCTTTGATCAGGGAGAAGCAGTATTCCCGAAGCTGCTTCCAGTAAGCGTATTCAGGGAGTGTGCCCATTTGTTCCAGTTCTTCAGAAGCATAAAAGTTTTTTTGAATAAAACCGTCTATTTTGAACGTATTGAATGTCATGATCTCTCCTTCGATCAGAAGGAATGAATCGAAGGTGTCCATCAGAAGAAGATGAGACATACAGGCTTTGACATTCGTCAGTTTTAACGCGATCATAAGGATGTCCTCCTGATAAAAAATATAAGTATTGATTTCTCTATCATACCATAAAAAAGAGAAAAAAACACAGGCAAAAATATTGATTGTAAGAAAATTGTATAGTATCCTATTATAGACTGTATAGTCAAAAAGAAAGGATAACAGCATGAAAAAAGAAGAAAAGACAAAACAGACTTGTGAAAAAATTGTACATGCAGCTACGATCGAGTTTGGAAGCAGATCTTACGATGCGGTTTCGCTGAATGCGATATGCGGTAAGTATCAGATTGCAAAAGGGCTGATCTACCATAATTTTAAAAATAAGGATGAGCTATATCTGTACTGTGTGAAGAAAAGCTTCGAAAAGTTGATGAGTTATATGGAAGAAGGGAAAGAAGAGGCAAAAACAGCAAGGGAAGAAATCCGTATTTTTTTGGAGAGACGGGAAGTGTTTTTTGCTGAAAATCCGTATGACAGAAATATATTTTTTAATGTGATGTTATATCCGGCAGAGCATTTAAAAGAAGCACTTTTTGGTGTGATGGAAAGATATGATGCCTATATAAGAGAGCAATACCGGCATTTGCTGTCCAAGATTCGTTTAAGAGAGGGAATCAGTATGGAAATGGCAGTAGAATATCTGAGTCTGTTTCAGAATATGTACAATGGATATTACCAGAATAAAGCAAGCCGTACAGGAGATTTTTCCCGATTTATAGAAGAACATAATCTGAAGATATCAGAGTTATTGGATATTATTTTATATGGAATCAGTACAGAAGAGAAGGGCAGTTAATATGGAAGAAATGAAATTTGAAGAATTGACAGAGTTGAAAGAACCGGAGAGGCTTTTAGAATCAGCGATGCCGTTTCAGAAGCTGATCATGCAGTATCAGTGTGCACTGCTGGAAGTTAAGACAAAATTTGAAGTGTTGAATCACGAATTATCGATCAATTCTGATCAGAATCCAATCTTATCAATTGAAAGCAGAATCAAGAAACCGATTAGTATCCTGGAGAAGATGAAAAGAAAAAATATAGAGATCAGTGTACAGGCCATAGAAGAAAATATCTGTGATATTGCAGGTATCCGTGTGATCTGCTGTTTTCCGAAAGATATCTATACGCTTGCGGAAAAAATATGTGAGCAGGATGATATCAGACTGATCGAGAGAAAGGACTATATCAAGAATCCAAAACCAAACGGTTACAGAAGTCTGCATCTGATTTTGGAAGTACCGGTATTTTTTATGAATGAGAAAAAACCGATGAAGGTAGAAGTGCAGATGCGTACGATCGCGATGGATTTTTGGGCAAGTATAGAACATAAACTGTATTATAAGAAACAGACGGACGGATTTCCGGATTCTGTTTCAGAAGATCTGGGAATCTGCGCAGAACAGCTCCATACGATCGACATGAAAATGCAAGAGATCAGCGAGAGAATCTATCATCAGGAACGTTGACTTTTAAGCATGGAAAACGTATTATAAAATAAGATAAGATGGTAAGAATAAGGGGACAAAAGATACGGATGAAGAGACAGAAAAAAAAGTATGTGATAATCGGAGCCGGTGCAGTCGCAGTGCTTGCTGCAGTTACTCTGATCGCGGAAGGAATCAGCTATTTTTCCGCTGAAACAGTGGACACGAAGGAGGGACTTGCGATCATAAAAGCGGCAGAAAAAGAAAATGTAAAGGATATTGAAAAAAAGATCAACAAGCTGGACACGAAAGACAAGCTGGAAAGTCAGGAAGCAAGTGGTGAGATCAACTATAAGAGCTTATTTTCCAGCTCGGTCGTGATGGGAGATTCGATTTCTGAGGCATTTACAGAGTATGATCTTTTGAATGCATCCAGTGTGGTTGCCAAGATCGGAGTAGAATTGGATGAGCTGGATGATCAGATAAAAACAGTGGCAGACATTAACCCTCAGGTTATTTTTCTTTCCTATGGGATGAATGACGTGATTGCAACAAATGGGGATACGGATTTATTTATCAAAGAGTATAAAGCAGTGATCGACCAGCTGCGTAAAAAATTGCCGGATACAACTTTGTATGTGAATTCTATCTTCCCGGTCAGTGCGGCGAAGCAGGAAGAAAAGCCTGTATTTCAGAAGATTCCGGAGTACAATGCGGCACTGCAGAAGATGTGTGATGAGAATCAGATTGCATTTTTAGATAATACTTCGTTGGTTTCAGATACTTATTATGAAGAGGATGGAATTCATTTCAAGGCGGATTTTTATCCAATCTGGCTCAAACGTATGGCGGAGGTAGCAACTTTATGACAGATAAGATAAAAAATCTCAAAAAAACAGTGGTGATCAAGTATGCACTGGTGGCAGTGATCGTTGTTTACGTGGCACTGTTACTGATTTTCACCAGCGGCAGTACGAAGAGCTTTGCTGCGGTAGAGAAAAAAGTAGAGGCATCTCTGGATACGAAGGCTATGAAAAAAGCAGGAGTGCAGGGGCTGAAGCGCTATTATGGGCTCAACAGTGCAGATTATGAAGGTGTAATGCTCTACACGGCAGAATCCAGTATGTCAGCACAGGAGATCTTACTGGTCAAAACAAAGACCACGGAACAGGCAGAAGAGGTAAAGGCAGCTGTAGAACAGCGCCGTGCGAACAGAAGGAATGACTTTGACGGTTATGCGCCTGACCAGGTGCAGCTTTTGGATGAAGCTCAGATTTCTGTAAGAGGGAAGTTCGTATTTTACGCAGTCTCTCCAAAAGCAGAGACTTATAAGTCTGTTTTTTCAAAAAGTTTATAGAAACGCAGGGGGAACAAAAGATGCTGTTTAGCAGTATAACATTTTTATTTGTATTTCTGCCGATTGTACTGGCAGTATATTTTCTTGTTCCGTATCGGTTCAAGAATCTGGTCATGCTGATCGCAAGCCTTTTCTTTTATGCATGGGGAGAGCCTGTTTATGTCATTTTGATGATTCTATCCATTTGTCTGAACTATGTGTGCGGTCTGGATATTGCCGAAAAGGCAGATGATGACAGAAAAAAACGAAACAGTCTGATTTTTGCGGTGGTTGTAAACCTGCTGCTTCTTGGCTTTTTCAAATATTACGGCTTTTTGATGGAATCCGTAAATGCAGTTCTTCCGTTTGATATTCCATACAGAGAACTGCCGCTTCCGATCGGGATTTCTTTTTATACATTTCAGGCGCTTTCCTACATTATCGATGTATATCGGGGTGAGGTAAAGCCGCAGAAAAAGCTGATGTATTTTGCACTTTATATTTCTATGTTCCCGCAGCTGATCGCAGGACCGATCGTGCGGTATGTGGATATTGAGGAGCAGTTGGAGCACAGATTTATGAACCTGACCAAGTTCGGACAGGGAGCCATGTATTTTATGCGGGGACTTGCCAAAAAGGTAATTCTTGCAAATACGACAGGAGCGGTTTTTGAGCAGATCGCAGCGATGCATCTGGGCAGCTATTCGGTGATGACTGCGTGGATCGGATGTATTTCTTATGCATTCCAGATTTATTTTGATTTCGGCGGATATTCGGATATGGCGATCGGTCTTGGAAAGATGTTCGGATTTGAGTTTTTGGAGAACTTCCATTACCCGTATGTATCTACGAGTGTGACAGAATTCTGGAGAAGATGGCATATATCTCTGAGCACTTGGTTCCGTGAGTATGTGTATATTCCACTGGGAGGAAACCGCAAAGGAGATTCCAGAACGATCACCAATCTTCTGATCGTCTGGATGCTGACCGGATTCTGGCATGGTGCGGCATGGAATTTTGTCGCATGGGGACTGTATTATGGAATTATATTGATTCTGGAAAAATTTGTATGGGGACAATATGTGGAAAAGTGGCCGGGTGCAGTACGGCATATTTATGCGATGGTGCTGATACTGATCGGATGGGTACTGTTCTTTAGCCCGTCACTTGGTTATGCCCTGAAGTATGTAGGTGTGATGTTTGGAATCGGTGCCAGCGGGCTTATGGACAAGCTGGGCTGGTTTTATCTGCTCTCCAACTGGCTGATCTATCTGATGGCAGTGCTGGGATCCTCCTCCATTGGATACAGACTGATGAGAAATATTCAGAGGGCTCCTGGAAGCAGAGTTGGAAAATATATAATGACAGGTGTGATGTATCTGGTCATGTTTGCACTTTCGCTGGCATTTCTGGTGACACAGTCATTTAATCCGTTTTTATATTTTAGATTTTAGGTGAGCATATGTCAGAAAGAAGAAAAACAAGGAAAAGAAAAAGAATCGAATATATGATCGGAATCGGATTCCTTATCTGTGTATTCGGGATCGGGATCATCAATCTGCTCCTTCCGTCAAAAAAAATCTCAGAAGAGGAAAACCGCGGATTGCAGCAAAAGCCGGAGCTTTCAGTCAGCGCGGTTACTTCCGGGAGCTATATGGATCAGTATGAGAAGTATCAGGCCGATCAGTTTATGGGAAGAAATATGTGGCGCAGTCTGAAAGTCGGATTCAGCAGACTGGCAGGAAGTAAAGAGGAAAATGGTGTTTTTATCGGGAAAAAAGGACAGCTTTTGGAAGACATTGCAGTTCCCGATCAGGATGTATTGAAAGCAAATATGAAAGCCATCCAGAGTTTTAGTCAGAAATATTCTGATATTCCGGTGAATATGCTGTTAGTTCCGGATGCGGCGAATATTTTAAGCGACAGGCTTCCGTTTACCGCTACAGTTGCCGATCAGAGCCAGTATATCGCACAGGTGAAAAAAGAACTGGGGGACAGTGTACAGTGGATCGATGCGGTAAAGCCATTGACCAGACACAGTGATGAGAAGATTTATTATAAAACAGACCATCACTGGACGGCAAAAGGGGCATACTACGTTTTTCAGGAAGCAGCCAGGACATTGAACCTGGAAGAACAGGAGACAGAATATGCTTCTTATCCGATCACAACGGATTTTAATGGTTCATTGGCATCTAAGAGCGGATGCCGTCTGAATGAGAAAGAGCAGATTGATATTTATGTACCAAAGACAGAAGACAATGATGTTGTCGTCAACTATGTGGATGAGCAGAAGAAAACAGCGTCTTTGTATGATTCATCGAAATTAAACAGCAGAGATAAATATGCAGTGTACCTGGGAGGCAACTTTTCTGTAGTGGATATCCGCACGGTATCGGAGAGCAATCGAAGACTTTTACTGATCAAAGATTCTTATGCGAATTCATTTGTTCCGTTCCTTACACCGTATTTCCGGGAGATCGTGATGGTAGATCCGAGGTATTATTCCGGTACGATCGGGGATATTATGGATACGTATGAAATTACAGATACATTGTTTTTATACAGTGCCAACATATTTCTACAGGACAATAATATAAGCGGGGTATTGAGCAGTGAATAATCGGATTTTGCAGGAATATCAAAAGACGAAGGAAGAGGTTCGCCTGAATAAATATTTAAGCGAAGCGGGGGTATGTTCCCGCAGAGAAGCGGACAGGCTGATCGAGAGCGGCCGGGTGAGTGTGGACGGAAAGCGTGCACAGACCGGAATGAAGATTGTTCCGGGGCAGGTCGTAAAAGTCGGAAAGAAAGTAGTTTCAAAGCAGGATGAGATGGTCGTGCTGGCAGTGAACAAACCGGCGGGAATCGTCTGTACAGAAGAGCGCAGGGAAAGAAACAGTATTGTGCGTTTTCTGGATTACCCGATCCGGATCACGTATGTAGGGCGTCTGGATAAGGACTCTAAAGGACTGCTTCTGATGACCAACAACGGTGATATCATCAATAAGATGATGCGTGCGGGAAACCGGCATGAGAAAGAATATAAGGTGACGGTGGATAAAGAAATCACGCAGGAGTTTCTGGAAAAAATGGCATCCGGTGTACCGATTTTAGATACGGTGACACGTCCGTGTAAAGTAGAAAAAATCGGAAAATATACATTTTCGATCATTTTGACACAGGGGCTGAACCGCCAGATACGCAGAATGTGTGAGGCACTTGGATATCAGGTGAGAGAGCTGATCCGGGTGAGGATCATGAATATCCATCTGGGGCGTCTGAAAGAGGGAGAATACCGGAAGCTGACAGATGCAGAATTGAATGAATTGTATGATCAGATTAAGGATTCTTCCAATGAAACTGTGATATAAAAAGTAAAGGGACTCTAAATATGGAAGCAAAAAAGAAAAGAATGCAGGAACTCGTAGAACTTCTGAACCGTGCCAGACGTGCATATGAGCAGGAAGACACGGAGATCATGAGCAACTATGAGTATGACAGATTATATGACGAACTGGAAGGACTGGAGCGGGAGCTGGGGACGACTCTTGCATCCAGTCCTACGGTTAATGTGGGATATGAGGTGCTCAGTGAGCTGCCGAAGGAGCGGCATGAAAAACCGATGCTCTCACTGGATAAGACAAAAGACGTGGAACAGCTGAAATCATTTTTAGGAGAGCAAAAGGCCGTGATCTCCTGGAAGATGGACGGACTGACGATCGTTCTGACATATCAGAACTGGCGGCTTCAAAAAGCGGTCACAAGAGGAAATGGAGAGGTGGGAGAAGTCATCACCAACAATGCGAAGGTATTTCGCAATCTTCCTCTTCAGATCCCGTATCAGGGAGAACTGATCCTGCGTGGGGAAGCCGTGATTGGATATAAGGATTTTGAGCGTATCAACGAGCAGATCGAGGATGTAGATGCAAGATATAAGAATCCGAGGAATCTGTGCAGTGGTTCGGTGCGTCAGCTGAACAATGAGATCACAGCGAGAAGAAATGTGAAGTTTTTTGCATTTACACTGGTAAAAGCAGATGGTGCAGAGTTTGAAAATTCGAGAATGCAGCAGTTAAGCTGGCTGGAAAAACAAGGATTTGAGGTGGTCGAGCATCATCTGGCTGACCGTGCATCCATCGAAGAGGAAGTTGCATGGTTTTCGGAGCAGATTGTGCACAATGATTTCCCGTCTGACGGACTGGTATTGGTATATGATGATATTGCCTATGGTCAGTCTCTTGGAACAACGGCTAAATTCCCGCGGGATTCCTATGCCTTTAAATGGGCGGATGAGATCAGAGAGACGACACTTCTGGAGATTGAGTGGAGTCCGTCAAGGACAGGCCTGATCAATCCGGTAGCGATCTTTGAACCGGTAGAGCTGGAAGGAACTACGGTAAGCCGTGCCAGTGTGCATAATATCAGCATTATGGAAGATCTGGAGCTTGGCGTAGGAGATGTCATTCAGGTGTATAAAGCCAACATGATCATTCCGCAGATTGCAGAAAATCTGACCAGAAGCGGTGTAAAAGATATCCCGCAAGTCTGTCCGGTCTGTGGCGGTGCGACAAAGATAAAGATGGAAAATGAGACAAAGACATTGTACTGTACGAATCCGGAGTGTCAGGCAAAGCATTTGAAATCTTTTGCATTGTTTGTCAGCAGGGATGCCATGAATATTGAAGGGCTCTCGGAGGCAACTCTGGAAAAGTTCATTGGAGAAGGATTTATCCGGGATTTTACAGATATTTATCATCTGGACAGATATGAAGAAACCATCAAAACACTGGAGGGGTTCGGAGAAAAATCCTATGCAAAACTGATCACAAGTGTGGAAAACTCCAGAAGTACGACTATGCCGAAAGTAATCTACAGCCTTGGAATCGCAAATATCGGACTTTCCAATGCAAAAATGATCTGCCGGGCATTTGACAATGATCCCCAGAGGATGATGCAGGCAACCGTGGAAGAACTGGTCGATATCCAGGGAGTAGGCGAAGTGATCGCCAGAACGTTTGTGGATTATTTTTCAGATGAAACACACAGAGATCTTTTCAAACGCCTCTTACAGGAGGTTAAGCTCCAGAAAGAAGAAGGAGAGGAAAGCGCACAGATTTTTGAAAATATGAATTTTGTGATTACAGGAAGCGTAGAACACTTTGCAAACCGCCGGGAAGTGAAAGAAATCATTGAATCCAGAGGGGGTAAAGTGACAGGAAGCGTGACCGGAAAGACGAATTATCTGATCAATAATGATGTGCAGTCTGCTTCTTCCAAGAATAAAAAGGCGAAAGAACTGAACGTTCCGATTATTTCTGAATCACAGTTTCTGGAAATGCTGGAAACAGGGACGGTTTAGAAAAAGTTAATTTGTAACTGCCGGTATTCTGTATTATAATGTGGACATACCCTCGGTGAATGTACAAAGGGCAAGTAACTGGAAAGAAGGGAAAGAACATGTCAGATAACGATTTTATTATCATAGATGAAGAAAAGGAGACTCCGGTCACCACAGAAGGAAAAGAGTCTTCCGATACAGAGAAAAAGGAAGTCTTTCAGACTTCCGCAAAAGAGGAACACGAGGATGAGTATGAGAAGATCTGCTTTATCTGCCATCGTCCGGAGAGCGTGACAGGAAAGATGATCGATCTGCCGAACCATATTACGGTGTGTCCGGATTGTATGCAGAAAAGTTTTGATGCCATGACAAACGGCTCGATTGATTACAGCAGACTGATGAATATGCCGGGTGTACAGTTCTTAAATCTGTCAGATCTGGAGAATATGGCTCCGCCAAAGACACAGAAGATCAAAAAGAAAAAAGAAAAGCCAAAAGAGTTCCAAAAACTGGATATTAAGAATATTCCGGCGCCGCACAAGATCAAAGGAAAGCTGGATGAGTATGTGGTAGGACAGGAGTATGCCAAGAAAGCGATGGCTGTTGCTGTTTACAACCACTATAAGAGGGTAGCGACAGATTCGGTCGATGATATTGAGATTGAAAAGTCCAATATGCTGATGATCGGACCGACAGGAAGTGGTAAGACATACCTTGTAAAGACACTTGCGAGACTGTTGGATGTACCGCTTGCGATCACAGATGCCACTTCCCTGACCGAGGCTGGTTATATCGGGGATGACATTGAGAGCGTCGTATCTAAATTACTGGCAGCAGCAGATAATGATGTAGAGAAAGCCGAGCAGGGAATCATCTTTATCGATGAGATTGACAAGATCGCGAAGAAGAGAAATTCCAGCCAGAGAGATGTAAGCGGAGAATCCGTA
>OGUJ01001942.1_pt1 | contig 11211 bp, 9 predicted proteins | sample 1573661 | NCBI WGS metagenome assembly OGUJ01 (sample SAMEA2581933, study PRJEB24529) | metagenome | biome: Human gut stool | place: China | collected 2011
GGCTTCAGCATATAGTCTACGGCTCCTTATTCCAAAAATCTGATTCTTTCGGTTGTACTTTCTTCACTGGAGAGCATGATGACGGGAATGTCTTTGAACAACTCATTGTGCTTCAGGTAATGCAGGAATTCATCTCCTCTCATCTCCGGCATTCGTATGTCTGATATTATCAGGTCCGGTAAATTACCTTCATATAACCATTCAATTGCTTTTATCGGATTTTGTACATACTGGCAATCGTAATCTTTGCCTAAATAGATTGACGCTACTTTACCAATCGTTTCTTTATCGTCAACAAGTAATATCTTCTTTCTCATAATGTGATTAAGTATCGTTATGATGTTTGCTTTGTTGTTTGTTTAAGTGTAAGATAGAGTATATTTACTCAGTACTGCAAATATATATAATATTTCTGTAACAATGTTCTCTAAAAGAAGTGTTTTTATCTGAAGGCTCTCTTTTAGACACGAAAAGAGGCTGGGTCGAAACTATTTTCACCACGGAGTAACACAGAGTAGCACAGAGCTTTTTGCTAATAATCAACAACTTTAAATCGCCTCTGTGTTACTCTGTGTCCTCCTGTGGTGAGTTTTGACACAGCCTTCTGTTCAATAGTCTGTTCTAATTTTTATTGGTCTGGAACACTTTGGTATTATCAAAATCGTTCCACCACTTTGTGTTATTCACTCCACCGCTGGTTACCCATCCGGCAAACTGTTTATATGCATTTTGAATCTTTGTATATTCTAACGGCCATTTAAATTGGGTGGGAACTATGATGCCCCATGCCAGATTATCTTTGCTGATATAATATTTCTTTCCGTTTACGGAAGATGCATCATTGTTGCCTCCGAATAGTTCAGTATTTGCCAGTTTGGTTGGCTGATATCCGGCTACGTGGATCTCTTTTCGTTTGCTGCCTCTGTCAGTGATGATGAAGAGATTCAGTTTGTTTATATTGAGTGCATCACTGCTTGGTGCCGACGCCTGGTCGAATCTGAGTGTAAAGTTGATGATCTTGGAGTCTTTTTGGTTATTGTCACTACCGGAAACTGTATTGACGAACGAACCTGCCGGGCGCTCCATCAGTGCATGTGCATTGTCAAACAGGGGAACTACTGCATAGTCCTGGTCTTTCTCTATATTCTTATCAGTAAGGTCGAATGATATCGGACGATAGTTGTTTGCGTAAGTAACAGGCTGCGTGATGGCAGATGCCGGAATTTCGTCGAACATGATGGCGGCTGCAATTGCTTTCTGGGCACCGACAGCAGTTAACTCAATCGTCAGGTCGAGTTCTGTGATCTTATTCCATTTGTCTATGCTTATCTTCCTTTGTTTTATTTCCAGAACGATATCATTCATGTCGTAGTCTCCATACAGGGGCCACTGGTCTTCGAACAGGTATGTATAATTATGATTGTCATCCACAATAATCGGGAAGTCCGGATCAGAAGGTTCCGGAGCAGGATCCGGCAGTTCCGTTTTTCCATTGCAGCCGGTTATGATGATATCAGGTTTGCTTGAAAAGATCACCTCACTTCCCGCTTGATACATGTCTGGATTGGAACAACTGATTTTACCGCTGATATAAAGCTTACCATCAAACTTATTTGTCCAGCTTTCGATCTGTAATTTATTGGTTGCTTTCAATAGAGAAGCTTCATTCCCTTCGCCCATAGCTGAAAAACCGGATCGAACGATTATTTCTTTTGCTTTTATCATTGAACCATTGGCCAACGTCAGTTTGGCATTGTCATAAAAGTATATATCATCAGCTTCTTCAAAATAATCCTTTTTCTCGTCATCTTCTTTTTCTTCTGCTATGACTCCATGATCCAAATAAATAATGCCTCCTGCTTTCATATGTTCTACAAAGAACATACAATTGTTATATAATTCGGCTCCACTGGCGTTACCGTTGTCATATGTATCAAATTCCATTTCTCCGAAGTTCACGTTCTTACTTCCGGATGCTGTATATTTCTCCGCTTCTAACTTACTTTCGGCAGCATTGTATACAATTGAAGAAGTATTCAATTTTATTTCTTCTTCTACATCTAATTCTCCGAAATTATGAATACTTCCTCCTTGAGAGGCATCTATATTGTGTTCAATATCTACTTTATTCCCATTATAGAGGAGATCAAAAGAATTTAATAGTAGATTACCCACTTCTATTTCACCGAAATTACAAATCGTACTTTGCGTATTACCTTCCAATTTAGCTATCTTAATCTTGGCTCCGGATTGGATCGTTAAATTACTTGCATTCTGTAGTTTCAGGTATGTTCCCTCAATCGTTCCACCCTTTAGAACAATAATATCCAGGAAGTCTTGAGTAGTAGTTTGTGCCGGTTCCCAGTTTCCTTGTATATAGACAGTCGCTCTGTTGGAGTTGCTGAGAGAGGTATCTTTAAATTTTCCTTGGAATTTTCCGGTTACAATATAGGCTTTCCCTCCTTCCAAAACTTGGGAAGAACTTGTTACCGGGATAGCTCCATTGGTGTCATAGCTTTGTTCTGCTCTTTTAGGAATGTCAATTCCTCCGTTATTCCCTCTGGTGGCTACCAAAGCTCTCGTTTTGATGGCAGACGTACCTGTAAAAGAGCATTGAACATGGGAAGTTGATTCGCTGATTTCCACTTGTTTTATTTGGTCCCTGCCACGTGGGTCAGTCTGACGGACATAAAGATACTTTATATCCTTGGAAGACACTACTTCGGTCTGATAAGCTTCTCCTTTCTTGGCAACTCCTTTGGCTAAAGTATTGTAGGGATCCTCTGCTGTTGCTTCAAGCGGATTTTTATCTAATATTTCTACGGTATAATAATACTGTCCGTCAAACTCATCATCGACTTCCACGCTAAATTTTATGGAATTTGTAGACGACCAGTCGAATCCCGCCGGAGCACTGATATCCTCCATGGGATTGGGAGTTTGATAAGAGGGGTCATAGAGATCTTTGTTATCATCAACGCAAGCTGTAATGCACGCCATCGATAGGATCATTGACGATGCAAAAAATAGTTTGTTAATTGTTATTTTCATACTTGTTTGTTTTGTTCAGTATTTGCAAATATACAACACAAATATACAACTATTAATCGGCCTGCATTGTTTGAAATATAACTTATTATAACGCCATTAATATTTTTTAGGAATAACACGGCCCAGTGATAACGAAGATGCCAGAGAGGCCTGGCGCATGGAGTGTTTATTCGGTCCTTTTGGTTATTTCGCCGATCAGGCAAGAATTCATTTTATACCTGATCTCTTTATTGTCGAGTCCATGCCCTAAGAGGAACATTAATTTGGTGACCGCACATTCCGGTGTGCTGTCGTATCCGCTGATGACTCCTGCCTGAAGCAGCTGGATACCGGTGCCATAGCGTTCCATTTCGACGGCACCGGAGGCACATTGAGTGATATTGACGATAATGATACCCCGGTCCGTAGCGTCTTTCAGTTCCCTGATAAACCACTCTTTCTGGGGTGCATTGCCTGAACCGAATGTTTTTAATACTACTGCCTTTAGTTCCGGCACATGGAGCAGTGCAGATACGATCCCCTCCTGAATCCCGGGGAAGAGTGTCAGAATGACTACGTTCGTATCGAACAGATAGTGAGGTTTCAGAGGCTTGGTCAGATCCGGTTTGCGGATCAGGTTAGGTTCATATTTAATATGGATGCCTACTCGTGCCAATGGGGGATAGTTGAACGAGCGGAAAGCGTTGAAGTTTTCAGCGTTGATTTTAGTCGTGCGGTTGCCACGCATCAGATGGTTTTCAAAAAAGATGCAGACCTCGGGAACGATTGCGGTGCCATCCGGGTTTTTGGCTGCTGCAATTTCAATAGCTGTAATCAGGTTTTCTTTGCCGTCTGTGCGTAGTGTACCGATCGGGAGTTGAGAGCCGGTCAGGATGACAGGTTTACTCAGGTTCTCGAGCATGAAGCTGAGGGCAGAAGCTGTATACGCCATTGTATCGGTGCCGTGGAGGATGACAAACCCATCAAAAGAGTCATAGTTATAGTTTATAATCTTAACCAGTTTGGCCCAGAATGCCGGTTCCATGTCCGAAGAGTCAATAGGGGGATCAAACTGATAGGAAGAGATGCGGTAATTGAATCTTTTCAGTTCGGGTACGTGCTTTAGTAGATGGTCGAAATTAAAATTTTCCAGAGCACCGGTTTCCGGGTTTTCTATCATTCCGATAGTTCCACCAGTATAAATGAGTAATACGGAGGGGTAATCTGCTTTCATATCTGTATCTTTTTTGCTGTTTCGCCGACAAAGATACAAAAAAGAACTATAAACTATAAACGATAAACGATAAAAGAGACTGTGTCGAGACTCTTTTCACCACGGAGTAGCACAGAGCTCTTTACTAACAAACAACGACTTAAAATCGTCTCTGTGTTGCTCTGTGTCCTCTGTGGTGAGTTTTGTTCTTATTTTATTCCGTCAATTAATCGGAGAATGGCCTTTTCCGGATCCTTTTCTTCATTGAGCAGAGTAACAAAACGGCTGCCGATAATGGCTCCCGAGGCATTATCGCAGGCAGCACGGAAAGTGGTCCGGTTGCTGATGCCGAAACCTACCATGCGTGGATTGCGCAGATTCATCTTTTCAATCTTTTTAAAGTACGCACGTTTTTGTTCGTCAAAGTCCTGTTGTGCCCCTGTGGTGGCAGCCGACGAAACCATATAGATAAAACCGTCCGTATGTTCGTCAATCTCGTGTACACGCTCTTCACTCGTTTCGGGAGTGATAAGCATAATCACTTTGATGTCATATTGCTCCGCAATGTTGCGGAAGTGCTCTTGATAGTCTTTGAAGGGAAGGTCGGGAATGATGACACCGTCGATTCCACATTCGGCACACTGCCGGCAGAAGTTATCGAAGCCGAACTGCATAATCGGGTTGAGGTATCCCATTAATATCAATGGGATTTTTACATCCCGGCGGATATTATGCAGCTGTTCAAACAGAAGTTTGAGCGACATCCCGTTGCGTAGGGCTTGTGTGGCTGCATTCTGGATTACAATGCCGTCTGCCATCGGATCACTGAAAGGGATACCGATTTCGATCATGTTTACTCCATGTTTCTCGAGGGCACGGATCACTTCGGCTGTTCCCTCCAGTGTAGGAGTGCCGGCACAAAAATAGATGGATAGCAAATCCTTGGGATTGCTACTGAAAAGTTGGTTTATTCTGTTCATACACTTTTATTTTTAATTCATTACTTTTTTATATTCAGGGTCGGTGGAGTTTTATTTCCCCAGTTGCTCTAAAAAGAACTTGAGTCTTTCTACCTCTTTCAGTCCCGGTTTGGTTTCGAAACGACTGTTCAGGTCAAAACCCGCCAATTGGGGATGACGCAATTCTTTCAGGGTCGGAGCACTGTATGGATTGATTCCGCCGCTAAGTAAGAAAGGCTTTTTCCCTTTGTAACTGTTCAGCATCGTCCAGTCGAATTGATTGCCCGAGCCGCCATGTTGTTCACATTTGGTGTCAAACAGGAAATAGTCACAAGATTTTTCGTATGCTTCGGTGTTCTCAAAATCCTTTCTCCGGGCGATGGAAAACGCTTTGATCAGCCTTAACCCGGTTGACCGGAGTGAATGACAGTATTCCGGTGATTCATTGCCATGCAGCTGGATATAATCCAGACTGAAACGGTCGGCAAGTATCTCGATTTCTTTTTTGTCTTCGTTGACAAAGACACCCACACGCTTTGCCGCATCCGGCATGTAAGCCGGAAGCTCGCATAGGCAGCGGGGAGACTTCGGGTAGAAGATAAAGCCTATCATGTCGACCTTTAGTTGTTCTACATCGCGGATATTGTCGGCTTCGCGCATTCCGCAGACTTTTATCAGTTTGTCGTTTATCATTCTTGTTCTTAATTGAATGGTTTTGATTTCGATTCACCACGGAGGATACAGAGGACACAGAGGGAAAATTTAAGATATTTCTGTGGAATTGAAAATTAAAACTCTGTGTCCTCTGTGCTACTCTGTGGTGAATTTGTCATGGGAATGGGTTACTGGGTTCGATTCGTTTATAAATTCTTCCAGTTTCTTGCCCGGTTGCTCGGTTTTCATAAACGTTTCTCCGATCAGGAATCCTCTGAATCCGGCATTACGCAAGCGCTTCACGGTTTGCGGGTCGGATATGCCGCTTTCCGACACCAATACTGTGTTCCGGGGCAGTTGTCCGGCCAATCGGAACGAGTTCTCCACATCCGTAAAGAAAGTGCCGAGATTGCGGTTATTGATCCCCACCATATCGATCTCCTTATTTATAAATGGTAACTCTTCGGCAGTATGGATTTCCAGCAAGACTTCCAATCCCAGTTCATGAGCTTTTTCAGCAAGGGCATGGCACTTCTCTGTATCCAGTGCGGCAGCAATCAGCAGTACGGCGTCGGCTCCGACTATTTTGGCCTGATACAGTTGATATTCGTCGATTATGAAATCTTTGCGCAGAATCGGAATATTTACCAGCGGGCGTGCCGTACGGATATCCTTCAGGCTTCCTCCGAAGAACTTTTCGTCCGTGAGGATAGAAAGCGCCGAAGCACCTGAGGCTGCATATTCCGGCACTACCTGTTCGGGGCGTGCGTCTTCATAAATCCATCCTTTGGATGGAGAGCGGCGTTTGAATTCTGCAATAATACCGGTAGACGAAGAAGTTAGTGCCTGCTTCATGGAGTATCCGGGCTGTATTTCGTCAGATAGTTTCTCCTGAAGCTGTTCCGATGGGATGGCCTGTTTCTGCAAGTCTATTTCGAAACGCTTGTTGGCGATGATTTCGGATAATATATCTTTCATGCTTTTGGGTGGGCGATAGTTTTCCTATCTGTTTAGTTCAACAAATTTCTTTAAGGTCTCTTTTGCCTTGCCGCTGTCCAGTGATTCACGGGCGAGGGCGATGCATTCTTCTATCGGTTTATCCGGACAGATCACCTGGATGGCGAAGGCAGCATTGACAACCACTACGTTCTTTTGTGCTTCCGTAGCCGTTCCTTCCATAACAGCATCAAATATTTTTGCTGCGTCCTCCGGGGTATTTCCGCCGTCGAGGTCGGCTTCTCCGTAACGGTTGAAGCCGAGACTTTCCGGAGTATAGATTTTTTCGTTGCCGCAGGTAGCCACTTTAAATTCGTCGGTCAGGGAGATTTCATCATACCCGTCCAGACTATGTACAACGGCAAAGCGGGTGGCGCTCTCCTGATAGGTATATGTGTACAGACGGAGCAACGGGAGGTTGTAGACTCCAAGTAACTGATATTGCGGTATGACAGGGTTTACCAACGGACCGAGCATATTGAAAAAGGTACGTACGGCCAACGCTTTCCGTATCGGTGCCACTGCTTTCAGGGCAGGGTTGAACAAAGGGGCATGCAGATAGGCGATGTTGCACTTTTCCATAGAACGGCGGAGCCGGTCTGCATCGCCGGTGAATTTTACTCCATGCTGTTCCATTACGTTGCTGGCTCCGCTGACGGAAGTGGCACCGTAATTGCCATGTTTTACTACCGGAAATCCGGCTCCTGCCACAGTGAAACAGGCTGCGGTAGAGATGTTGAATGTATTTTTGCCGTCCCCTCCGGTTCCTACGATATCGATAGGCGCAAATTCACTCAGATCCACCGGTACGCGCATTTCGAGCAACGCATCACGGAATCCGCAAAGTTCCTCTACCGATATGTTGCGCATCAGGAAGACGGTTATCAGTGAGGCCACTTGTGCGTCGTTGTATTTGCCTTGTGCAATGTTCTGCAATATGGTACGGGCTTCGTCCCGTCCCAGGTATTGATGTTCGAATAATTTATATAGAATCTGTTTCATGGGGTTTATTGGTTTAAGAAGTTTTTAATGATTTCTTTTCCTTGCGGAGTCAGCACCGATTCGGGATGGAACTGGATGCCATGTACATCATAGGTTTTGTGACGTAATGCCATGATTTGTCCTTCACGGCTTTCGGCGGTGATCTCGAGGCATTCGGGGAAGTCCTCGCGGCTTACTACCCACGAATGATAGCGGCCTACGGGTATTTCGTGTCCCAAACCTTTAAAAAGAACATCTTCTTTCAGGATGTTGACCGGAGTCTGTACGCCATGGTATACTTCTGTCAGGTTCTCGAGTGCTGCCCCGAAGGCTTCACCGATGGCCTGATGTCCCAGGCAAACTCCTAAGATGTTTTTGGTCGGTGCATATTTCCGGATAATGGGTAGCAGCAGTCCGGCTTCTTCCGGTATGCCCGGTCCCGGCGAAAGGATGATTTTATCAAAACGTTCCACTTCTTCCAGTGAAATTTCGTCGTTGCGGAACACTTCAATGTTAGTGGCTCCCAACTCTTTTACCACGTGCAGCAGGTTGTAAGTGAAAGAGTCATAGTTGTCCAGGAGCAGAATCGCTTCTTCCCGTCTGTTAAGGGGATCTATCTTGTTATTCATTGTTTTTTTTATTTGTTTTAGAGTTTGGGTTCACCACAGAGGACACAGGGTACACAAAGTTTTTTTTAGACATAAGAACAAAAGAACAGATAATTCTTTATGGGTTCTTAGGTTCTTTTATCTGAAAACAGATGGAGCGCAGCTAATTAATCTCTGTGTCCTCTGTGTCCTCTGTGGTGAATGCCTTTTAGTTTTTTAGTTTTACGGCCAGATCTATTGCTTTCTTCAGTGCTCCCAGTTTGTTGTTCACCTCTTGCAGTTCGTATTCGTCCTGACTGCGTGCCACGATGCCTCCTCCGGCCTGGAACCACAATTCATTGTTGCGGCTTACAAAAGTACGGATCGTAATAGCCTGGTTCAGTTCCCCGTCCAGTCCGATGAAACCGATGCAGCCTCCGTAAGCTCCGCGGTTGTGCGGCTCTATCTCACTGATAAGCTGCATGGCACGTACTTTCGGTGCGCCGCTCAACGTCCCGGCCGGGAAAGTGTCGATGAAAGTCTTGAGCGGATTCGCCCCTTTGTTCAGTGCTCCGCTGACGCGGCTTACCAAATGGATGACATGGCTGTAATATTGCGGTTCTTTGTAAAACAGCACCCGCACGTCGTGGCAATTGCGGCTGAGGTCGTTGCGTGCCAGATCTACCAGCATCACATGCTCTGCGTTCTCTTTCGGGTCGGCCAGAAGTGCTTCCGTCAGTTCTTTGTCCTTTATGGTGTCTCCCGTACGCCGTGTGGTTCCGGCAATCGGATCGATATAGGCTTGTCCGTCTTCTACTTTGCAGTGTGTTTCCGGTGACGAACCGAAGATGCGGTATCCGCCGAAGTCAAAATAGAACAGGTAAGGGGAGGGGTTGATGCTGCGTAGCGCGCGGTATACCTTGAAGTCGTCACCGGCATAAGGCTGGATGAACCGTCTGGACAGTACAATCTGGAAGACGTCTCCCCGGAGGCAGTGGGCGATACCTTTGCGTACATTCGCTTTGTGCTCTTCGTCGGTGATGGTACTGGTGACGGGACCGGTCACTGAGAAGTTGTACGAGGCATAGTTGCGGTTCTCTATGGCCGATTCCAGTTGTGACAGACTGCTTTCTTCTCCTTCCGCCAGCATTTCCACCAGAGTCAGCTCGTTCTTGAAGTGATTGAAGACGATGATGTACTTATATAATATGTATAGCAGGTCCGGAGCGTCGTTTTGCTCGTCGTGGCTTTCTTTCACGGGGATGTGCTCAAAGTACTTCACTGCGTTGAAAGTGGTATAGCCATACAGTCCGCAGAATTTCTTATCGGCTCCCACTACATGGAACTGGTTGATGAAGCGGTTGAACGCATTCTCTACGTGGAACGTCTTGCTGAGTGGTTCTTCCCGGCGGCTGTTGTCGGGATACGTAGTGGTCACTATTCCACTGTTTATGCCGATGCTTGCCAATGGGCAGAGTGCGATGAACGAGAGGGAATTTTCTCCGGCATGATAATCCGAGCTTTCCATTAATGCCGATTGCGGATACATATCGCGCACTTTGAGGTAGATGCTTACCGGAGTGTGCAGGTCGCCCAAGACCTGCTTGCTATGGGTGGTATAATGAAAGGTATTCATAATTTTTTTCTTTTTAATTTGATTTTGAATTCACCACAGATTACACAGATTTTCGCAGATTGACGATCTGTTTTGTGGGTAATTAGATTAAAAAATCTGTGTTAATCCGTGTAATCTGTGGTGAAATGATTTATCCCAAATAAGTTTCTATATCTTTATCTCCCCGTCCCGATACGGTCAGCACGACTACATCTTCCGGTTTGAAGGTCATTTTATCCAAGGCTCCCAGTGCATGTGCCGATTCCAGTGCGGGAATGATTCCTTCCAGCCGGGTCAGTTCGTAAGCGGCACGGATGGCTTCATCGTCGTTGACGGCCAACACCAATGCCCGTTTTTTGTCGGCGAGGTTGGCATGCATCGGTCCGATACCGGGATAGTCCAGTCCGGCGGAGATAGAGTAAGGCTCTTCAATCTGCCCGTCTTCGTTTTGGATCACGAACGTGCGTGCACCATGGATGATTCCCATTTTACCCAATTGAATGGTAGCTGCCGTCATTCCGGTTTCTATCCCCTTGCCACCGGCTTCGGCCAAGACGATCTGAACCCGTTCGTCATCGATGTAGTGGTAGATGGTTCCGGCAGCGTTGCTTCCTCCGCCCACACAGGCAATCAGGTAGTCCGGATAGTCACGTCCCTCTTTTTCTTGAAGTTGCTTTTTTATCTCTTCGCTGATGACCGACTGCAAGCGTGCCACCATATCCGGATACGGGTGTGGTCCTACGGTGGAACCGATGATGTAATACGTATCCGAAGGATGGCAGCACCAGTCGCGGATGGCTTCGTTTGTAGCATCTTTCAGTGTCATGTTACCCGATGTTACCGGGATGACTGTGGCTCCCAGCATCTTCATCTTCTCTACATTGATATGCTGGCGTTCTACATCCGTTTTTCCCATATACACGATGCACTCCATGTCCATCAGGGCGCAAACGGTGGCCGTTGCCACTCCGTGCTGTCCGGCACCGGTCTCGGCGATGATCCGCTTTTTGCCCATGCGGCGTGCCAGCAGAATTTGTCCGATGGTGTTGTTTATCTTGTGGGCTCCTGTATGGTTCAGGTCTTCCCGTTTCAGATACATCCTGCAACCATACTTTTCCGAAAGGCGGCGAGCCGGGTAGAGGGGAGAAGGACGTCCTACATAATCCCGCAGCAATT
>OGUJ01001950.1_pt1 | contig 11178 bp, 8 predicted proteins | sample 1573661 | NCBI WGS metagenome assembly OGUJ01 (sample SAMEA2581933, study PRJEB24529) | metagenome | biome: Human gut stool | place: China | collected 2011
GTGCATCGTAACGTAGCGAACCTGGTGATCCACACCGATCTCAATTGTCTGTCGGTGGTGCAGTATGCCGTCGATGTCCTGGAAGTCGAGCACATTATTATCTGCGGCCACTACGGCTGCGGCGGCGTGCAGGCGGCGGTGGAGAACCCGGAGCTGGGGCTTATCGACAACTGGCTGCTGCATATCCGCGATATCTGGTTTAAGCACAGCTCGCTGCTCGGTGAAATGCCAGAGGAGCGCCGTCTGGATACCCTTTGTGAACTGAACGTGATGGAACAGGTGTACAATCTGGGACATTCGACGATTATGCAATCCGCGTGGAAGCGCGGACAGAAGGTGACCATCCACGGCTGGGCTTACGGGATTCACGACGGACTGCTGCGCGATCTGGATGTCACCGCTGTGAGCCGGGAAACCCTCGAACAGCGCTATCGCCACGGGATCTCCAACCTCAAGATCAAGCACATCAACCACAGATAGCCTTCAGACTTCGCCACCCTGGAGAGCGCGGCGTGCGCTGTCCAGAGTGGGATATCCCCTTACTCGTCCAGCAGGGTGACTTTGCCGATATACGGCAGATGGCGGTAGCGCTGAGCATAGTCGATACCGTAGCCCACCACGAACTCATCCGGAATCGCGAAACCGACGTATTCAACCGGGACGTTCACTTCGCGGCGGCTGGGTTTATCAAGTAGCGTACAAATGGCCAGCGATTTCGGCTCGCGCAGGCTGAGGATTTCGCGAACTTTAGACAGGGTATTGCCGGAGTCGATGATGTCTTCCACGATCAGAACGTCTTTACCACGGATGTCTTCATCCAGATCTTTAAGGATTTTCACATCACGAGTGGTGGACATGCCGCTGCCGTAGCTGGAGGCGGTCATAAAATCGACTTCATGCGGCACCTGCACTTCACGGCACAGGTCGGCCATGAACATAAACGAGCCGCGCAGCAGCCCCACCAGCACCATTTCGCTGCCGCTGTTCTGATAATGTTCGTTGATTTGACGACCCAGTTCCGCGATACGCGCTTTGATCTCGGATTCCGGGATCATCACTTCTACAGTATGTTTCATAATACTAACCATTTGATTCTAAATATAAATCATCAAAGCCGCTGCTTTCGCCCCGACGATGACCGGCAAGCCATCCAGTATACCAGCAAAAAGAAATCTTCGGTGCAGGGATTAATAAAGCCATATTTGTGATTCCGATCACACTTGTTAAATCCTATAATTAATTGCAGTTAAAAAATTTAACAAACACATGAGTAACTTTTTATGGCTGAAACAAAGTCTCAACAATCAAGGCTCCTGGTGACGCTGACTGCGCTATTTGCAGCGTTCTGCGGCCTCTATCTATTAATCGGCGGGGCATGGCTGGTCGTGCTTGGCGGCTCCTGGTACTACCCTATCGCCGGGCTGGTGATGCTGGGCGTGACCGTAATGCTGTTCCGCGGCAAGCGCGCTGCGCTGTGGCTGTACGCCGCGCTGCTGCTGGCGACCATGATCTGGGGCGTCTGGGAAGTTGGTTTCGACTTCTGGGCGTTGACGCCGCGTAGCGATATCCTCGTCTTCTTTGGCATCTGGCTGATCCTGCCCTTTGTCTGGCGTCGTCTGCCGGTGCCTTCCGCTGGCGCCGTTGGCGCGCTGGTCGTCGCCCTGCTGATCAGCGGCGGCATGCTGACCTGGGCTGGTTTTAACGACCCGCAGGAAGTCAACGGCACCCTGAGCGCCGACGCTACGCCGGCCGCACCGATTTCCACCGTCGCCGACGGCGACTGGCCGGCCTATGGCCGTAACCAGGAAGGCCAGCGCTTCTCCCCGCTGAAGCAGATTAACGCCGATAATGTGAAGAACCTGAAGGAAGCCTGGGTGTTCCGCACCGGCGACCTGAAACAGCCGAACGATCCGGGTGAAATCACTAACGAAGTGACGCCGATTAAAGTCGGCGATACGCTCTTCCTGTGTACCGCTCACCAGCGCCTGTTTGCGCTGGACGCCGCCACCGGTAAAGAGAAGTGGCATTTTGACCCGCAGCTGAACGCCGATCCGTCGTTCCAGCACGTCACCTGCCGCGGTGTTTCTTATCACGAAGCGAAAGCGGATAACGCCCCTGCCGACGTCGTCGCCGACTGTCCGCGCCGCATTATCCTGCCGGTGAACGATGGTCGCCTGTTCGCGGTAAACGCCGACAACGGTAAGCTGTGCGAAACCTTTGCTAATAAAGGTATTCTCAATCTGCAGACCAACATGCCGGTCACCACGCCGGGCATGTATGAACCCACTTCACCGCCGATCATCACCGATAAAACCATCGTGATTGCCGGCGCGGTCACCGATAACTTCTCTACCCGCGAGCCGTCAGGCGTGATCCGCGGCTTTGATGTGAATACCGGTAAACTGCTGTGGGCCTTCGATCCGGGTGCGAAAGATCCGAACGCCATCCCGAGCGATGAACATCACTTCACGCTCAACTCGCCGAACTCATGGGCGCCTGCCGCCTACGACGCTAAGCTGGATCTGGTCTATCTGCCGATGGGCGTGACCACTCCGGACATCTGGGGCGGCAACCGTACGCCGGAGCAAGAGCGTTATGCCAGCTCGATTGTGGCACTGAACGCCACCACTGGTAAGCTGGCCTGGAGCTATCAGACCGTCCATCACGATCTGTGGGATATGGACATGCCTTCCCAGCCGACGCTGGCTGATATTGAGGTCAACGGCAAAACCGTACCGGTCATCTATGCCCCGGCGAAAACCGGCAACATCTTCGTGCTGGATCGTCGTAACGGCGAGCTGGTGGTCCCGGCGCCGGAAAAACCAGTACCGCAGGGCGCTGCCAAAGGTGATTACGTTACCAAAACCCAGCCCTTCTCCGATCTGAGCTTCCGTCCGAAGAAAGATCTGACCGGCGCGGACATGTGGGGCGCCACTATGTTCGACCAGCTGGTGTGCCGCGTGATCTTCCACCAGCTGCGCTATGAAGGTATCTTCACCCCGCCGTCTGAGCAGGGCACGCTGGTGTTCCCGGGTAACCTGGGGATGTTTGAATGGGGCGGTATCTCCGTCGATCCGAACCGTCAGGTGGCTATCGCCAACCCGATGGCGCTGCCTTTCGTCTCAAAACTGATCCCGCGCGGGCCAGGCAATCCGATGGAGCCGCCGAAAGATGCGAAAGGCTCTGGTACCGAGTCCGGCGTGCAGCCGCAGTACGGCGTCCCGTACGGCGTAACGCTGAACCCGTTCCTGTCGCCGTTCGGCCTGCCGTGCAAACAGCCGGCCTGGGGGTATATCTCCGCCCTGGATCTGAAAACCAACGAAGTGGTATGGAAAAAACGTATCGGTACTCCGCAGGACAGCCTGCCGTTCCCGATGCCGGTTAAACTGCCGTTTACCATGGGGATGCCGATGCTGGGCGGTCCGATTTCCACGGCCGGTAACGTCCTGTTCATCGGCGCGACTGCAGATAACTACCTGCGCGCGTACAATATGAGCAACGGCGAGAAGCTATGGGAAGCCCGTCTGCCAGCCGGCGGTCAGGCGACTCCGATGACCTACGAAGTGAATGGCAAACAGTATGTTGTCATCTCTGCCGGCGGTCACGGCTCGTTCGGTACCAAAATGGGCGATTATATTGTCGCCTATGCGCTCCCGGATGACGCCAAATAAAACGCAAAACGGCAACGAAAGTTGCCGTTTTTTTTGGTGTTCCGTCCTTCTTCCCGTAGGGGATGGCAGCAGGTCGCAGAGACTTAAACCGTGAACCCCAACATCATCCCGGTGTCTTCATGTTCCAGCAGGTGGCAGTGGGCCATATAGGCAAACTCCTTCGGCGCCGGATGATCAAACTTCACTAATACTTCACTCACGTCCCCTTCCACACGAACGGTGTCTTTCCAGCCGCGACGATGCGCCGCTGGCGGCTTGCCGTTTTCGCTGAGGATACGGAACTGGGTGCCGTGGATATGGAACGGATGCCACATCATGTCGCCTTTACCTGAAATCACCCAGCGCTCATACTGGCCTCTGGCGGCGGCAAACATCGGCTCATTCATGTCGAAGGCTTTGCCGTTGATGCGGTTAGCGTTATGGAAATCAAAGCCCTTGCCTGACGACATGCCATGCTCCATGCCGGATCCGTGGTTCATGCTCATGTCGCCGTGATGCATATTCCCCATGTCGCTCATGTCGCCATGCCCCATCATGCCGTGATCCATTCCGGCCATCGCCTGGTCGCCATACTTCTCCATCAGCGCCTGCATGCCCATCCGGTCGAGCATCGGATCCATCGACAGCTGGAGCTGACGCTGCGTCAGCCCCGTCAGGGACGGTAACGCCGGGAGAGCGGCCAGAGTATCCAGCAGCTTGCCGGAGGCGGGAATGACCAGCGGCTGGACGCGCAGTACCGGCTGTGGTTTATCAAAAGGCGCAATCGCCATGCCCATCTGGCTCACCGGCAGGGTCACCAGATCGAAAGGTTTACCGTCGCTGGTGTCCACCAGCACCTCAAAGCGTTCACCCATCAAGACCGGCAATTCATCGACCTTGACCGGCTCGGCCAACAGACCGCCATCGCTGGCCACCACGTACAGCGGGCGCTTATCGCTGGTGGCAAAATTGAGGGAACGGGCATTACAGCCGTTCAGCAAGCGCAGGCGCAGCCAGCCGCGCGGCGCGGCATGTTCGGGATAGAGGGCCCCATTGGTCAGTAGCGTATCGCCAAACCAGCCGACGGCGGCGCTCATCACATCCAGCTGATAGTCGATCTCGCCGGCGGCGGTGAACTTCTTATCCTGGACGATCACCGGCACATCATCGATTCCCCACTGCTTAGGCAGCAGCAGGCGCCCGCTCTCTTCATCCTCGATCAGCACCAGGCCGGCCAGCCCCATCGCCACCTGCCGGCCGGTGCTCCCATGCTGATGCGGATGAAACCAGCAGGTCGCCGCCCGCTGCGTTGGCGTGAAGCTTACCGTGCGGGTGGCGCCCGGCGCGATAACCCCCTGTGGCCCCCCGTCGACCTCGCCCGGTACCTCCAGACCATGCCAGTGCAGCGTGGTCTCTTCCGCCAGCTGGTTAGTAATATCCACCGTGACGGTCTTCCCCTGCGTCAACTGCAGCGCAGGGCCCAGCAGCGACCCGTTGTAGCCCCAGGTAGTGGCATTCAGGGCGCCAAACCGCGTTTTGCCCGCCTGGATCCTGAGCGCGATGCGGTTGCGCGCATCGGCGGCTAACAGCGACGGTATCGGCAGAGCCGGGCGACTGGCGGCAAAGACCGCCCGGCTCCATAACGGCAATGCGCTGGCCATGCCGACCGCGGCGGTCAGTTTGAGGAAGTCTCGACGTTGCATATTCACATCCTTTTATTCTGCGGGCGAATATTTGAGCTTAAACCCTACCGTAACGGGAAGGTCAAGCAGAAGAGTAAGAATAAAGATCGGCGCTGTGTAAAGAAGTATGCTAATTTGAAGCGTCGGTGATCTAATGGTAGAAAAAATGAAGACGCTTTTCAGAACAATGGTACTCGGCAGCCTGCTTGCTCTCTCCGCCAACAGCTACGCGCTCAGCGAATCCGAAGCGGAAGATATGGCTGATTTAACCGCGGTTTTTGTGTTTCTGAAAAACGACTGTGGCTACCAGAACCTGCCCAACACGCAGATCCGTCGCGCGCTGGTGTTCTTTGCCCAACAGAACCAGTGGGACCTGAGCAACTATGACAGCTACAACATGAAAGCGCTTGGCGAAGACAGCTATCGCGATCTTAGCGGCATTAACATTCCGACGGCGAAAAAATGTAAAGCGCTGGCCCGCGATTCGCTCAGCCTGCTGGCTTACGTTAAATAATTCCCTGCGCGGGCGGCAACGCTCCGCGCCTTTAGCATTTCAACTTCCCCCTTTAAATATTTATATTTATTATTGTATATAAACAAACCTTATTTAATTGCGAACCTATCAATTTGCCAAATAAAGTAAACCCATAATAATGAAGAATGACTAAAAAACTAATAAAATATCATTATTCATATATTGCAAAATAAAAAGCACCCTTCTAGAATCCGGTAAAAATATACCTACTTCATGGACTGAAATTGTGAATATCTCGCTGACTCTTCGTGTTATCCCACTCGCCGCGCTGTTAGTAGCCGGCTGTAGCAATACCTCTTCCCGCCAGCCGGTTAAACCGATCGCCACGCCGCTGACGTCACAGCAGCAGGCAGAGCAGGAGCGGGCGGCCAGCGAACAAGCGCGCATTGAATCCTGTCGCCAGGCGCTGGATTCGCTAAAAGAGGTTAACCCACAGCAAGCCACTAAACTCAGCAATGACTTTAACGCTTTAGTGCGCGCGGCGTCACAATACAATAGCGTGCGCGAGAAAGTGGCGGATCCTACCCGGCTTGGCATTGACTCCATGTATCAGTTTAAATCCATCAAACTGTGCGCCGATATCCAGAAAACGCTAATCGATAGCCTGGTACAGCGTGGTGAAAGCAAACAGCCATGAACAGAGCCGCCACGCTGACCCTCAACGCGCCCCTGCTGATGCTCGTCGCTGCGCTGGCGCTTTCAACCCCCTTCACCGCCGGCGCCGCGCCGGCCTTTCTTGATTACGCCCAACAGCAAACCCAGCAATCTCAGGCGCAAGAAAAAAACGATGCCGCAAGCGCAAAACAAACACAAGAAAGCCGCCAGAGCGCAGATAATAAAAAAACCGGTACCAGCACCTCACAATTACAAAAAAGAATCACCAGCCAGCAGGCGGCGATTGCACAAAAAGATAAGCTTATACAGCAATTAAAAAAACAGCTTGCCGCTACGCCGCAAACGGATACTGCCGGAGCGAATGAGCAAGCGGCGTTGAATAAGAGAATTAATGAATTACAGGTCGCCTTAAGCGCCGCTACTGCAGAAAAAGAGGCATTAATAAAAAAAGCAGGCGTTGTGCAGAATAATAATCTACAGCAAAGCCAGGCCGCGGCGCGTCAGCAGATCCAGCAATTAACGACGCAGATTCAGCAAGCCGAAGCTGAAAATAAACGCCTCAGCGCCAGCTTTACCACGCTTAATAAAGATAAACACGCGCTAATGACCCAACTGGCCGCTGCGGAAAAAGAGAAACAGGCCGCTCTTGAGCAGGTCAAAGCGCTTAACGCTGACAAACAGCCGCTGGCGACCCGGCTGGCCGCCGCGGAAAAAGAGAAACAGGCCGTCCTCGAGCAGGTTAAGGCCCTTAACGCCGATAAGCAGTCGCTGACTATTCGCCTCGCCGCTGCGGAAAAGACGCAGCAGGCTGCCCTCGATCAGGTCAAAGCCCTTAACGCCGATAAACAATCTCTGTCCACCCGGCTGGCCGCCGCGGATAAAGTGCCGCATGGCCCCGCTAACGACGCCGCTGCGCCAAAAAATGAGCCACCAGAGATGGCGGCCATAGTGGCAGCCTATCGCCTGCAGGCGGATAAAGACAACGCCCAGCTACGGATGAAAGAAGATGAAATCGAACTGCTGAGAACGCAGCTTTCTGTACAGTCCAAAACGCGCAGCGGCGAGAGCGCCGCTGCCAAACTCAGCGCATCGGGAGAACAGCAGGCTTATGCGATCGGCGCCTCGATGGGAAGCGAGGCGCTCAACGTCCTTACCACCCGTCGCACTCAGGGAGTTACCGTCGACGCAGGCCTGGTGCTGCAGGGCATCGAAGATGCCTTTCGCGGCCAGCTTCGTCTCGGAGAGCAGGAACGTAACAAGGCGCTGTTTGATGTGTCGCAGCAGGTTTTTCAGAACCTGAATAAAATAGAGCAGAAAAACATCAGTGCCGGCAAGAAATATCAGCAGGCGTTTGCGCGCAAAAAAGATGTGGTCTTTAAAGAGGGCGTCTACAGCCGCATCGATTACCCGGGTAAAGGAAAAATAAGCGGTAACGACCTGGTTACCGTGGTGATCAAAGAGATGCTGACGGACGGGACGGTGATCAACGATATGGAAGCGAAAGATCAGGCGCTTACGCAAAAGCTGGATGCCTATCCCCCGGTGTTTCGCGAACCGCTGAAGCGTCTACAGAACCACGGCTCCGTGACGCTCGTCGTCCCGCCTGAAAAGGCCTATGGCAGTAAAGGATTACCGCCAAAAATCCCGCCAGGCGCCACCATGGTTTATTCCGTGCGGATAGTAGATAGCCAACCCGAGCCGGCAAAATAGCCTCATCCTCTCCACCGCCCTTCCGGGGCGGTGGCTGTTATTCCTGCCTCATTGCTGCAATAACCGCCGTGCATCCTCATCTATAGTTGTCTATGATGTTGCACTCGTTTTACGGGTGTAACAGATGTTAACGAAGGAGGAGCCTTATCGTGGCCGATAATCCACTGTGGCATGAAACGCTGCATGACCATTTTGGTCAGTATTTTAGCGTTGATAACGTGCTGTACCACGAAAAAACCGATCATCAGGATCTGATCATCTTTGATAACCGCGCCTTTGGCCGGGTGATGGCGCTGGATGGCGTCGTACAAACCACCGAACGCGACGAGTTCATCTATCACGAAATGATGACCCATGTGCCGCTGCTGGCTCACGGCAACGCGAAGCATGTGTTGATCATTGGCGGCGGCGATGGCGCGATGCTGCGCGAAGTCTCTCGTCACCGTAGCATCGAAACCATCACCATGGTGGAAATCGACGCCGGGGTAGTTTCATTCTGCCGCCAGTACCTGCCGAACCATAACGCCGGCGCCTATGACGATCCGCGCTTTACGCTGGTGATTGATGATGGCGTCAATTTTGTTAATCAGACGACGCAAACGTTTGACGTGATCATTTCGGACTGTACCGATCCTATCGGCCCGGGAGAAAGCCTGTTCACCTCGGCTTTTTATGAAGGCTGCAAACGCTGCCTGAACCCGGGTGGGATCTTTGTTGCCCAGAATGGCGTCTGCTTCCTGCAACAGGATGAAGCGGTAGGCAGCCATCGCAAGCTAAGCCACTATTTTCGCGACGTCAGCTTCTACCAGGCGGCAATTCCAACCTATTACGGCGGGATCATGACCTTTGCCTGGGCGAGCGACAATGAGGCGCTGCGCCATCTCTCCAGCGAAATCATTCAGGCGCGCTTTCACAAAGCCAACCTGACCTGCCGTTACTACAATCCGGCAATCCATACGGCGGCCTTCGCCTTACCACAATATCTGCATGATGCTCTGTCCGCACCGTGACGCGAAATAAGGGGGTGAACTAAATTGAAAAAATTGAAGCTGCACGGCTTTAACAACCTGACCAAAAGCCTGAGTTTTTGTATCTACGATATCTGTTACGCCAAAACGGCAGAAGAGCGCGACGGCTACATCGCCTATATCGACGAACTCTATAATGCCAATCGCCTGACGGAGATCCTGACAGAAACCTGTTCTATTATTGGCGCCAATATCCTGAATATCGCCCGTCAGGATTATGAACCCCAGGGCGCCAGCGTGACCATTCTGGTCAGCGAAGAGCCTGTCGATCCCAAGCTGATTGACCAGACCGAACATCCTGGCCCGCTACCGGAAACCGTGGTCGCCCATCTCGATAAGAGCCATATCTGCGTGCATACCTACCCGGAGAGCCATCCGGAGGGCGGCCTGTGCACCTTCCGCGCCGATATCGAAGTTTCAACGTGCGGCGTCATTTCCCCGCTTAAAGCGCTGAACTATCTGATTCACCAGCTGGAATCGGACATTGTGACCATTGACTACCGCGTGCGCGGCTTTACCCGCGATATCAATGGGATGAAGCATTTTATCGATCATGAAATCAATTCGATTCAGAACTTTATGTCCGACGATATGAAGTCGTTGTATGACATGGTCGACGTCAACGTTTATCAGGAAAATATCTTCCATACCAAAATGTTGCTCAAGGAGTTCGACCTTAAGCACTACATGTTCCATACCCGACCGGAAGAGTTGACTGCCGAAGAGCGCAAGGTCATTACCGACCTGCTATGGAAAGAGATGCGCGAGATTTACTACGGCCGCAATATTCCTGCCGTGTAATCTATGAAATGCCCGGCGGCGCTTTTGCTTGCCGGGCCTGTAGTTCTGCGCCACCCGACATAAAAGGCGTCATTAACGCTGCTGCATAAACTCACGATAGGCGGCGACCACCTGCAGGAAATCCTCAACACCGCACAGAGAGAGACTTTCTTCGTCGTAGTAGCTCATCCCCTCCTCGATTTCGTCGCCGGAAAACTCCAGCTGATTGGCGCGGATCATCACCTCTTCGCCATCCAGCCACAGCGTATATTCATGCCCGGCACGCTGCCAGGAACGCTCGCTGCCCTTCACGGTGCGCGCAGCCTGCTCCACTTCGTCCAGCAGAGCAAGATTGCCTTTCACCTCCTCGTTGAACCAGTGGCCGATCGCCTCGTGATCCATCGACATTCGCACCTTTACCACTCCGGTAATATCGCGCAGAAATTCGTAATCCATAGTCTTTTCCTCTGCAAGGGCAATGCGTCACCGCTGCACTGTACCCATGCAGTAATTATCGCAGCAGACAGAAAGAAAAAAAGCGTAGCAGGCAGGAGGTTTGGAAATAAAAATGCCCGATGATGCAATGTTCACCGGACATTGGAAAGTTTATCGCCAAACGGTCAGCCGGGCTGACCGAATGGTTTACACCGCGGTCTGGAAGATCACGCCGTCAGCTTTTTCAGTGTACTGATCCAGCTGGTTGAAGTTCAGATAACGGTAGGTATCTTCCGCCGTCTTATCCACCTGCGCCACGAAGGTCTGGTACTCTTCCGGCGTCGGCAGTTTGCCGAGCAGCGAAGCCACCGCTGCCAGTTCGGCAGAGGCCAGATAGACGTTAGCGCCGGTACCTAAACGGTTCGGGAAGTTACGAGTGGAGGTGGAAACCACCGTCGCGCCGTCGGCCACGCGCGCCTGGTTACCCATACACAGGGAACAGCCAGGGATTTCGATACGCGCCCCGCTCTTACCAAACACGCTATAGTAGCCTTCTTCGGTCAGCTGCGCGGCATCCATACGGGTTGGCGGCGCCACCCACAGGCGAGTCGGCAGTTGGCCTTTGTGGCTGTCCAGCAGCTTACCGGCGGCACGGAAGTGGCCGATGTTGGTCATGCAGGAGCCGATGAACACTTCGTCGATCTTCTCGCCCTGCACATCAGACAGCAGGCGGGCATCGTCCG
>OGUJ01001960.1_pt1 | contig 11159 bp, 6 predicted proteins | sample 1573661 | NCBI WGS metagenome assembly OGUJ01 (sample SAMEA2581933, study PRJEB24529) | metagenome | biome: Human gut stool | place: China | collected 2011
ACACGCGTTTGGTTGCAGGTGGCAGATGTTTTTATGTTTTTCAACTTTATAGTAGACAAAAAACTCTCATTCATTTCTGTACCGGCATGAACAAGATGCACCTCTGTGTCCTCCGCGTCCTCTGTGGTGAACAAATGCATAACCGCAAAACAATTACTTAGTATGCTGCTTCACATACTCCGATGGCAGACAACCGACATACTTCTTGAAACTGGTAGAGAAGTAAGAAGAAGATCCGAAGCCTACCATTCCGCTAATCTCCGAAATGGAGTAGCGCCCTTCAAGCAACAATTTACACGCTTTATTAAAACGGATGCGCCGGATAAAGTTGGCAGGCGGTTCACCGGATATGGAATTCATCTTGAGATACAGTGACGAACGGCTCATACAAAGCTGGCTTGCCAACTCATCAGAGGTGAAGTCTTCATTACTGATATTTTCTTCTACCACCTGAATAGCTTTGCTCATGAATTCTTCATCCAGATTATTCGAAGTCATTTTAGCAGTATCTATATCAATCGTATTCGAATAATAATGTTTCAACCGCTGGCGTGCTTTCAGTTGATTAGCGATTTTTCCTTTCAATAAATGAATCGAGAACGGTTTGGCAATGTAATCATCCGCTCCAGCCTGAATACCCTCCGTCTGTGCATTGACACTTCCTTTGGCAGACAACAGCAGGACGGGAATGTGGCAGGTTTGCAGATTTCGTTTAATAAGCTGGCAAAGTTTGATACCGTCAATACCCGGCATCATCACATCGGAAAGGACAATATCCACACGGTGCTCTTTCATAATAGCCAATGCTTCTTCGCCGTTTCCGGCGGTAAGCGTCACATAGTTCTGCCGGAAATTATCTTTCAGGTAATCCACCATTTCTTTATTGTCATCTACCAACAAGATAGTAGGCCGTTCTTCCTCGCTGCCGACTTCTATCTGATCGTCATCCGATTTCTCTTCTGAAACCACAGCCGACGCATCACCAGAGAAATATTCATCAACCACCGGAAGTTCCCGGAGAGAAGCAGATGTTTCGACTTCATGTGCCGGCAATTCACGTTCTTTCTCCGTGAAGGCAGCTATATCAGCAGGTAGCGTGACTTTAAATTCGGTATATTGAGCAGGTTCGCTTGCTACCGTAATAGTGCCGTGATGCTTTTCTACCAGCATCTTCACCAATGACAGCCCGATACCCGTCCCTTTTCGCTGACCGTCTACCTGATAGAAACGTTCGAAAATACGGGTTAGCTGTTCCGGAGACATACCGATTCCGCTATCTCTTACCGTGAAACCATAAGTATCTCCCTCTGCCCATAAAGAAAGCGAAATACTTCCACCGTCCGGTGTAAACTTAAAGGCGTTAGACAGCAGGTTCATCAAGATGGTCTCTACATACGTCCGGTCCGCAGGAAACAATCGTCCTTCCAGATCGGATTTTATATGAAAGCTGATAGCACGCTTCTGCGCATTTTCTTTAAACAGGGCGAAAACATCTTGCAACAGTCCTTCTACATTTACCTGCGCAACATGAATAGGCATTGCACCTGCTTCGGCTTTACGGAAATCCAGCAACTGGTTGACAATGTGCAACAACTTACGACCGTTCTTATAAACGTAATCCAGTTTCTGCTGTACCGGAGTACCTTTCAGATTGCTCTGTCCCAGAAGTTCCTCCAACGGAGCCAATATCAGACTCAACGGAGTACGCAACTCATGAGACATATTCATGTAAAAACGTACTTTCTCCTGACTGATTTCTTCTATCTTGTTTCGTTCTATCTGTTCGATCCGGACTTGCATCTTCATTTTGGCACGGGCAATAAAGAAATAGATCACAAAGACGAGAAGCCCTACAGAAAAGAAAATGAAAAGTGTCTTTGCCCACCAGGTCTGATACCACATCGGAATGATATGCACAAAAAATTCAGTGGTCGCCTCGCTCCACTTTCCATTGTTGTTACATGCCTTCACCTTAAACACATACTCACCGGGCGGAAGATTAGAATAACTCGCCCGTGCAAAGGAAACATGACGGGAGTAGTTCCACTCGGTTTCAAAGCCTTCCAATTTGTAAACGAACTGGTTCCGCTTGCCAGCCAAATAGTTGATAACGGCAAACCGGATATTAAAAAGTTTCTGATCGGAAGGGAACGACATACCCAGCATCCGCCCTTGCTCGTCCTGATAATAACGTACCCGTTCACTTTTCATATCCGTAATCACCTGATTTAAGACAACGGCTCCTGTCACTACCGCATCCGGGGAATATGGATTATCACCCAATTCGTATGGCTTGAAATAGGCAACGCCCCCAAGAGACCCCAGGAAGAATGTACCATCGTGCGCTTTGCAAGCTCCGAAATAGTTAAACTGATCGTGAGGCAATCCGTCCTGCTTCGTATAGTTGAGGAAAGTACCCTCCTCCGTATTAAAGCAAGCCAGTCCCTTGTTAGTTGTCAACCATAAACGCCCCCGTTCATCTTCCAGTATATTATAAATAAAGTCATTTGGCAAACCGTCTTTCATCGTATAGTGTTTCCAGGCAGTCGGTGCTCCTTCCTTATAGCAATATAATCCAGTAGAAGAACCGATCCAGATTTCATGACGGCTATCCTCCTGTACACAGAAAGCCTGTATCAACCCATGCAGATAAGCCGAAGAAGAAAGATGCAGTTCTTCCAGTTTCCCGCCGGCATACAAAAACAGGCTCTCTTCCGTACCAATCCATATTCTTCCTTTCGAATCGCGAAACAAGGTATATATCAATACGTTCTCCAACTTTTTATGCTTTTTAGCCAACGGATGCTGTGAAAGTTCGCCGGTCTGTTTGTCGAAAAGGTAAAGCCCGCTCATGCCGCCTACCCAAAGCGTTCCATCCGTTCCGTCCAATAAGGAATAACAACTGTTAGTCAGGGAAGTAGAATGGGGAAAGGAATATGTTTCTACCCTGCCACTCCGGTGATGCAGACGACTCATTCCCCCTCCATGAGTGCCGATATAGACACTTCCATCCTTGTCCGTCCATATACATTTTATATTGTCCGACTTTAAAGCGTTGGCGGAAGTACCCGTCCGGTAATATGAAAAGACTCCGGTTTTCCGGTTATAATAATTTAATCCGCCGTCGTTTGTGCCGATCCAGAGATTGCCATTATCAGGGTCTTCGGCAATACAGCTCACCGTGTTATCACTTAACGAATTCCTCCAGGCGGAATGTTGCAAGCGCCCGAATGACGGAGCGAGAGGATGATAATAATTAAGCCCGCCATAAAATGTACCGATCCACATTCCCCCTTGATTGTCTTTCAAGATAGAGCGGATGGAATTATGCCCCAAGGTAGTCGGATCTTCAGGAGAAAAACGACAGATCCGGAACGTTCCCGTCTCCGGTTCAAGGATAAGCAAACCTTCCATGGTTCCTATCCAAACCCTTCCTTTATCATCTCCGGACAATGTCCTGACCGAGTTCGTAAGGAAATAAGCAGGAGTATTTTGCTTGTTATAATGATGTTTTATTTGAAAGTTGTTATCCACACAATACACCCCGTTTGTCAATGAAGCCAGCCAACAGTTGCCGGTTTTGTCGTCATAGAGCATATCGGAGATGGTTTCTCCTTTCAACTGGAGAAGAAGCCGGGTCACGTTTTCGTTGCGTACATAATAGAAATAGACACCTTCCGAAGTTCCCAACAGGAAACCGTCATTCATCCGGCAAACAGAATAGATCGTTTTTCCGGCAAGTTCCGGCTGCACTTTCATCCGCCCGGTCTTTTTATCAAAAATCACCAGACCGATATTGGTAGCAAGCAAAAGCCGGTCGCCTTCCTCCGGTTCTCCGATAGCCAATACTTGCATCGGCTGATTGTCCGGTGAAGAATAATTGGTGAAATTATTCCCTACTATATTATAACGGGATAAACCGACCTGTGTGCCTACCCATACCGTACCTTTCAAATCGGTATGAAGTGAATAGACATGATTGTTTGCCAGACTGGTCGTATCATCCGGCGCTTTATAATACGAAACGAAGCGGGAACCTTCATACCAGTTCAGTCCGTCTATGGTGCCTACCCAAATCTTATTATTATGATCTTGTGTCAGAGCGAGCACAGTATTTTGCGACAGCCCGTCATCTACGGATAATCGCTTAAAATGGATGAAGCTGTCGGCGGCCGATACAGCCAAAGGAAAAAATAAAATGCAAACGGTTAATCCGAATAGGTATCTAAATAGCAAATGTCGGTCTTTCATGAGCTAATATTGAAGAATTTATCGTAAAGATAAGTATTTTCAATTCAATCTGATAAATGAATCCCGTTTTTTAACTCATATAAAGGACCGGTATCGGCTCAAAACAGGACAACCGCGCCAAAGTCCGACAGTTATGAATTCATATTTTAGACGCAGTTGCCCTGAACTTTAATTTTTTTTACGGTTTCTCTTCAAGTTAGTAAGACGGATTTTCTGATTTTTCTTTCAGATCTTTATAACGTTTCAAGGCTTCCAGATAATAATAATCAGCATAATTGAGCGGAGTATCAATTTCACTGTCATGCGGGAAACTGCCAACCGAATGTAACAGGATGAAGCCATGATTTTCTCCTTCCTGGGCCAAATAATCATCAGAGGATAACTGTTTCAGGATATGCTCCGCATAACGGAAATATTCTTCCCCTTGTTTCTTGTCGCCATAACCACTCAACTCCAGTAATGCAGAAGCTGTTACGGCAGCCGCAGAAGCATCCCGCGGTTCATTCGGAATATTAGGAGCATCATAATCCCAATAAGGTACATAGTCATTTTCGGACGGGCGGTGATCGATAATGAACCGCGCTATTTTATGAGCGGCATCCAGATAGTTCTGCTGCTTGGTGAAGCGATAACACATGGTATATCCATACACTCCCCAAGCCTGTCCACGCGCCCAAGCGGAAGAATCGGCATATCCCTGAAAGGTTCCTTTCGACTCTACTTCACCGCTATCCGCCAGATAACTTACCACATGATAGGAAGTCATGTCCTCCCGGAAGTGATTCTTCAACGTTTTGTTAGCATGAGAGATGGCTATTTCACGATATTTCGGATTATTGGTTTGTTCCGAAGCCCAGAACAACATTTCAAGGTTCATCATATTATCAATAATCACCGGATAACTCCAATCACCGAAATCCCACGAACGAATCAGTCCGACTTCCGGACGAAAACGGGAGCACAAGCTTTCTGAAGAATGAATCAGAATCAAACTGTCCGTTGGCTCCGGTTTCAAACGGATGCCCTGCCCATAACTGCAAAACATCATAAAACCCAAATCGTGATTACCCGTATAATATTGCATATCCTGCAGACGGTCCGTATATTTACGCGCCTCTTTTGCGAGAGCCTCATCACCGGTCAACTCGTATGCCAGCCACATGGAACCGGGATAGAAACCACTCGTCCAATCTGTGGGGTGCTCCAGTCTGTACTTTCCTTCTTTAATAGAACGGGGAAAACAGGCGGTATCCGGTTCATTCTTCAATTGTTCTGCCATATAGAGCAACTGATGTCCCGATGTTTTCACTGCATGATCAAACCATGCCATCTCATTTCCTTTTGAAGCATCGCAAGCAGTCAGGAGCGCCATACTCCCTACCGCCAGTAAAAGTTTGTTTTTCATTGTTCCACTTTATTTTGTTACTGTATTCTATTACTGGCAACAAAGTTAGAGCAAGTCGCAGACAAACCCTTTGCAAATCTATTTTTTCATTTTTGTTTCTATTTCTACGGACTTTGATTTTGTCCAAAAGTGCTTTGTTTTTATCTTTTATAGAAAAACAGGCACGGATTTTACCAAATAAGCTGTTGTCAGGCATAACCAAACAACTATGCAGCCTTTTGCAAAATCCGTGCCTCCACCCAAAAGTACGCGCTCTTCTATCTCACAATATCTTCCGGAAATTTAGCCGGCATTTCCACCCTCTTCCAGGTTTCATAATACCAGGTGTTCAACTCATTTCCATTCAAATCATTCTTGATAAAATATTTCAGATGGAGATAATCATTGTCTTTAATCTCAAATTCCAAAATATTGTCCTGATTGTCCAGCATCGGAAGATGAATGTTCTTCTCGATACTTTCCTTATAAGAATCGTCCGTGAGTTGTTTATAAGTACCATATCCAGTAATAATCGCATCTGCACCGGGAATAATGGTAAAGTTAACGATTTGTCCGTCATCACTCAATACTTTAAATGTATTACTGGGTTTCAACGCTCCCGGAACATCGGGAGACTCGGATACATAATGGCAGAGCTGCCAAATACCTTTCAAATCGGCCGCTTTGAATTTGGTTTTCTTCTGGGCCGTCGCACCTGTTACCGCTAACAACATTATTGAAAGCATGGTAAAGAAATAGAGCTTTTTCATTGTTGTATTATTTTAGTTAACACTCTCGAATGCGTATTTCCAAATATAAAGATTTATTTTGAGAATACAGCAATTCAGAGCATAAAAAAACTCGCATAACCTGAAGATTATGCGAGTTTTACATAAATATACCGAAATATTAGAAATCAGCATTTCTTGGTGTACGCGGGAACGGTATCACGTCACGGATATTCGCCATACCTGTTACAAACAATAACAGACGTTCGAACCCTAATCCGAAACCGGAGTGAGGACAAGTACCGAACTTACGGGTATCCAGATACCACCACATATCCTTCATCGGGATGTGCATTTCTTCAATACGGGTCATCAGCTTGTTATAGTCGGCTTCACGTTCAGAACCACCGATAATTTCACCAATTTTCGGGAAAAGAACGTCCATGGCACGTACAGTCTTACCGTCTTCGTTCTGCTTCATATAGAAGGCCTTGATTTCCTTCGGATAATCAGTCAGAATCACCGGACGTTTGAAGTGTTCTTCCACTAAGAAACGTTCGTGTTCGGAAGCCAGGTCCACGCCCCAGTAAACCGGGAATTCGAACTTATGTCCTTTTGCAACAGCTTCTTCAAGAATCTTGATACCGTCTGTATAAGGCAAACGTACGAAATCATCTTTCAATACACCTTGCAGACGTTCAATCAAGCCTTTGTCGAACATATCGTTCAGGAACTTCACATCATCCGCACAGTTATCCAACGCCCATTTCACACAATATTTGATGAACTCTTCTGCCAAGTCCATGTTATCTGTAATGTCGTTGAAAGCAACTTCCGGCTCAATCATCCAGAACTCTGCCAAGTGGCGGGGAGTGTTGGAGTTTTCGGCACGGAACGTAGGACCGAATGTGTAGATAGCTCCCAAAGCAGTAGCTGCCAACTCACCTTCCAGCTGACCGGAAACAGTCAGACTTGCCTGCTTACCGAAGAAATCATCTTCATAAGAGATAGAACCTCTCTCGTCTTTCTTCAAGTCATACAGGTTCATCGTAGTCACCTGGAACATCTGTCCGGCACCTTCACAATCGGAAGCCGTAATGATCGGCGTATGGAAATAGAAGAAGCCCTTTTCATGGAAGAACTTGTGAATAGCAATCGCCATGTTGTGACGGATGCGGAACACTGCACCGAATGTATTGGTACGCGGACGCAAGTGAGCAATCTCGCGCAAGAATTCCATAGAGTGGCCTTTCTTCTGTAATGGATATGTATTATCGCAAGTACCCAGCACTTCGATTTCACGAGCCTGTACTTCCACTTTCTGACCGGAACCTACTGATTCTACCATTTCTCCGTTCACGCTGATACAAGCGCCGGTAGTAATCAGTTTCAGCATCTCTTCATCGAAACCAGCCAAATCTACTACGATCTGCAAATTATTTATTGTAGAACCGTCATTCAGTGCGATAAAGTTTACTTGTTTGCTACCTCTACGGGTGCGAACCCATCCTTTCACATTGACCATAGCGCCAATGTCTGTGCGCTTCAACAGGTCAACAATTTTTGTTCTACCAATCTTTTCCATTTAACTTTTTCTTTTTAGATACAAGAAGACGAGGTTTCAAATGCAGGATGAATTCTTTCCTGCTTTCTTTCCCCGTCCTCTGTCAAGTTGTTATTTATTGACTTATTACTCAAACGAACCCATGCGGAGGTAGTTTACTTCTGCTTCCGACAGGTAACGCCAGTCTCCGCGACGCAGACCTTTTTTGGTCAGTCCGGCGAAGAACACACGGTCGAGTTTTACTACTTTATAACCCAGTGATTCGAAAATACGGCGAACGATACGGTTCTTACCGGAGTGAATTTCGATACCGACCTGGTCTTTCTTGAAATCATCTGTATAGCTGATCGCATCTGCATGGATTTCGCCATCTTCCAACTGGATACCAGCTGCAATCTGTTCCATATCTGCTTTAGTCAGGTTCTTGTCCAGATGAACATGATAAATTTTCTTCTTCAGGAATTTCGGGTGTGTCAGCTTGGAAGCCAGATCACCGTCATTCGTCAGCAAGAGTACACCAGTCGTGTTACGGTCAAGACGTCCTACGGGATAGATACGTTCGTTGCAAGCACCTTTCACTAAATCCATTACTGTACGGCGTTCCTGTGGATCATCCGATGTAGTAACCGTATCTTTCGGCTTATTCAACAATACATATACCTTACGTTCGATGCTTACCGGTTCATCGTGGAACTTAACCACATCCGAACGCTTGATCTTTGTACCCAATTCCGTTACTACCTCACCGTTTACAGAAACCACACCTGCTGTGATAAACTCATCAGCCTCGCGACGTGAACAAACACCGGCATTAGCCAGGAACTTATTCAGACGGATCGGTTCATTCGGATCAACAAACTGTTCCTTGTACTCGATCTGTTTCTTTACGCTATACTTAGCATTCGGATCATAATCGCCGGTACGCGGACGAGGACGATATCCTCCTTGACGATCGTTATTATATCTCGGACGGTAACCTCCACCACCGCCGTTATTGCTGCGATAGCCGCCACCTTCGCCGTTATTAAAACGGGGACGATACGGACGATCACCACCTTCACGGTTGTAAGAAGGACGTTGAGGACGGTCGCCACCTTCGCCGTTATTAAAGCGGGGACGGTAAGGACGGTCGCCACCTTCACGGTTGTAGGAAGGACGTTGAGGACGGTCGCCATAAGACGGACGCTCACCACCTTCGCCGCTATTGAAGCGGGGACGGTAAGGACGGTCACCACCTTCACGGTTGTAAGAAGGACGTTGAGGACGGTCATAAGAACCACCTTCGCGGTTGTAAGGACGTTGAGGACGGTCACCTCCTTCATTATTGTTATTGAAGCGAGGACGATACGGACGATCTCCACCTTCACGATTGTAAGAAGGACGTTGGGGACGGTCGCCATAAGAGCGGTCACCGTACGAACGCTGCGGGCGTTCGCCTCCTTCATTGTTGGCATTAAATCGCGGGCGATACGGACGATCCCCGCCTTCACGGTTGTAAGAAGGGCGATACGGACGTTCTCCACCTTCTCTGTTGTAAGACCTGTTACCATCACGGCCGGCACCTGTATTCTCTTCATTGAAAGAATTTTCGCGCCATTCTTCGTTTTCTGTGCTCATTTTTTTATTCGAATAAAATTAGACTTTGGCCTCACGGCCTATTTAAAAAACACGTTTATTATATAAGTAAACAATTAAAGCCCCGTATATGTATGGGGAGTGATTGCTCTTAACTCTTTTTTAATATCTTCGCTTACATTCAATTCTTCGATAAACTCTTTAATAGAACTTTCTGTAATAGCTTGGTTGGTGCGGGTTAACGCTTTCAAAGCTTCATACGGATGCGGATAAGCCTCACGGCGCAGGATGGTCTGAATAGCTTCTGCCACTACACTCCAACAATTATCCAAATCACGATAAATAGCCGGTTCGTTCAATAACAGTTTGCGCAATCCTTTCAAAGAACTCTGGATGGCAATCACGATGTGACCGAAAGGTACACCGACATTACGCAACACTGTTGAGTCTGTCAAGTCACGCTGCAAACGGGAAACAGGAAGCTTCACAGCCAAATGTTCCAGAATAGACGTTGCTATGCCCAAGTTACCTTCTGCATTTTCAAAGTCAATCGGATTCACTTTATGCGGCATAGCGCTCGAGCCTACTTCTCCGGCTTTGATCTTCTGCTTGAAGTACTCCATAGAGATGTACTGCCAGAAGTCACGATTCATATCCACCATGATGGTATTGATACGCTTCATAGCATCAAAAACAGCAGAGAGGTTATCATAGTTCGAAATCTGCGTTGTATATTCTTCGCGTTCCAGTCCCAGTTTTTCTGCAACAAACCGATTGCCGAATTGTTTCCAGTCATATTGAGGATAAGCCACGTGATGCGCATTGTAGTTTCCGGTAGCACCGCCAAACTTAGCGGTAAGCGGACATACTTTCAACATAGCCAACTGACGTTCGAGACGGTAAACAAATACCATCACTTCTTTACCCAGACGGGTAGGAGAAGCCGGCTGACCGTGAGTTTTGGCAAGCATCGGAATGTTAGCCCATTCTGTCGCATAGGTTTTCAACTGTGCAATCAGCTCTTCAATCAACGGGTAATAAACCTGATCCAATGCCTCTTTGATAGAAAGAGGAACAGACGTATTGTTAATATCCTGAGAAGTCAGTCCGAAGTGGATAAACTCTTTATAGTCATCCATTCCGCCCATTTTGTCAAACTCTTCTTTCAGGAAGTATTCTACGGCTTTCACGTCGTGGTTAGTTACACTTTCGATATCTTTAATGCGTTGTGCGTCTGCTTCGGAGAAGTTACGGTAGATATTCCGTAAAGTTTCAAACACGCTACTATCGATTCCTTTCAATTGCGGCAAAGGAAGTTCGCACAAGGTGATAAAATACTCCACCTCTACCTGTACACGGTATTTAATCAGTGCAAATTCAGAGAAATAAGCTGCCAAAGCTTTAGTTTTGCCTCTATATCGACCATCAATCGGAGATATGGCCGTTAATACATCAAGTTCCATACGTTTTCTTAGATAATTATCAGACTGCAAAATTAACTCTTTTTCCTGAGTTATAAGATAAAAGGAGAAAGAAAGTTTGTATAAAAGAGGTAAGAAATAAAAAAAGTCTCACGAATTTCTTCGTAAGACTTCCTTTTTGGTGTGGGCGTTGACGGATTCGAACCGCCGACCCTCTGCTTGTAAGGCAGATGCTC
>OGUJ01001984.1_pt1 | contig 11034 bp, 8 predicted proteins | sample 1573661 | NCBI WGS metagenome assembly OGUJ01 (sample SAMEA2581933, study PRJEB24529) | metagenome | biome: Human gut stool | place: China | collected 2011
ATCACCGAGGGCAAGCACGCCGAGGCCGACTACAAGACCCGCCTGCAGGAGATCGTCCAGCAAAATCCCGAAGAGAAGCTGAGCTATGTGGTGGAGCAGGAGACCGGCCCCGACCACAACAAGCACTTTGTGGTGGCCGTCCGGTTCAACTCGGACTGCGTGGCCCGGGGCGAGGGCCGCAGCAAGAAAATGGCGGAGCAGCATGCCGCCCGCGAGGCCCTGAAACTGCTGGGCGTCATCAAGGAAAAGTAACATGGTGTTCAAGGAACTGGAAATTCAAGGTTTCAAGAGTTTCCCCGATAAGGTCAAGATACGCTTCGACGAGGGCGTCACAGGCGTCGTCGGCCCCAACGGCTCGGGCAAGTCGAACCTCTCAGACGCGGTGCGGTGGGTGCTGGGCGAGACCAGCTCCCGCCAGCTTCGCGCTGCCGGAAAGATGGAGGACGTCATCTTCGGCGGCACCCGCCGCCGGGGAGCCATGGGCTTTGCCATGGTGCGCCTGACGCTGGACAACAGCGCCCACACGCTGGACATCGACGCCGACGAAGCCGTCATCGGCCGCAAATACTACCGCTCCGGCGAGAGCGAGTACACCATCAACGGCCAGCTCTGCCGCCTCAAGGACATCTACGAGCTGCTGCTGGACACCGGCATCGGCCGGGACGGCTACTCCGTCATCGGACAGGGCCGCATCGCGGAGATCGTCGCCGCAAAAAGCAGCGAGCGCCGCGAAATTTTCGAGGAAGCCTGCGGCATCGCCAAGTACCGCTACCGCAAAAACGAGGCGGAGCGGCGTCTGGCCGCGGCGGCAGAGAACCTCGAGCGGCTGCGGGACATCCTCGACGAGCTGGAAGCCCGGGTCGGCCCGCTGGAAAAAGAGAGCGAGAAGGCCCAGCGCTTTCTCGAGCTCAGCGCCCGGCGGAAGACGCTGGAAGTCACCCTCTGGACCGACGGTGTCCACCGCGCCCGGGAGGCCGTCCGCCGTCAGGTGCGGGACTATGAGACCGCTCAGGCCGAGTATGAGCGGTTTGACCGGGAGGCCAGAGCCGCCGAGGCCGAGGCTGAGAAGATCCGTATGCAGGCACAGCAGCTGACCATTGCCGTCGAGCGCCTGAATGGGGATATTCGCAGCATCACAGAAGAGCTTTCCGGCAGCGACAGCCGAATCGCCGTGCTGGAAAACGACATCGCCCGCAACGAGGAGAGCGCCGCCGCACTGCGGGAAGACATCGCCGCAGGCGAGCAGGACAGCACCGAGGCTGCCGCCGCGCTGGAACGCCACCGCGCCGTGGCCCGGTCCATGGCAGCGGCAGGGGAGAAGCTGGCCGCAGAGCTGGCCGAGCTGGATGCGGAACTGCTGCGTCTGACCAGCGAGAACAACGCCAGCGGCGCCCGCCGGGACATCCTGCGGGCCGAGGCGGCCGACCTGACGGCGAAGCGCACCGAGGCACAGGTGGCGAGAGCCGCCGCCGAAGCCGCCGCGCAGGCCGCGCAGGAGCAGCTGCCCGCCCTCGCCGAGAACACCGAGGCCCTCGAGGCCCAGCGGGACGAGGCAAAGCAGGATCTGGCCGATACCATCGAGTACCGGAAGGTGCTGGCCGAGAACGAAAAGCAGCTGGCAAATGTGAAGGCCGGCGTGGAGCTCAAGCTGAAAGGCCGCCGCACCGCCCTCAATGAGGCCGATGCCGCCGAGCAGAAGCTTGGCCGTGAACTGGACGCCGCCCGTCAGCGCCTCGGCGTGCTGAAAGAGCTGGAAAAGAACATGGACGGCTACCAGAACTCGGTCAAGACGGTCATGCGGGCCGCGTCGGCCCGCCGCCTGCGGGGCATCATCGGGCCGGTGTCGTCGATTTTGAGCGTCGAGCCGGGGCGGGAAGTCGCCATTGAAACGGCATTGGGCGGCGCGCTGCAGAACATCGTGGTAGAGAACGAAGCCGCCGCCAAGGCCGGCATCGCCCTGCTCCGCAGCGAGAACGCGGGCCGCGCCACCTTTCTGCCGCTGGACACCGTTCAGCCCGGCTTTTTCCGGGGGGATCTCTCCGGTTCGGCCCGGCTGGCGTCCAGCCTCGTCAAGGCCGACCCCCGCTATGCGAACATCGTGTCGAATCTGCTGGGCCGCATCGTGGTGGTGGACGACATCAACGAAGCCTCCCGTGTGGCCCGGGAGCTGGGCTACCACAACAAGGTGGTCACGCTGGACGGTCAGGTCATCAACGCGGGCGGCAGCTTCACCGGCGGCAGCGTCCAGCGGTCGGCGGGCCTCTTTACCCGCAAGCAGGAGATGGAAGAGCTGCGCGTCAGGGCCGCCAAACTCCAGAAGGACTGCCTCGCGGCGCAGGACCGCACCGACGAGCTGAAAACGCAGGTGGATGCGCTGGCCGCAGAGCTGACCGCCACCGAGAGCGAGATCATTACGGCGGCCAATGACCGCATCCGCGCCGAGGCCGAACAGAAACGCCTCGAGGCGGCTGTGGAGCAGTCGGAAGCGGCGCTCGCCGGGCGTCAGGATGAGATGGAGCGGCGGAAAGCCCAGCTGGACGCCGCCCGCGCCCGTGCCGAAGACGCCGCAAAGCAGGAAGAAGCCCTTGCCGCCGACATCGAGACGCGGACGGCCGAGCTGGAACGCATTGCCGAGGGCGACGACGCCTTCCTTGCACAGCAGCGGAGCCTCGCCGAGCGCCTGAGCGCCAAGCGGATGGAGCAGTTGGCCCGTCAGAAGGACGCCGAGCTGGCCCGCAGCCAGATCGAAGCGCTGGAAAAACAGGCCAGAGATGCCGAGAGCCGCCGCGCCGCGCTGGAAGAGAGCCTCACGGCCCTCGCCGCCCGCAGCGGGGCCTGTCAGGAAGAGATCGAGGCCATCCGCCGGGCCAAGACCGACAGCACCGCGCTCATCGCGGCAAAAGAGGCCGAGATACGCGAGGCCACCGAGAAGCGCCTGCTCTGCCAGAAGGACGAGACGGAGGCTCTTGCAAAGGGCCGCGCCGCCGCCGATGAGCGGGAAGAGATGGGCCGCGAGATGGCCCGTCTGGCGGAGCGGAAAGCCGCCGCCGAGGGCGAATACGACCAGATGGCCGCGAAGCTCTGGGACGAGTATCAGCTGACCCTCTCTCAGGCCGAAGAGCTCTGCGTGGAGTTCGAGAACGTGAACGTCCTCCGGGCGCAGGTGGCCGACCTGCGGGGCAGGATACGCGCTCTGGGCAACGTCAACGTCAGCGCCATCGAGGAGTATCAGGAGGTCAAGGCCCGCTACGACACCCTCCGCGCTCAGGTGGAGGACGTCGAGGGCAGCAGGAACGAGCTGACCAGAATGATCACCAGCCTGTCGGGCCAGATGAAAGACATCTTCACCGACAGCTTCCGGGCCATCAACGAGAATTTTGGCCGCGTCTTTACCGAGCTGTTCGGCGGCGGCGAGGCCAGCCTTGTGCTGGAAGATGAGAGTGACGTGCTCTCCTGCGGCATCGGCATCCGGGTGGCCCCGCCGGGCAAGGTCATCAAGAATCTGGAAGCCCTGTCCGGCGGCGAGCAGGCGCTGGTGGCCATCAGCATCTATTTCGCCATCCTCGCCGTCAACCCCGCGCCCTTCTGCATCCTCGACGAGATCGAGGCCGCGCTGGATGACGCCAACGTCGTCCGCTTTGCGCAGTATCTGCGCCGGGTGAGCGACAAGACCCAGTTCATCGTCATCACCCACCGCCGCGGCACCATGGAGGCCGCCAACGTCCTCTACGGCGTCACCATGCAGGAGGACGGCGTCTCCAAACTGCTCAAACTCGATTTGGAACAGGTTGACGCGGAACTGGTTTCGTAGGTATAATAAAAGTAGCCCTCTCAGTCACCTTCGGTGACAGCTCTCCCAAAGGGAGAGCCACTGGCGGGCCGGGTAGCTTTGTGCTGGCCGCTGAAAGTCTGATTGGGCATAAAATGCCGGGCCTTGCTACAGAGGTTAGCATCCGTTGACCTTGACAACAGGGCACTACTGTTTCCGATACGAAAAACTTCTCTCGTCCCGCGTGAGCCTGACCGGCACGCCAGAGGCTCCCCTACTAGGGGAGCTGGCGGGCGCAAGCCCGACTGAGAGGTTGTACGAAGGATAAGCTAAAAAAGAGCATAAAACCTGAAAAAGGAGAGAACCCATGGGACTCTTTGGATTTGGCAAAAAAGAAAAGGACAAAATGAAAGACGGCCTCGAAAAGACCCGCACGGGCTTTTGGGGCAACATCCTGAACACCCTCACCGGCAGTAAGATCGACGACGACCTCTACGATGAGCTGGAAGAACAGCTCATCCTCGCCGACGTGGGCGGCGACGTCGCCATGAAGCTGGTGGACGCCCTCCGCGACCGCGTGCAGGAAAAGGGCCTCAAGACCGGCGAACAGGCGGCTGACGCTCTGCGCGACATCATCGCCGACGAGATGCGCCCGGAAGCTGAAATGGCGCTGGACGGCCATCCCGCCGTCATCCTCGTCATCGGCGTCAACGGCGTGGGCAAGACCACCAGCATCGCAAAGCTGGCCGACTACTACACCCGTCAGGGCAAAAAGGTCATGCTGGCCGCAGGCGACACCTTCCGCGCCGCCGCCAGCGAGCAGCTGGAGATCTGGGCGGGCCGCGCCGGTGTGCCGATCGTCAAGGCCGGCGAGGGCGCAGACCCCGCCGCCGTCATCTTCGACACCGTGAAGTCTGCCACCGCCCGGGGCTATGACATGGTCATCGCCGATACGGCCGGACGTCTCCACAACAAGTCGAACCTGATGAGCGAGCTGTCCAAGATCAGCCGCAGCGTCAGGAAGGCAGCTCCCGAAGCCAGCCTCGAGACCCTGCTGGTGCTGGACGCCATCACGGGCCAGAACGCCATCAGTCAGGCGAAGGAATTCTGCAAGGCTGCGGACGCCACCGGCATCATCCTGACCAAGCTCGACGGCACGGCCAAGGGCGGCTGCGTGGTGGCTGTCAAGCAGCGCCTCGGTTTGCCGGTGCGGTTCATCGGCGTGGGCGAGGGCATCGACGACCTCATCCCCTTCACCCCGGAGGGCTTTGTGGAAGAGCTCATCCCCCGCACAGGATGGAAGCATTGACCTCTCAGGCGCTTCACACCAGCTCCCCTAATAGGGGCAACGGCGACGACCGCCGCCAGCGGCGGAAACAGGGAGGAGCTGTTGGGGCCGCGGCCAGCAGGATGCAAGCGACAGCGAAGCAGACGCTGGGAGCCGCAACCCGGGTGCGAAGCACCATTGGCAGGTCGGGCAGCTCTGAGCGGACTGCTGGAAGCCTGATATGGTACAAAATGTAGTGCTCCGCTGCCAAGGGCAGGGAGCAGCAGACATAGAAAGGGAGTACCCCAATGAGAATTTGTGCAGCCACCGGCAACGCCGGAAAGCTCCGCGAGCTGCGGCGCATCCTCGAGGCTCAGGGCCACGAAGTGGTCAGCCAGAAGGAGCTTGGTATCACCATCGAGCCGGATGAGACCGGCACTACCTTTGAGGCCAATGCCCTCATCAAGGCCGAGACCATCTGCAAGGCCAGCGGCCTGCCCACCATCGCCGACGATTCCGGCCTCTGCGTGGACGCGCTGGACGGCGCCCCCGGCGTCTACAGCGCCCGCTACTGCGGCCATCACGGCGACGACGAGGCCAACAACGACAAGCTCCTCGAGAAGATGAAGGACGTCCCGGCGGGGCAGCGCGGCGCGAAGTTCGTGGCGGCGGTCTGCTTCATCCTGCCCACCGGCCAGCACCTCACCTGCCGGGGAGAATGCCCGGGCCGCGTCGCCTTCGAGCGGCTGGCCGGGGACTACGGCTTCGGCTACGACCCGCTCTTCATCCCCGACGAGTGCGGTGTGGGCAAGACGGACAAGCGCCCCAACTCGGAGGGCCGCAGCTATGCCCAGCTGACTCCCGACGAGAAGGACGCCATCAGCCACCGCGGAAATGCGCTGGCGGAGATGGAGAAGGAGCTGCCGGAGTTTTTGAAGAAAGCGGAGTAAGGTTCTCTTTTGCGCGCCAAAAGAGAACCAGAAATGGTTTTTGAAATGCTTTTCGCGCTGGTGGCGCGGGGGTAGAGCGCTTTTTCATTAAGGCTAATGTTCTCTTTTGATGTCAAAAGAGAACCAGAAAACCACCAGCGATTTCGACGCGCTGGACCCACGAGAAAGGGGCTGCTCGCCCCTTTCAGACCCCGAAGGAGAAGTCGAAGTGGAAAAATGCTAGCCGCTTCGCTAAACGCATTTTTCTCACTTCTCCGATTTACGGCTTCGCCGAGGGTGTTACGTTTCAGCAGGACTTTACGTTCAGCAAGGGCGTAAAGTCTGCTGCGAAGCAGCAAATCGGCGGAGAGCGAAAATGCGGTTAAGAGATCTTCACGCCGAATGGCGTGAATCTCCAGCATTTTTGCTTGGAGCCCACTTCTTTGGAATCGTTAAGGGCGAGCAGCCCTTAACTCGTTGCGGGGAGAGTGGAGTCCAGAGGTAGGGAGGGGGGATTCGAAACACCCCTCCCTACCTCTGGCCCGCGCGGAGCGCAAAGCCATTTGACCGAAAGAATAAAACCCGCCCCGCGCACAGGCGCGAGAAGTATTTCGAGAACCATTAGCCCTAATGAAAAAGCGCTCTGCCCCCGCGCGGAGCGCAAAGCCATTTGACCGAAAATAAAACGAATCATAAAGGAGAAACTATTATGCTGACGAGCAAACAGCGCGCCATTCTGCGCGGCAAGGCAAACACCATGGACCCCGTTTTTATCGTGGGCAAGGGTGAGATCGACGAGACCATGATCCAGGGCGTGAAGGACTGCCTCGACGCCCGGGAGCTCATCAAGCTCAAGGTGCTTGAGAGCAGCATGTACAACGCCCGTGAGGCTTCCGTCAAGCTGGCCGAGGCCACCGGCGCCGACTGCGTGCAGGTCATCGGCTCCAAGTTCGTGCTCTACCTCCAGAAAAAGAAGGACAGCGCCTACGCCGACCTGCTGAAGTAATGCGTATCCTGCTTTACGGCGGCTCCTTCGACCCGCCCCACTACGGCCACATGAACAACCTCCGCGCCGCCGCTGCCCGGGTCTGCCCGGACCGCGTGGTGGTCATGCCGGCGGGCGTCTCCCCCTTCAAGCAGGGGACATCCGCCCCCGGCCCGCTCCGGGTGGAGATGTGCGGCTGCTTTGCGGAGCTGGCCCGGGAGATGGGCTTCGGCCTCGAGGTCAGCGGCTGGGAGGTGGAGCAGGCGGAGCAGGGCCGGAAAAATTACAGCGTCCTCACGCTGGAAAAGCTGGCCCGGGAGAACCCCGGCGATGAGCTGTACCTCGCCATCGGCAGCGATATGCTGCTGAGCTTCGACGGGTGGCACCGCTGGGAGGACATCCTTCGTCTGGCCCATCTGGTGGTCACGAGCCGGAATATCGGCGACGACCCGGCTCTCCACGCCAAGGCCCGGCAGCTGGACGCTTCCGGTGCGCGCATCCTGTTTGCGCCGGTGGAGGCGCTGCCCATGGCGTCCAGCGTCCTCCGCACCCGCCTCGCCGCCGGTGAGGAATGTGAAAACGAGCTTCCGGCCTCGGTGCGCCGGGTCATCCGGCGCGAGGGGCTGTACACCAAAGGAGACGAAGTCACAAATGAATCAGAAACAGGCAAAAGAGCTTGTGCGCAGCCGGCTGAGTGACAAGCGCTACGAGCACACCCTGAACGTGAAAAAAATGGCCGTCAGGCTGGCGAAGCGCTACGGTGTCGATGAGGACAAGGCTGCGCTGGCCGCCCTGCTCCACGACTCGGCCAAAGAGATCTCCAAGGATGAGATGCGGGAACTGATGCGGCAGTATCCCCAGTATGCCGAGGGCGGGGAAGAGCGGCCTGCCTCTGTCTGGCACGGCATCTGCGCGGCCATCCTCGCCCGCACCCGGTGGGGCGTGGAGGATGAGGCCATCCTTTCCGCCATCGCCTGCCACACGGCGGGAAAGGCCGGGATGTCCAAGCTGGACAAGGTGGTCTACCTGGCCGACATGACCAGCAAAGAGCGGGACTGGCCGGGCGTCGGCAAGCTGCGGAAGCTGGAAATGAAAGACCTCGACGCCGCCATGCTGGCTGCGCTGAAACAGACCAACGATTTTGTCCTCTCCCAGGGCAAGCCGCTGGACCCCCAGTCCGCTGCCGCCTATGAGGACATCCTGTCCCATCAGAAGAAAGAATGCTGATTGCGAATCGTGGGGAAGAATGGTATACTAAAGAGTACAAAACCCTGAACAGGAGTTTTTCGGCCAACAGCCGACTCCCCAAAGCGCTTGGAAGGAATAAGATGGAATGAGTCAGACTCCGCGTCATATCAAGACAGACCGTTCGCTCAACCGCCCGACGGAGCGGCGGGCCGAAAAGGCTCCTGCATCCCGGCCCGTGCAGCCTGCCCAGCCGGACTTCTTTGCAGAGGAAAAGCCTGCCCCCGCAGAGCCTCCCCGCCGCGCGGGCGGCAGCGGCGGCGCAAAGCCTCCCCGTCGTTCGACCCCTGCGGGCGGCAATGAGCCTCCCCGCCGCCGCAAAAAGAAGAAAAAGACCCCGCTCTGGCTCCCGCTGGCTGTGACGCTGGCGGTGCTGGCCGTCATCTCGGGCGTGGTGGTGTATGCCGTCGGTATGGTGGGCAGGGTGGAAGAGAACCTCCGTCCGGAGGAGGATGCCCCCTCCATCACCGAGGAGATCCAGACCCTTGAGGAGTACAAGGGCGATGTGGTCAACATCCTCGTCTGCGGCATCGACTATGAGGAAGGCCGCAATTACTCCAACGACCCCACCTCCAACGACGGCATGACGGACATGATCCTCTACTGCCAGTTCGACATCAAGGGCGGCGCGCTGCGGATGCTCCAGATCCCCCGCAACAGCCTCGTGTGTACCAAGAGCCGCAAAGTCGCCCTTTCCAACGGCAAGACCTATGCCGCCACCAACTACCAGATAAACTCCGTGGCCCTCTCCAACGGCGGCAGCGTTGCCGCTCTGGCGGAGGTCATCTACGACCAGTACAAGCTGCCCGTCGATTACTACGTGACGGTGGATATGCAGGCTCTGGTGGAGATGGTGGACAACTTCGGCGGCATCGAGGTCTATATCCCCCACGATATGTCCTTTGCAGGCAGCGCCCTCAAGCAGGGCTACCGCAATCTGGACGGCACATCGGCGGAGTTCTTCGTCCGCTGCCGCCACGGTCAGGGCTACTCCAACTCTGACATCGACCGCCTGAACATGCAGCGCTACTTCTACGCCGGTCTGTTCAAGCGGGTGCGCAGCATGGGCATCACCGATGTGCTCAACCAGCTGCCCCTCGTCTTCAACAACTATATCCACACGGATATGGACCTGACCACCATCGCAAAGATGCTGGTGTCCTTCACCCGCATCGACAGCGCCAACATCATGCTGGCACAGACCCCCGTCTTCATGGGTGTGCCGAACGTGGGCGTGACCGATACCTTTGACGGCTACTCCTGCGTGGTGCCGGACGCCGGCTCCATCGCAGAGCTGCTCAACACCTATTTCCGCAGCTATACCGGCCCGGTGAGCGCCAGCGAGCTGAACCTCGTGACCAACGACTGGCCCCACGGCACCGCCTCCACCAGCGCCAACGTCCAGTTCGTGGGCCAGCTGGATAAGGAGTCGGACGACGCCATCCTCGGCGGCAACACCGATGTGGCGGGCGCTACCACCACCGACGGTCAGCCGGCCGGACAATGATAAGGAGAAAAATCTATGGATAAGAACATCGACAGCAAGACCCTTGCCATTGAGATCGCAAAGATCCTCGACAAGAAGAAGGCTCAGGACGTGCGGGTGCTCAAGGTGGACAGCCTGACCGTCCTCACCGACTACTTCGTCATCGCCTCCGGTACCTCCACCACCCAGGTGGGTTCTCTGGCCGACGAGGTGGAGTATGAGCTCTCCCAGAGCGGCATCGAGCCCCACACTACGGAGGGTTTTGACTCCAAGAACTGGGTGCTGCTGGACTATTCCAGCGTCATCGTCCACGTCTTCGTCCCCAACACCCGCACCTACTACGACCTCGAGCACCTGTGGGCCGACGGTGAGCCCATCGACATCTCGGAGTACCTGACCCCGGATAACAGTCTGTAAGAAAACAGCTCGGATGTGGAGATAACCTCTCCGTCACGGCTGACGCCGTGCCACCTCCCCTAACGAGGGGAGGCTTTGGCATTTCGGTAAACTTAATCTCTTCGCCAGAGGCTCCCCTCGATAGGGGAGCTGTCGAGCGAAGCGAGACTGAGAGGTTATCCACCGCATTGCTGAGTTTGTCATATATCATTGGTATTGTTTTAGAAAAAGTCTGGAGCTGATTACAAAAATGAAGTATGATTACAAGGCCGTGGAGGCCAAGTGGCAGAAGGTGTGGGAGGACGAAAAGACCTTCCACGTTGAGATCGACCACAAGAAGCCCAAGTTCTATGCACTGGTGGAGTTCCCGTATCCCTCGGGCGCGGGCCTGCACGTCGGCCATCCCCGCAGCTACACTGCGCTGGATGTCGTGAGCCGCAAGCGCCGCCAGAATGGTTATAATGTGCTCTACCCGATGGGCTGGGACGCTTTCGGTCTGCCCACCGAGAACTTCGCCATGAAGAACCACATCCATCCGGCCATCGTCACCAAGAAGAATGTTGACCACTTCCGGGAGCAGCTCAAGGCACTGGGCTTCTCCTTCGACTGGGACCGTGAGATCAACACCACCGACCCCGAGTATTATAAGTGGACCCAGTGGATCTTCCTGCAGCTGTACAAGAAGGGCCTCGCCTACAAGAAGGAAATGAACGTCAACTGGTGTACCGGCTGCAAGTGCGTGCTGGCAAACGAGGAAGTCGTCAACGGCGTCTGCGAGCGCTGCGGCAGCGAGGTCGTCCACCGCGTCAAGAGCCAGTGGATGCTGAAGATCACCGCCTACGCGGACAAGCTCATCGACGGTCTGGACGGTCTGGATTACATCGAGCGCGTCGCCACCCAGCAGAAGAACTGGATCGGCCGCAGCCACGGCGCAGAGGTCAACTTCGGCACCACCGC
>OGUJ01001987.1_pt1 | contig 11013 bp, 6 predicted proteins | sample 1573661 | NCBI WGS metagenome assembly OGUJ01 (sample SAMEA2581933, study PRJEB24529) | metagenome | biome: Human gut stool | place: China | collected 2011
ACGCACTGGCATTGATCGGCACCAACGCCGTGATGATCGCCATTGGCTACCTGATCCTGCGTATCCAAAGCATTGGGATCTTCAACCCCAACCATATTGGAAGCATGGAGCCGTCGCTGGCCTTCAACACCATCATCAGTTTCATGACAAATACGAACCTTCAGCACTACTCCGGTGAGTCCGGCCTGAGCTACTTGAGCCAGATGCTGGTCATCACCTTTATGATGTTTGTCTCCGCTGCCAGCGGCTACGCCGCTTGTGTAGCCTTTATCCGGGGCGTGGCCGGGAAAACAAAGGACAACGTTGGTAACTTCTTTTCCGATCTGGTTCGGATCACCACCCGGGTGCTCCTGCCCTTTTCCCTGGTGGGCGGCCTGCTTCTGGTCTGGCAGGGCGTGCCGCAAACCTTCTCTGAAAACATCGTCGTGGAGACCTTGGAGGGAACTTTTCAAGTGTTGGCCACCGGCCCCGTGGCAGCACTTGAAATCATCAAGCACCTGGGCACCAACGGCGGCGGCTTCTTTGGGGCCAATTCCAGCACGCCTATGGAGAATCCCACCATCCTGTCCAACCTGATTGAGCTCTATTCCATGATGCTGCTGCCCGGCGCCTGTGTCATCACCTTCGGAAAGATGGTGGGCGATGGCCGCCGCACACATCAGGAGAGCAAAAAGCCGGAGCATGCCCTGCCTGCACACCGGGAAGGGATGACCGCCCGACTGTTCGGAGCGGAGGGGCGCAGCATCTTCCTGGCCATGAGCGTTCTGTTCGTCATAGGATTGAGCCTCTGCTTCTGGGCCGAGTCTCAGGGCAATCCGGCGCTGGCGGAAGCCGGTCTCAGCCAGTCCATGGGCAGTATGGAGGGCAAGGAGGTCCGCTTTGGTGTTGCACAATCGGCACTATTCACCACGGTGACTACATCCTTTACCACCGGAACCATCAACAATATGCATGATACCCTGACGCCTCTGGGCGGGCTGGTTCCACTTCTGCATATGATGCTCAACTGTGTATTCGGCGGCAAAGGCGTTGGCTTGATGAACATAATCCTGTATGCGATCCTGGCCGTCTTTATCTGCGGACTGATGGTGGGACGCACCCCCGAGTATCTGGGCAAAAAGATCGAAGGCAGGGAGATGAAACTCACAGCCCTGGCCATCATCATCCATCCTTTGCTGATCCTGGCCTTTTCTGCGCTGGCGGTGGCCACCTCCGCCGGACAGGCAGGGATCACAAATCCAGGCTTTCACGGCCTGACCCAGGTGTTGTATGAATACGCCTCCTCCGCAGCCAACAACGGCTCCGGCTTTGAAGGACTGGCGGACAATACATACTTCTGGAATATCACCACCGGCCTCGTCATGTTCCTGGGGCGCTATCTGCCTATTGTGCTCCAGCTTGCCATTGCAGGCTCGCTGATGAAGAAAAGCTATGTGAATGAATCTGCTGGCACCCTGCAAACCAGCACGGTCAGCTTTTCCGTGATTCTGGTATTTGTGGTCTACATCTTTGCCGCGCTGACCTTCTTCCCGGCGCTGGCGCTGGGCCCCATTGCAGAGCATCTGACTCTGTGGGCTTAAGGAGGGCTTTTGAACCATGAGTAAAAAGCAGAATACAAAATTTATCACCCCTGATATCCTGAAGGGTGCGGTGAAGGGTGCGTTTATCAAGCTGAACCCCCGCTACATGATGAAAAACCCGGTCATGTTCGTAGTGGAGATCGGATTCTTCATCACCCTGCTGCTCTCCTTCGTACCAGGTTTGTTCGGCGATGCCAATGCCGAGCAGCTGCGAATCTATGATATCATTGTCTGTGCGATCCTATTTGTCACTGTTCTGTTTGCCAACTTCGCGGAGGCCGTGGCTGAAGGCCGGGGCAAGGCCCAGGCGGCCTCTCTGAAAAAGACCCAGAAGGATACCCAGGCACACCTGCTCCACGAGGATGGCACTCAGACCATCGTCTCCTCCAGCGAGCTGAAGAAGGGCGATGTGGTCCTGGTCAGCGCCGGCGAGATCATTCCCAACGACGGCGAGGTCATTGAGGGCATCGCCTCGGTGGATGAGTCCGCTATCACCGGCGAGTCCGCCCCCGTGGTCCGGGAGAGCGGCGGCGACTTCTGCTCCGTCACCGGCGGCACCACCGTTGTGTCTGACTGGCTGAAGATCCGCATCACCTCTGAGCCGGGCAACAGCTTTCTGGACCGCATGATCGCTCTGGTAGAGGGTGCCTCCCGGAAGAAAACCCCCAACGAGATCGCTCTGAACACCCTTCTGGTGTCCCTGACCATCATCTTTCTGATCGTGGTGGTCACCATGTATCCCTTTGCGGTGTACAACAATGTTCAGATCCCCATCTCCACTTTGATTGCCCTGCTGGTCTGCCTGATCCCTACTACCATCGGCGGCCTGCTGTCCGCCATCGGTATCGCCGGCATGGACCGTGTCACCCGCTTCAATGTCATCGCCATGTCCGGTAAGGCGGTGGAAGCCTGCGGCGACGTGGACACTATGATCCTGGACAAGACGGGCACGATCACTTACGGCAACCGCCTGGCTGCTGATTTTTACCCCGTGGGCGGCGCCAGCAAGGAGGAGCTGATCCGGTGCGCGGTCCTCACCTCCCTGCGGGACGGCACTCCCGAGGGCAAGTCCACTGTAGAGCTGGGCCGTAAGCTGGGCTGCCAGGTGGAGGACGATCCCAAGTCCAGCTTCATTGAGTTCTCGGCGCAGACCCGCATGAGCGGTGTGGATCTCCCCGACGGCACCATCATCCGCAAAGGCGCGGCCGACGCCATCGAGAGGTACTTCACCGCCCAGGGCGGCAAAATTCCTGCCGAACTGCGCAAACGGGTGGACGAAGTCTCCTCTCTGGGCGGCACCCCCCTGACTGTTTGTGAAGGCAGCCGCATTCTGGGTGTCATCTATCTGAAGGATACCGTAAAGCCCGGCATGGTGGAACGCTTTGAGCGCCTGCGCGCCATCGGGATCAAGACCATCATGTGCACCGGCGACAACCCCCTGACCGCGGCCACCATCGCCAAGGAGGCCGGCGTGGACGGCTTCATTGCGGAGTGTAAGCCTGAGGACAAGATCACCGTCATCAAGCAGGAACAGGCCGAGGGCAAGATCGTCGCTATGACCGGCGACGGCACCAACGACGCCCCCGCTCTGGCCCAGGCCAACGTAGGTCTGGCGATGAACTCCGGCACCACCGCCGCCAAGGAAGCTGCCAATATGGTGGATCTGGATTCCGACCCCACCAAGATCCTGGAGGTGGTGGAGATCGGCAAACAGCTGCTGATCACCCGCGGATCTCTGACCACATTCTCCATTGCCAACGACATCGCCAAGTACTTCGCCATCATCCCGGCCATGTTCATGCTGGCCATTCCTGAGATGGGCGTGTTGAACATCATGGGACTGGCCTCGCCCACCAGCGCGATCCTGTCCGCTCTGATCTTCAACGCCATCATCATCCCCTGCCTGATCCCTCTGGCCATGAAAGGCGTCAAGTACCGTCCCATGTCCTCCAGCAAAATGCTGGTCCGTAACCTGATGATCTACGGCGTCGGCGGTATCATCACTCCCTTTGTCGGCATCAAGATCATCGACCTGATCATCAGTCCTCTGCTGGAAATGATCGGCTTCATCGGCTTCTAAGGAGGTTCTTCAATATGAGTACAAGCAAAGGCTCTGCGGCGGGCAGCATCCGCCAGGCAGTAGTGACCACTCTGGTCCTGCTGCTGATCTGCGGATTCCTCTTTCCCGTCCTGATGACCGGCCTGGGCAGCCTTATCTTCCCCTCACAGGCAGGAGGCAACTTGATCTATGTGGACGGTCAGCCGGTAGGCTCCCGCTTTGTGGGTCAGGAGTTCACCGATCCCCGGTTTATGAGGGGACGTCCCTCCCAGTACCACTACAATACCTACTATGTGGGTGAGGATGGCGTGAGCTACTACAATGACGGCAGCGAGTACGCCGGCCTGAGCTCTGGCTCCGCTAACTATGCCAACAGCAATCCCGCCCTGGCGGAGCGCGTGGAGGGCGACATCAACAATTTCCTGTCCGGCCACCCCAGCCTGACCGTAGGGGACATCCCCGGCGATCTGCTGACCGCCTCCGGCTCCGGCCTGGACCCCCACATCAGCCCCGCCTCTGCGGCGGTCCAGATCCCCGCGCTCGCTGAGAATACCGGTCTGAGCGAGGAGCGCCTGGAAGAGATCGTGGAAGCCAACACCACCCACAAGGTGCTGGGCATCTTCGGCGAGGAGGCTGTCAATGTTCTAGGCGTCAACCTGGCCATCGCCCAGGAGCTGGGCCTCATCGGCGAGGTCAGCAAATAACGAAGTACTCTAAGACAGGCGAGCTCTGCCGGCATCCACCCGGCCGGGGCTCGCCTGCCCAGGTATCAAAAGCTTGACAGCCTGCCTCTGCATACGCTGCAAATAGGAAGGAAAAAGGAGGAACATGACATGCTGTACCCCTATCAGACTGCGGAAGAACACCGCGCCCCGCTGCGGGAGCGCGCTCTGCTCCGTCAGCCGGCGGGACTTTTGGCACTGGAGCTGGTCTGCACCATCAACGATCTTTTTACTGCGGCCCCCTCTCTGCTGTATCAGGAGGGGACAAAAGGTCTCCTCCTGCTCTACCGGGACTCTGCATGTGATACCAGCTACCTGGAGGAGGAGTGCCGTGAGCTGATGGCCTGTCTCTCCTCCCATTGGGAGACCGCTCTGTATGGCACCGCCCCCGGCGGCGAGACCGGGGAGCTCACCTTCCATCTGGAGGAGGGGAAGAGAATCCTCTGCCGTACCCGCTGTGTGTCGGGCAAGCCCTTTGACCAGCTCTCCGGCCTCTGTGTAAAGCTGGAGGCGGATTCGTCAGAACATGCAGCCCGCCTCAGAGATGTGCTCGGCCAGATCCGCTATAACGCCCGCTGCTGTGCTGTGGACCGCCGTGCCGGAGCTTTTCTGGACGAAAATGAGATTCTGGAGGATCAGGACGGCAGTCTGTACCGCTACCTCACCCTGGAGGGAGACCCCAGCCCCATCGACTATCTCCAGGCCCTCTCTTTAGAGCAGAAGCAGCATCTCTGGCGCATTTTTCTTCGGGACGGCGAACAGCCCATGGAGTTTGCCTGGCTCCACGAGTTTGCCCAGGAGGGAGCGGGATTCTGCATGATGGAGTGGGAGCTCACCCTTCAGCAGGTGCTGGATGAGCTGGAATTCCAAATCATCAACCAGCCGGGGCAGTTTTATATCCTGGACCCCTCCGGAAAACAGATCACTTTTGACTTTATCCGGGGCGGCCCTGCGGAAAAGGTATTTCTGAAGATCCTGTTTCCTGTTGTGATCCCTCACGGGAGGTGAGATGGTCTTGGAAGAACATCGACCAACTCCGGAAGAAATTCTGAAAAAAATTCGAATGATCGACCCCGACGAAACGCGGGTCCGGCAGGGCAGGCTCAAGATCTTTTTCGGCTATGCGGCTGGCGTGGGGAAAACCTATGCCATGCTGGAGATGGCCCACCAGATGAAAGATATGGGCGTGGACGTAGTGGCCGGGTATATTGAGCCCCATATCAGACCCGCCACCATGAAACTGGTGGAAGGTCTGGAGTGCCTTCCTCCCCTGGTCGTATCCTACAAGGGCATCACCCTGCGGGAATTCGATCTGGACGCCGCTCTGGCCCGCAAGCCCCAGCTCATCCTGGTAGATGAGCTGGCCCATTCCAATGCACAGGGCTGCCGCCATGTCAAGCGCTATCAGGACATTGAAGAGCTGCTGCGCGCCGGGATCGATGTGTACACCACCGTCAATGTTCAGCATCTGGAGAGCCTAAACGACCTCGTTTCCAGCTTGACCGGTGTAACGGTCAACGAGCGGATCCCAGACTGGGTATTTGACTCCGCCGACCAAGTCGAGGTGGTGGATGTGGAGCCGGACGACCTGATCGCCCGGCTCGAGGAGGGCAAGGTCTACCGGGCCGCCCAGGCTCAGCAAGCCCTGGGCCACTTCTTTTCCAAGCAGAACCTTGCCGCTTTGCGGGAGATCGCTCTGCGCCGGACCGCTGACCGCCTCAACCGCACCGCCCGAAAGCAACATCCGGAGGGCTTTCTCAACCCCAGCGACCATATCCTGGTCTGTCTGTCCAGCGCCCCCTCCAATGCAAAAGTCATCCGTACCGCCGCCCGAATGGCCGAGGCCTTTCAAGGAGATTTTACCGCTCTCTTCGTGGAGACTCCGGATACCAGGGAGCTCAGCGGTGAAAATCGGAAGCGCCTGAGGACCAATCTGAAGCTGGCGGAAGATCTGGGGGCGCGGATCGCCACAGTATATGGTGATGACCCCGCCGCCCAGATCGCAGACTACAGCAGGACCAGCGGCGTGACCAAAATCGTGCTCGGCCGCACCAACCACCGCCGGCGGCGCGGCTGGTGGAACAAGAAAGCCCTGGTAGACCGGCTCACCGAGCTGGCACCAAATCTGGATGTCTACATTATCCCGGACCGACAGCCTGCCTACCGCCCCAAATGGAAGATAGCCCCCTCGGAGCTCTCCTTCTCCTGGAAAGACACCGGAAAAATGCTGGGCATTTTGGCCGCAGCCACCCTTCTGGGGGAGCTGTTTTCCCGTCTGGGCTTCGGAGAGACCAATATTGTCACCGTCTATATTCTGGGGGTGCTTCTCACCGCCACCTGGACAGAGGGCCGCCTCTATGGCATTCTCTCCTCGTTGCTCAGTGTGCTTACCTTCAACTTTTTCTTTACGGAGCCCTATTTCAGCTTGGATGCTCATCCCAGCTATGTGATCACCTTTTTTATCATGTTCCTCTCCAGCTTTCTTACCAGCTCTCTGACCATCCGGATCAAGACGCAGGCCAGGATGGCGGTACAGAAAAACTACAGCACCGAGGTCCTTTTGGAGGCCACCCAGCTGCTCCAGCAGGCATCTGGCGAACATGAGGTGCTCGCCATCGCGGTCTCTCAGCTTGGAAAGCTGCTCGACAGGCCGATCCTCTACTACCCCATGGACCCGGACGGCCAGCTGATGCAGGCCCGCATTTATCCGGAAACAGAGTCCAATCTCCTCTCCCGCTATACGGGTGGGCAGGAGAAGGCGGTGGCCGACTGGGTGTGTAAAAACAACAAGCACGCCGGGGCAGGGACCCACACCCTGCCCAATTCCAGATGCCTTTACCTGGCAGTACGAAGCCATGGCGGGCCTCAGGCTGTTGTAGGCATCCCCTGCGATGACTATCCTCTCCCCGAGGCATTTGAGCAGAATCTGATCCGCGGGATCCTGAATCAGGCCGGCATCGTCCTGGAACAGCGCCTGTCTGACCTCCGGCGAGCGGATACACCGTCCCAGGGGGACAGCCTCTAGACAAGCGTCAGAATCATCAGAATACGACCGCATGACGCCGTGGCGCCATGCGGTCGTATTTTGCCGTCCCGCTCTCCACCTCATCCCCGGACAGGGACACACGCAGAGGGAGAAGTTTTTTATTTTGTCACAGTTCCGAAAACACTGGAAGCAGGGAGCTTTTGTGGGAACTCCCCTCCGCTGCGGACCAACAGAACTCCGGGGCCGGACCGGCCTCCCTGCCGCGTTCGGTATCGCTTGTCAGACATGCAGGAATCTCTGGATGTCCCGGTCATCCCCCAGGATCAGCAGGGTCTCATCCGACTGGAAGGTGTGATTGGGGCCTGGGAGGGGCTCCAGTGTGCCGCTGCGCTTGATGGCCAGAATGTTGATGCGGTACTTCTGCCTCACCGCCAGCTGGACCACAGTCCTTCCTACCCAGGATTCCGGCACCGCCGTCTCATAGATGGAATGGTCCGGTGTCAGCTTGATGTAGTCAAACACATGGTCAGAGCTGTACCGGACCGCGGCCCAAGAGGCCGTCTGCTTCTCCGGATAGATCACATCGTCCGCACCGTTGCGCAGCAGGAATTTGGCGTGGACGTCCCGGGCAGCCCGGGAGAGCACAAAAGGAGCGCCGTATTCCTTGAGCAGAGCGGTGGTCTCCAGGGAGCTCTGAAAGTCATCTCCAATCGCTACCACGCACAGGTCAAAGTTACTGACCCCCAGAGATGCAATGAACTGCTCACTGGTGCTGTCCCCGATCTGTGCGTTGGTCACAAAGGGCAGGGCGTCGTTGATCCGCTCTTCATTCCGGTCCACCGCCATTACCTCATGGTGCAGTTCCCGGAGCTTCTGGGCCATATGGCGGCCGAACCGTCCCAGCCCGATCAAAAGCACTGACTTCATGATTTGTTCCTCTCCGATCTCATCCTATGGTGACCCGCTCCTGGGGGAATTGGGACAGCTCCGGTGCGCCTTTGGCCGTGACCGCATAGATCATGGTCAGGCCGCCCACACGCCCGAAATACATCAAAAAAATCAGGATCAGCCTGGACGCCCCGGAGAGCTCCGGCGTGATCCCAAGCGACAGGCCAACGGTACCAATGGCGGACGCCGCCTCAAACAGCGCCGCCATCAGGGGTACGCCATCTATGCAGCAGATCAGGATGCCCCCTGTCAGGAACAGGAGCAGATAAAGCAGGAAGATGGCAGAGGCGTTTCGGATCGACTCATCTGCGATGCGCCTTCCAAAGCACTGGGGCCGCTCCTTATGGCGGAAAACTGCCCGGATCCCCAGCAGCATCACCGCCAGCGTAGTGGTTTTGAAGCCGCCTGCTGTGGAACCCGGTGAACCGCCCACCAGCATCAGCAGGATGATCAGCAGCTGGGCGGGCTGGCTCAGGCCAGTCAGATCCACTGTGTTGAAGCCTGCGGTGCGCGGTGTCACGGACTGAAAAAACGCGGCGTTGATCCGCTCCCACAGGGACATGTCCACCCACTGCCCCTGTTCGAACTCATACAGCAGAAAGAACAGGAGCCCTGTCAGGATCAGGGCCAGCGTGGTGGTCAGGATCAGCTTGCTCTGCAGCCGGTAGCGTCGAAAGTGGAGCTTGTGCTCCCTGATGTCATTCCAGGTGAGGAAGCCGACGCCGCCAATTATGATCAGAAAAGCGATCACATTGCTCACCAAAGGATCGCCTACGTAGTCTGTGAGGGAAGAAAACGGGGAGTTTACTCCCATAAGATCAAAGCCCGCATTGCAGAACGCGGACACTGAGTGAAACACCGCGTACCAAAGTCCTCTTCCAAGACCAAATTGCGGGCAGAACCGCAGGGCCAGAAGCAGGACCCCGACCCCTTCGATCAAAAAGGCGGTTTTTAGGATAAACCCCGTCATCCGTACGATGCCGCCCACCTGAGGGGCGGAAATGGACTCCTGCATCACCCACCGCTGCTTCAACCCGATCCGTTTGCCCGCAAACATGAAAATCGCCACCGCGATGGTGACCACTCCCATTCCGCCCACCTGGATCAGCAGAAGAATGACCAGCTGCCCAAAGGGTGACCAGTAAAGCGCCGTATCGTGGAGCACCAGTCCGGTCACACAGGTGGCGGACGTGGCGGTGAACAGCGCATCCCCAAATGAGGCCCCTCCGGGCTCCTGGGTGGAAAAGGGCAGCATCAGCAGCACTGCCCCAGTAAAGATCAGCAGCAGGAATCCTAAAATAATGATTTGTGCCGGTGTGACACGGTCATGTTTGAAAGACGGCACAGAATCCCCCCGCAGCATGCATCATGCTCCTGTTCCCTTCTGATATGTTCCTATGCGGCTGTTCATCCAGGGCCCGGCTGTCCGCAGGGAGGGCAGCCGGGCCACGCGCTGTCCCGCATTTTTTCTTATTATATCACATCGGACATTAGCGCCAGATTAAGAGAATTTTCCGTGCATAAATACTGTATTAATAAAGATTCCTTAATGTAATCTTTACACCCCGTCAAAAATGCCAATGTTATGCTGATACCACCTGTGTTATACTATAATATACAAACGACCCAAGCAAGAGACGAGGTGATACCTTGCGTTCTGATCCTCAGCCCCGCCCTGACGGGCTGACTCCCGGGGACCACACTTTGGAACAGGAGTCCTCCGGTCGACTGAAGATCTTTTTTGGCTACGCCGCCGGAGTGGGGAAGACCTACGCTATGCTGGACGCCGCCCTCCGCGCAAAAGAGGCGGGCACGGACGTTGTGCTGGGCTTTCTGGCACCAGCCGCCTATCCTGATACCCTGGCACTGGCCGGAGGACTGGAACGGCTCCCGCCCCTCATCCCTCCCGGTGGAGGGCAGGGCGAATTTGACCTGGACGGCGCCCTCCGCCGCCGTCCCCAGCTGATCCTAGTGGATGAGCTGGCCCACTCCAACAATAAGGGAGCCCGCCACGCCAAGCGCTACCAGGATATTGCCGAGCTGCTTCGCGCGGGCATTGACGTCTATTCCACCATGGATGTGCAGCAGCTGGAAAGCCTGAGCGATGTGGTCTCCTCCATCACCGGCTTCTCCGCCCCGGAGCGCGTCCCGGACCAGGTCTTTGACTCTGCTGACCAGGTGGAGATTGTCGATCTGGAGCCCTCCGATCTTCTGGCGCGCCTGCGGGCCGGGACCATCGGCGGAGGGGAAGGGCACCTTTTGACCGAGCAGACCTTGGCCGCCCTGCGGGAGCTCTCCCTGCGCAGGACCGCTGACCGCCTGGAGCGGAAGCCCTCCGGTGGGGACAGATATCCCCCCAGGGCCCGGGAACACATTCTCATCTGCCTGTCCGGCTCTCCCTCCAACGAGAAGGTCATCCGCACTGCTGCCAGGATGGCAGAGGCATTTCACGGCGCCTTTACCGCGCTTTTCGTGGAGACTCCTTCCTTTCAGGGCCAGAGCGACAAGGAACGCCGGCAGCTGCGGAACAATCTGCATCTTGCAGAGGAGCTGGGCGCCCGGATCAGCACGGTCTACGGGGATGACCCCGCCATTCAGATCGCGGAATACGCTAAAGTCAGCGGGATCTCCAAGATCGTGCTGGGCCGCAGTCCCCAGAAACGCGGCCTCCTCCTGGGCGCCAAGAGTCTGATGGACCGTCTGGGAGAGCTGGCTCCT
>OGUJ01001993.1_pt1 | contig 11001 bp, 11 predicted proteins | sample 1573661 | NCBI WGS metagenome assembly OGUJ01 (sample SAMEA2581933, study PRJEB24529) | metagenome | biome: Human gut stool | place: China | collected 2011
AAAGGATTCTATCTCCTCTGCGCCCTAATGCTTTTCGGATTCAGTTCAACAAACTAGAATTTATCTTGCAATTAGAAACCATTTATCTTGTATATGGTTCAGTGTCTTTTCCATCATATACAAATGCTTTTATATCCGTATTTTCATCAACCTCAGCATGAATACCTACCGTGTATTCTTTATCTGTAACATTCTGAAAAGAATAGCAACCGCCAGCAGGAATACTGTCAGATACAAGTTCCTGTTTTCCTTCACAGAGCAGATGTACAGTAATGTCAAAATCGTTTCTGTTCTGGACTGTCAACACGCCTGTATTAGACAAAATTTTTGCGTCAGAATATGTAATTACATAGGAATCAGGCGTTGACTTTTCCGCACAGACCACAGAACACTCCCACTGTGTCTTTGCTTTTGCTTTTCGATAGGCTTCCGAAGACTTATATGTTGAAAATATAATCATTGTACTTATAGCAAGAATGCCAATGATGACAAACGCTATTGTTACTTTTTTCTTCACAACCATCACCTCCACACACAAATTCCGATTTCTCAGTTTCAAAAACTGGAAGTTGTTAGTCGCTATCTTGTTTGCGGTTAAATTCAAAAACGACAGGTTCAAATTCAACTAAATGCTTATCTTGGGTGTTAGTTCCTTTAGGGTTCTCTATGCCGGTAACTTCATAGTATTCATCACTGTATTGTATTTTACTACCATCAAAATCTTTTTGAATGGATTTGACATATTCAAACGGATTTTCTATTGGTAACAAACTTAATGCCCGCTGTAGCTGTTGTGCCGCTGTCCTCTGCTCATCGGTCAGTATTTTTTCTTCGTTTGCCATGTGTTCTTCAAATTTATTTTTATCCATCCAAACGATTTGCTCCAATGGGTTAGCAGTACCACAAGCCAAGATTAAACGGATAAAATCTTCAAAATTTGCCGCTAATGGATATACATTTTGGTCTACACAACTTTCTGGATTGCAGGCAAATACCATTTCTCCATATTCCGGCAAAAAGCAATACAGAATACATCCTTCAAATCCGATTGGCTTTGCGTTGACGGGATAGCAAAAATACGGGTCTGCAATATCTCCATATTCTAAACATAAAAGTCCCTTATCTATGGGAAGTGCCATATACTTTTCGTAAATCGTTTCCATTGATGTGCCTCCACAAAATTCCGATTTCTCAGTTTCAAAAACTGGAATTGATTTACTTTGTTTGTAAATCTTCCAGAAAGAAAATTCCCTCTGTTAGGTTGACAAACATTTCCTTGTCCTTGATTACATGAATTTTATTGTTCCACCAGACAGTAGTGTTATTAGCGGAGATTGTTTTGCTTGTTCCATCCTTGAGAAAATAAGTAATTGTAATAGCGGGTTCTTCTTCGCTATTCACTTCCCCAAATAAATCATATTTCAGAAATCCCGTTAGCTTTAAGGCTAACTCAATGTCCTCACTGCTCGAAATTTCTTTAACATCATCCGTGACACTCGGATACGTGATATTTACAGACTGAATATCATTTATGCGGGGCAATCCCCAAAGATACATACCATTCGTAAATATGTTGATCCCAACAATCAAAACAGTCATAACTATCACTTCTATCAAAAATCGAATAAGACCTTTGAAAATCTTGTTCACCAACTTATCCTCCAATCTCGATTTCTCCTACTCCCTCAATTCCGATTTGTTGAACTAAGCCGAGTATATCATACTCTCCAATGAAAGAACACCCCGATATAGTGAAATTTTGCCGTTTTCCTGCGTACGTGCGTACACACTCCACAGGAATTCTAAGGGGCCTGCCCCTTAGCACACGGACTTTGGAACAAAGTCTAGTGTGTTACACATTGTCAGAGGTGTACAGGCTCCCGGTACGCACGTACGCAGCGATTACCCCCAAACGCGCCATATAGGGGGACGATCAAGTTCGCACAAAGCGACCTTGATCCCGCAAAACAAAAGGCAGGATACCATCACCACGATGATACCCTGCCTTTGCTCGTTTACCGTTCCGAGTAGTCCTTCCGCAGAACCTCCGATAAACAAAAAACGTACCCGAACCCTTTCTCGTAAAGAATCGGGTTCGAGTACGAACTGTATGGTGGACGGTACAGGACTCGAACCTGTGACCTCCTGCACGTCAAGCAGATGCTCTACCAGCTGAGCTAACCGTCCATATTCTGTTGCATCGTGACGACTCTGATATAATACCATGACTCGCCCGAAAAAGCAATACTTTTTTGAAAAAATTCTGATTTTCTTTTCTGCGCCCCGAAAAAAGGGCGCAAAAAGCCCCGGCGGCGTCCAAAGAGCGGACAGCGCCGGGGAGAAAACAGGGAAAATTACAGCTTTGCTTCGGGGAAGCCCTCGAGCTTCGAAGTGCAGTGGGGGCAGCGGACAGCCTTGATAGAGATCTCACTCTGGCAGTAGGGGCATTTCCTGGTGGTGGGCTCCTTCGGCTCTTCCACGGGCTTCTTGTGCAGCATATTGATGGCCTTGATGGTCAAAAACAGCACGAAGGCCACGATGAGGAAGTTGATGATGGCGTTGAGGAAAGCACCGACGCCGATGCCAACATCGCCGATCTGGATGACGACATCCGAGAAATCGGCGTTGAAGAACAGGCCGATGATGGGGGAGATGATGTCGTTTACCAGAGAGTTGACGATGGCGGTGAAAGCCGAGCCGACGACCACACCGACTGCCATGTCGAGCACATTGCCGCGCATGGCGAAGGCTTTGAACTCTTCAAAGAAATTCTTGATGCCGCTGGTTTTCTTTTCTGACATGATAAGTACCGCTCCTTTTGCCGCAGATGGCATGATATACCTAATATAATACAAAATATATCCGGTGTTTTCAAGAGAAAAGCTGCTGCTCATCATAGCAAGGCCAGCGATTTTGTGCAATATAAAGTTTAAAGCAGTCAGAGTAGGCCGGCTCGATATGCCAATGGCTCTCCCCTTGGGAGAGCTGGCGCGAAGCGCCTGAGAGGGCGATCAGACCTGATGCTCTGCGATCCACTGGCTCATCTGCTGGGCGATGGCCTTGATGGAGCCGTCGTTGAACGGCACCTGCAGGCCGGCGGTCTCGCACAGCTCGGTGTAGCTGGCCGTGCCGGCACGGCGGACGAGGCGCAGATACCGCGCCCATGCATCCTTCTGGTCATGGAGGCTCAGCAGGAAGAACTGCAGAGCGGCCATGGTGGACAGGCAGTAGTCGATATAGTAGAAGGGGCATTCGTAGATGTGGAGCTGACGCTGCCAGCCTGCACCGCGGCCATAGAAGGGCAGGTTGTCGAAATCAATCCAGGGGCGGTACTTGTGCTCCAGCTCCAGCCAGGTCTGGTTGCGCTGGTCGGGGGTCAAATCGGGGTTCTGGTACATGATGTGCTGGAACTCATCCACCGCGCAGCCGTAGGCCAGGAAGAGGAAGCTGTCTTCGGCATGGAGCAGGGCGTACTTGTCGGTGTCCTTGCCGAAGAGCAGGTGGTGCCACGGTGCGGTGAGGAACTCCATAGCCATGGAGTGGATCTCGGCGCTCTCCATGCCGGGACATTCGAGGTCGGCGGGGATCTTCGGATCGCGCTCAGCCACATAGCCCTCGAAGGCGTGGCCGCATTCGTGGGTCAGAACATCCACGTCAGCGGAAGTATTGTTCCAGTTGGCGAAGATGAAGGGGGCTTTATAGGAGGGCAGGCTGGTCATGTAGCCGCCGGACATCTTGCCGGGGCGGCTCTCGACGTCGAACAGCTCGTTGTCCTGCATGAAGTCGATGAACTCTGCCGTCTCGGGGCTGAGCTCGTGGTACATGGTGCGGGCGGCGGACATCCGGGCGTCGTAGCCCTCGATGGGCTTGGGGTTGCCGTCCTTGAAAGCCACCGGCAGGTCGGCAAAAGTGGGGTGCTGGATGCCGGTGCGCTTGTTCTTGAGAGCGATGACCTTCTGCAGCTCCGGCACGACGTCGTGGGCCACCTGGTCGCGGAAGCGCTTGATGTCCTCGGGGCCGTAGCCGATGCGGTTCATCCGCACATAGGAAAGCTCACTGTAGTCGTGATAGCCCATCACCTGAGCCTGCTGGTTCAGGTTCTTGACGATCTTGGTGTACAGCTCGTCCAGCTCGGCGCGGTGGGCGTCGAAGTAACCGGCCTCGGCCTCATAAGCAGCCCGGCGGGTGGCGGCATCGGTGCTCTCCTTGTAGGGGCCAAGCTGGGGGATGGTGAGCTGCTTGCCGTCCAACTCCACCAGCGCACCGCCGTAGATCTGCTGGTAGGTGCTGACGAGGGCGTTGTACTCCTGCTGAAGGGCCACGGTGCGCTCGTCCATGCCCAGCACGGCGTTCTTCATGCCGGCCACGCAGGTGGAGCCGAAGGCCTCGGTCAGGGCGTCCACATGGGGGTTGGCGAGGAAGGCGCGGCTGATCTCGACGCTGGCGTTGGACACTGCCGGGCCGTTGGCGTCGAAGAAGTCCTGCTCGGCTTTCCAGTAGGCGTCGCGGGTGTCGCAGGTGTAGTGGATGTTGGCGAGGTTGGCCGCCGTGTTGTAGTCGGCGAAGGCGCGGCTCTGCTCGTAGTAAACCTCCACAAGGGCCTCGCCGCTGTCAGCGGCAGCTGCCTTTGCGGTCAGCTCTTTGCAGCGGGCCAGCAGCGCGTCGATGTCAGGGCGGGTATAGGTCATCTCACTGAATTTCATCGTGAAAAATCCTTTCCGGGGCGGGAAAGCCCCTTTCAATATCATACCCATCTTATCACGTTTGGGCCAAAAAAGAAAGACTTTGAGCATATGTGATAAATTCTGCGGCTTTGTTTTAGCAAACCTGTTGCATCCCGTGATTGAAACAGGGCGAAAAAAAGCATATAATAACAGTATCAACAGAGTAAGGCCATGCGCGTCAAGTGCCGCATCAACGGGGAGTTGTGCTGCGGACGAAGGGAGACCCGCGGTGCATGGCCTGCATCCCGCTGCTGCATGGACTTGGGTGCGGGCGAGGCCGTCTGCACGGCGTCGTCCGGAAGTGAAGTTTGTTGAACTCACGCCCTCCTTTGTGCGGTTTGTCACAGGGGAGGGCGTTTCTTTCTGCTCCCCCGCAGTTCCTGAAAAAACAGGAGGACAGTTGATATGAAAAACGAATCCAGAATCTCCGTGCGCACCCTGACGGCGATGGCTCTGCTCATCGCCATGAGCATCGTCTTTTCTCGGGTGCTGAGCATCTCCACCGGCTTTGTCCGGTTCAATCTGGGCAGTCTGCCGGTGCTGCTGGCGGGCATCCTCTTTGGACCGTGGGCGGGTTTCGTCGTGGGCATGGTGGCCGACATCATCGGCGGCGTGCTGGCGGGCTATGCCATCAATCCGCTCATCACGCTGGGGGCGGCGTCCATCGGCCTGGTCGGCGGCTTGGGCTGGCAGAAGCTTTCCCATCTGCGCACCGGCACCCGGCTGTGGTGCAGTGTGCTGGCGGCACACTTCGTCGGCTCGATGGTCATCAACTCGCTGGCGCTCCACATCTTTTACGGCTATGCATGGGCGGTGCTCGCCGCCCGCATCCCGAATGCGCTGGTGCTCACGGCGGTGAATACGGTGCTGCTGCGTATTCTGCTCGAGAATCGGGCGCTGATGGCAGTGGCGAAAAGGTAAGAGCGCTTTTACGCTGGGCTAAGTTCTCTTTTGCGTGCCAAAAGAGAACCAGAAAAGCACCAGCGATTTCGACGCGCTGGACCCACGAGAAAGGGGCTGCTCGCCCCTTTCAGACCCCGAAGGAGAAGTCGAAGTGGAAAAATGCTAGCCGCTTCGCTAAACGCATTTTTCTCACTTCTCCGATTTACGGCTTCGCCGAGGGTGTTACCTCTCTGCTGACGGTAAAGTTCTGCGAAAGCCTGAAATCTTCGGCGAAGCCGTAAAACGGCGGAGAGCGAAAATGCGGTTAAGAGATCTTCACGCCGAATGGCGTGAATCTCCAGCATTTTTGCTTGGAGCCCACTTCTTTGGAATCGTTAAGGGCGAGCAGCCCTTAACTCGTTGCGGGGAGAGTGGAGTCCAGAGGTAGGGAGGGGGGATTCGAAACACCCCTCCCTACCTCTGGCCCGCGCGGAGCGCAAAGCCATTTGACCGAAAAAGAGAACCAAATCCGCGCCACAGGCGCGAATACCCGCTTCCCTAAAAATGAAACAAATAAAACGAGGCGTTTCTATGAACTACGAATCCGCTTTGGAATACATCCACGCTGTCCAGTGGGCCGGCCACAAGCCGGGCCTCAGCCGCACCCGCACTCTGCTGGCGGCGCTGGGCGACCCCCACAAGAAGCTCCGCTTCGTCCATGTGGCGGGTACCAACGGCAAGGGCAGCACTGCCGCCATGCTGGCGTCCTGCCTGCAGGCGGCGGGGTATCGGGTGGGCCTGTACACTTCGCCTTTCATCAACCGCTTCAACGAGCGCATTCAGGTAAACGGCGAACAGATACCCGACGACGCGCTGGTGCGTCTGGTGGAGCGCGTCCGCCCGGCGGCAGACGCCATGGCTGACGTTCCTACCGAGTTCGAGATCATCACGGCCCTGGGGATGCTCTGGTTCGCGGAAGAAAAATGCGATATCGTGGTGCTGGAAGTGGGCCTCGGCGGTACGCTGGACTCAACCAACGTCATCGACCCGCCCGAGTGCGCGGTCATCACGGCGCTGGGCATGGACCATGTAAAAGAACTCGGCCCCACCATCGCGGACATCGCCGCCGCCAAGGCCGGCATCATCAAGCCGGGCAGTCCGGTGGTGAGCTACGGCGGTGTGCCGGAAGCGGACGCTGTCATCGCCCGTGTGGCCAGGGAGCAGAACGCGCCTCTCACGGTGGTGGATCTCTCCCGCCTCAAAGTGGAGGGCGGCGACCTCGACGCCGTCACCTTCGATTTCGACGGGCTGGACGGTGTCCGTCTGCCCCTCATCGGCAGCTATCAGCCGAAAAACGCCGCCCTCGCCATCACGGCCCTCCGTGTGCTGCGGGGCAGGGGATGGAACATCCCCGACAGCGCCATCCGCACCGGTCTCGAGCAGGTGAGCTGGCCGGGCCGGTTCGAGCTGCTGCGGCATTCGCCCGCTTTCCTGTTGGACGGCAGTCACAACGCCCACGGGATGCGGGCCACCGTTCAGAGCCTCCGGGACCGCTTCCCGGGGCAGAAGTTCGTCTTCCTGCTCAGCATCATGGCCGACAAGGACGTGGACGAGATGCTGGCGCTGCTGCTGCCGCTGGCAAAGCGGTTCGTCACGGTCGCGGCCCACACGCCCCGCGCCATGCCCGCTGAGACGCTGGCAGAGCACATCCGCGTCCGGGGCGGAAAGGCTGAGGCGGCGGCGGACATCCCGGCGGGCGTTGCCCGCGCGGTGGAGCTGGGCGGCGACGGCCCGGTGTGCGCGCTGGGGACCCTCTACTTCTCCGGCGACGTCCGGCAGGCGTTTGCCCGGCTGACCGCAGAATAAACGACAAAAAGAAAAGCGATGGCCCAGTGCAGGTGGGCCATCGCTTTTTTGCCCTTTCAGGCAAGCAGGGTAAATGATAAGAAGGTAAATGAAGGAAATAGCAATAATAAGAAGGTAAAAACAAGAAGAAAAACAAGGGCGGCGGGACGCTATGTATCCAACAGCCTGCCTTTGTTGGATACAACAATAGCACGATTACAGAAAAATTACAAGCCCTTTTTTGAAAAAACTTCCAAAAAAGGGGCGGAATGCGGTACTTTTGGCACAACGCACAAATCCCGGAGAGATTCACCGGCAATTTGACGAAGCACGAAACGGCGGGGGTGTTTCAAACAAGAACACTCTAAATTTTTGTAAGCCGCTCTCCGGCTCTTGCACGGCGGAGAAGGCTGTGCTAAGATGATAGCGTAAAATGAGAAGTCTGCGCTGAAATGAAAAACAGATGTGATATTGCAAACGACAAAGGAGAATATAGATGGTAAAAAATGCGTCAGCTGGCGAAAAGGCCGGCTGGTTCAACGGGCGGACGCCGCTGTTTTCCCAGAAAGACCTGCTGCGGCTGGTGGGGCCGCTGCTCATCGAGCAGTTTCTGGCCGTGACGGTGGGCATGGCCGACACCATGATGGTCTCCCGCTGCGGCGAGGCAGCCATCTCGGGCGTCAGCCTCGTGGATATGATAAACAACCTCATCATCGTGCTGTTCGCGGCGCTGGCCACCGGCGGCGCGGTGGTGGTGAGCCAGTATCTGGGCGCGAAGGAGCAGGAAAAGGCAAATGCCAGTGCGGGTCAGCTCATCCTGCTGAGCGCCATCCTGGGTACCGTGGTGGCTGCGCTCTGCATCCTCTTTGCCCGGCCCATGATCAGCGCCTGCTACGGCTCCATCGACGCGGACGTTCTGGACGCCGGCGTCCTCTACCTTAAAATAACCGCCCTGAGCTACCCCTTCCTCGCGCTGTACAACGCGGGCGCGGCCCTTTTCCGCAGCATGGGCAACTCCAAGATCTCCATGCAGATCAGCGTTCTCATGAACATCATCAACATCGTGGGCAACGCGGTCTGCATCTTCGGCCTGAAAATGGGCGTCGATGGCGTTGCATGGCCCAGTGTCGTCTCCCGTGTCATCGCGGCGGTGCTCATTCTGGGCCGCTGCTACCAGAAGGGCCATGCCCTCACGGTGCCGAGGACCGTGAAACTCGATACCGGTATGGCCAAGCGCATCCTCGGCATCGGTGTGCCGTCGGCCTTTGAGAACAGCCTGTTCGAGGCGGGCCGCATCGTCGTGGTCAGCATGATCTCCACCTTCGGCACCGTCCAGATCGCCGCCAACGCCGTCGCCAACAACCTCGACGGTGTGGGCTGCATCCCGGGCAAGGCCATCGGCCTTGCCATGATAACCGTCGTGGGCCGCTGCATCGGCGCAGGGGATAACGAGCAGGCCGTCTATTATACAAAGAAGCTGCTGGGCTGGGCCTATCTCGTCATGGGTGTGCTGAATGGCTTGATCCTGATTTTTGTCCGGCCTCTGGTGGGCATTTACGAGCTTTCGGGCGAGACGATGGAGCTCTCCATCATTCTGGCCTGCATCCACGCGGGCTTTGCAATGCTGCTCTGGCCTCTCTCCTTCGTGCTGCCCAACGCTCTGCGCGCCGCCAACGACGTCAAGTTCACGATGATCGTCTCCATCGCCAGCATGGCCTGCTGGCGTGTGGGCTTCAGCTATATCATCGGTGTGCGGATGGGCATGGGTGCCATCGGCGTCTGGATCGCCATGGTGGTGGACTGGGTCTGCCGCGTGACCTGCTTCGTGACCCGCTTCCGCAGCGGCGTCTGGAAAGAAAAATATAAGGCCTGAAAACAGAAAGGGACGTTATATGAAACTCATCAGCTGGAACGTGAACGGGCTGCGCGCCTGTCTGACCCACGATTTTGCCGCAAGCTTCGCCGCGCTGGACGCGGACGTGTTCTCGGTGCAGGAGACCAAGATGCAGCCCGGGCAGGCCGATTTCGCCCCCGAGGGCTACACGGAATATACATACTCGGCGGAGAAAAAGGGCTACTCCGGCACAGCCTGCTGGTGCAAGACCGCGCCGCTGAGCGTGACCACCGGCATCGGCATTGAAGAGCACGACCACGAGGGCCGTGTGCTGACGCTGGAATACCCGGAGTTTTACCTCGTCAACTGCTACACCCCCAACAGTCAGGACGGCCTCAAGCGGCTGGACTACCGGATGACATGGGAGGACGCTTTCCGCGCCTACCTGCTGGAGCTGGATGCCAAAAAGCCGGTCATCCTCTGCGGCGATCTGAATGTGGCCCATCAGGAAATTGATATTAAAAATGCCAAGACGAACCGGATGAGCGCCGGTTTTACCGATCAGGAGCGGGCCAAGATGACCGAGCTGCTGGCGGCGGGCTTCACCGACAGCTTCCGCGCCATCCATCCGGACGAGGTGAAATACAGCTGGTGGAGCTACCGTTTCCACGCCCGGGAGAAGAACGCGGGCTGGCGCATCGACTATTTCATCGTCTCGAACCGCATTGCGGACAAGATAAAAGCCGCCGAGATACACAACGAGGTGTTTGGCTCCGACCACTGCCCGGTGGAGCTGGACATCGACTTATAAGGAGGGCTCTATGCTCAAAAGCTATCTCATCGTATTCTTTATCTCGATGCTGCCCCTCATCGAGCTGCGCGGTGCCATCCCGGTGGGCATCGGGATGGGCCTGCCCATCCTGCCGACCTATCTGGTCTGTGTGGTGGGCAATATGCTGCCGGTGCCGTTCATCTATCTGTTCGCCCGTAAAGTCCTCATCTGGGGCTACCACAAGCCCATCATCGGCCCCTTCTGCCGTTTCTGCATCGTCAAGGGCGAAAAAGGAGGTCGTGCGCTGGAAGCCAAGGCCGGGCGCGGCCTCGTGGCGGCGCTGCTGCTCTTCGTGGGCATCCCGCTGCCGGGTACCGGCGCATGGACCGGCACGCTGGCCGCGTCCATCCTCGACATGAAGTTCAAAGATGTGCTCATCGCCTGCATGGGCGGCGTGCTGCTGGCCGGGATCATCATGGGTCTGGCAAGCGCAGGTCTTTTGGGAGCGCTGAGCGGTCTGTTTGCAGTGTAAGGCTGGTTTTCCATCGCAAAGTGTGCTAGAATAACAACAGCGTGTCTTGAGTAAAGACGAAGAAAGGACGAATCAAAGATGCAAGAGGCTTTGAACCAGAAGATCGACGCATTTATTGCGGCGAACAAAGAGCAGATCCTGAAAGACATTGCCACGCTGGTGTCCATCAACAGCGTGGAGGGTGCCCCGGAAGAGGGCGCACCCTACGGCGCAGGCCCCCGTGCCGCGCTGGACAAGACGCTGGAGCTGGCCGCAGGCATGGGCCTTGCGACCCGCAACTGCGAGAACCATATCGGCTACGCCGAGCTGGCCGGTGCCGATGCCGAGAAGTATCTGGCTACCATCTGCCATGTGGACGTGGTGCCGGAGGGCAACGGCTGGACGGAAGACCCCTTCAAGATGGAGATCCGCG
>OGUJ01002018.1_pt1 | contig 10868 bp, 8 predicted proteins | sample 1573661 | NCBI WGS metagenome assembly OGUJ01 (sample SAMEA2581933, study PRJEB24529) | metagenome | biome: Human gut stool | place: China | collected 2011
TAGGGACGCTTCTGGAGCATGAAAAAGAACCGGTTATTGTTGCAAGTTCCAGTAAGGGACTTCTCCAGCATGATGGATTTTCCTGGGAGGTGCAGGGACCGGCGCTGGTACGGCGAGACAGTCTGAATAAAACGGCACTCCGATTTATCGAAATCCTGCACAAATGGATCGATGGTATGGATATGGAACAGAAGAGACTTCTGATTGAAGATCTTTTTGCAACATTACAGGCATCCGGTTATGAGAATCTGAGTGAAGTACAGTCCGGAGGACTGAAAAGTCTGGCTGCGATGGTGAAACGTGTGGAAAAATTTGCTCCGGAATCCCGCGGGATGATGCAGGAACTTCTGACAGCAATCTGCGGAGGCTGGCTCGAACAGCTCCAGGCAGATACGAAAGACAAACTATCCGTACTTCCGTTAAGCTTTTCTGATAAAATCCTTGAAAAATTCTAAATTTTTGGTACTATATAATAGGAAATGATACCAGTAAATACTGCTGTAAAATGCAGAAAAAGTATACAGTAAAAGGAGAACATTATGAGTAAGAAACCAACCGTATTAATGATCCTGGATGGTTATGGTCTGAACGACAAACATGAGGGAAATGCAATCTACGAAGCAAAAACTCCTGTTATGGATAAATTAATGGCAGAATATCCATTTGTAAAAGGAAACGCCAGTGGACTGGCAGTAGGTCTTCCGGATGGACAGATGGGTAACTCTGAAGTAGGTCATATGAACATGGGTGCAGGCCGCATCGTATATCAGGAACTTACAAGAATCACAAAAGAGATCCAGGATGGTGATTTCTTTAAGAACGAAGCACTTCTTGCAGCAATGAAGAATGCAAAAGAGAACAATTCCGCTGTACATTTTATGGGACTTCTTTCTGATGGCGGTGTACACAGCCACAATACACATCTCTATGGATTACTTGAGATGGCTAAGAAAGAGGGCGTTGAGAAAGTTTATGTACACTGCTTCCTTGACGGACGTGATACACCTCCTGCATCAGGTAAAGAGTTTGTAGAGGCTCTGGAAGCTGAGATGAAGAAAATCGGTGTAGGTGAGATTGCAACCGTTTCCGGCCGTTACTATGCAATGGACCGTGATAACCGCTGGGATCGTGTAGAGCTTGCATACAATGCTCTTACATCCGGAGAAGGTGTAAAGGGAACTGACGCTGCAGCAGCAGTTCAGGCATCCTATGACAATGACAAAACAGATGAATTCGTTCTTCCTACAGTAATCGAGAAAGACGGACAGCCAACAGGTGTTGTATCTGATAAAGACTCTGTTGTATTCTTTAACTTCCGTCCTGACCGTGCTCGTGAGATCACAAGAGCATTCTGCGATGATGATTTCCAGGGATTTGAGAGAAAAGCAAGACCACATGTCACATTCGTATGCTTCACAGAGTATGATGATACCATCCAGAATAAACTGGTTGCATTCCACAAAGTTCAGCTTCATAACACATTTGGAGAATACCTTGCAGCACACAACATGACTCAGGCTCGTATCGCTGAGACAGAGAAGTATGCACATGTTACATTCTTCTTTAATGGTGGTGTGGAAGAGCCAAATAAAGGCGAGGATAGAATCCTTGTGAAATCCCCGAAGGTTGCAACTTATGACCTTCAGCCTGAGATGAGTGCGCCACAGGTTTGTGAGAAACTGGTAGATGCTATCAAATCTGACAAATATGATGTGATCGTAATCAACTTTGCTAACCCTGATATGGTTGGACATACAGGCGTACAGGAAGCAGCTGTGAAAGCAGTAGAAACAGTTGATGAATGTGTTGGTAAAGCAGTAGAAGCTCTGAAAGAAGTTGACGGACAGATGTTTATCTGTGCTGACCATGGAAATGCAGAGCAGCTTATCGATTATGAGACAGGTGCTCCATGGACTGCACATACCACAAATCCTGTTCCGTTCATTCTTGTAAACGCTGATCCGAAATACACACTGCGTGAGGATGGATGCCTTGCAGATATCGTTCCTACACTCATTCAGCTTATGGGAATGGAACAGCCGGCAGAAATGACAGGCAAATCTCTTCTTGTAGAGAAATAAAAAATTTCAGGGTGAAGAGGGCAGCCTGACTCTGATAAAAAAATAATTCGTGAATATAACGAAAAAGACCTCCGTTTTACCGGGGGTCTTTTTGTGATTATGTAGAAAATTACAGAATTGGAAAACACATCTTGAAATGGTAAAATTTTTCAACTATAATCGCTCTGATATCTGATAAACGATCAGGTAAAAGACAGGAAAAAACTAATTTTAAGAAAGGACTGGAGGGTTTATTGGAATGCAGACAGACATGACAGTTGGGAAACCAATGAAGATGATACTAGATTTTACGATACCTGTATTTATAGGCAATGTATTCCAGCAGTTTTACAACATGGCAGATGCCATAATCGTGGGGAAATTTGTAGGAACAAAAGGATTGGCAGCAGTAGGTTCTACGGGAACGATCATGTTCCTCATTATAGGATTTCTTACAGGACTGACAGCCGGGTTTACGGTTCTCACTTCACAGAAATTCGGTGCGGGAAAGATGGATGAAATGCGCCAGTCTGTGGGAAATGCGGCGTTGTTATCTATCATTATTTCAGTTATCATGACGGCAGTCAGTATGTTGGGAATGCACTCATTATTGACGTTAATGCATACGCCGGAGGATATTTTTAAGGATGCATATACTTATATCATGATTATCTGTGGCGGTATTTTTGCTCAGGTGTTATATAACATTCTGGCAAGTATTCTGAGAGCATTAGGTAACAGTAAAACACCATTGTATTTTCTGATACTTGCGGCACTTTTGAATGTGGCACTTGACTTAATATTTATTATTGCTTTCCATATGGGTGTGGCAGGCGCTGCATGGGCCACGATCACAGCGCAGGGAGTATCTGGACTGCTTTGCCTGGTTTATATTATAAAATGTATGCCGGAATTAAGATTAAAGAGAGATGACTGGAGATTCCGCTCTGGAATTGCCAAGAACGAAATTCTTGTCGGTATTCCTATGGGACTTCAGTATTCTATTACAGCGATCGGAACGATGATGGTTCAGTCTGCGTTAAATATTCTTGGTTCTTATGCGGTAGCCGCATTTACCGCAGGAAATAAGATTGAAAATATCTTTACCCAGGCATATGTTGCAATTGGTACAACGATGGCTACATACAATGCACAGAATATCGGTGCACGTAAGCTTGACAGAGTCAGACAAGGATTTAACTGTGCGCATATTATTGGAATCATTTATGCGATCGTGACAGGTGTGATCATATTTTTCTTTGGAAAATATCTCTCATACTTGTTTATTTCAGATAACGCAGCAGAGGTTATTCCGATGGTTGATATTTATGTTAAATGTGTTGCAGTATTTTTTATTCCTTTACATTTTGTCAATGCACTGCGAAATGGTATCCAAGGTATGGGATACGGACTGCTCCCTATGCTGGCTGGTGTAGCTGAGCTTGCAGGTCGTGGAATCACTGCGATGATCGCGGCAGCACATAAGAGTTATTTTGGAGCATGTATGGCCAGTCCGATGGCATGGGTATTGGCAGGAGGATTGCTCATCATTATGTATTTCTATGTCATGAAAGACATGAAACGCAGACTTGATTTATAGAATAAAAAATGATACCGGTGACTGTGAAAACCTTGAACAGTTTCCGGTTATCTTTTTTTATAGGATTGTTTAGAAAAAAATTAAAAAAATTTAAGAAAAAAGTGAATAGTACATGCAAACTGGAAGAATTATGTTATAATGAGAAAGCTGATACAGGCAAGTTATAGATTACTGTTCAAAAGTTTTGTTTCGGATGCTGTATTTTCCGGAATAAAATGAACGGTAATACTTATATTGAGGAGAAAATAGATGGGCAACAAAGAGGAAAGAAGTAACAAAGCCTCGGATGGCAATGTAGAAACAACAGGCAGACATCGTAAATCTGCAAGGCCGGGAAAAATCACTTATGTACCGATTAATGATGAAGATCTTGCACCTTATGAACCGCCTGTCAGGAAGAAGCATAAAGCTTTAAAAATAACAGGAATTACTGCTGCAATGATCCTGGTAAGTGCAGGTGCTGCATATGCGGGCATGTCATACTATTATTCAGATAAGTTTTTTGAGGGAACCTCAATCAATGGAATTAACTGTTCCGGAAAAACTGCTTATGAGGCAGAACAGTTAATTGCAAAGACAGTGGAGAATTATTCCATAGAAGTTGATTCAAGAAATCTGGATCCGCAGACGATAAGCGGAGATCAGATTGGATATAGCTATGTTTCCGATGGAAGTGTATTGAAACTTCTAAAAGATCAGAAACCATACGAATGGATTCGTGGCTTATTTGAAAAAAAGAGCTACACAACAGCAGAGAATACGACATATGATAAAGAAAAAATGAAAGAACAGGTCAGGGAGCTTAACTGTGCGCAGGAAGAGAATCAGGTTGCACCTGAGAATGCATATGTCGCATATGGAGATTCTCAGTTTGAAATCGTTCCTGAGACAGAGGGAAGCGAATTAAACCTTCGGGAAGCCTATAATGCACTTTCAGAAGCTGTTTCCGGAAATGAGGCATCTGTTGATTTTGACAGCAATCCTGACGTGTACGTAAAGGCAGATGTGACGAGCGATGATCCAGATCTGCAGGCATCCCTTGATGCATGCAATAATTTCACGAAAGCAAATATTACCTACACTTTCGGGGATGAGACGGTGACCCTGGATGGAAATACAGTAAAAGACTGGCTGAACTTTGACGAAAAAGGTCAGCTTATTATGGATGATGCATCTTTCCAGCAGCATATTGCAGATTACGTGGCTCAGCTTGCTGCGGCGCATGATACAGTGGGCACAGAGAGAGAGTTCCAGACAACAAGCGGACGAACAGTCAGCGTCTACGGCTCTGCATATGGATGGCAGATAGACCAGGCTTCCGAGGTGGCAGAACTGACACAGGAGATTCAGTCAGGAATACAGACTACCAGAGAACCGGTATATTCTATGACAGCGAATGCACATGGTTATAATGATATTGGAAATACTTACATTGAAGTTGATCTGAGCGAACAGCATATGTACTATTATCAGAATGGAGAGGATATTTTTGAATCTGATATTGTTTCCGGTGATATGAGATACGCTGACCGTCAGACTCCGGCAGGTATTTATACACTTTATTATAAAAAGAGTCCTGATGTGCTCAGAGGTAAACAGCTTGCAAATGGTAAATATGAATATGAGGCGAAAGTAAATTATTGGATGCCGTTTAACGGCGGCATCGGATTCCATGATGCAAACTGGCAGCCATATTTTGGCGGTGACCGCTTTATGGAAGGTGGTTCACATGGATGTATCAATATGCCTCCGGATAAAGCGGCAGAACTTTATAATATCATTGATTATAATGTACCGATCGTATGTTTCTATTGATAATATTTTCGGGGCTGTTGTGAGAAGCAATAGTCCCGGATTTTTATAAAAAGAAAATGGTTCTCCAGATTAGAGTATGTTTGAAAAAACAGTCATTTCAGCAATTAACATGTTCTTGGGCTGGAGACGGAAGGGAGATTATTTATGGGTAATATGGATTCTTTGGATCTGATATTGACAGTAGCTGCTTTTATAGTTGGCATAATGCTTCTGACAGGACATGGAGACATTTTTATGAAAGGTGGAAATGCAGATGTCCGTAAGAAACTATATGATGAGAAAAAGATGGCAAAGGGATGTGGAATAGCACTTATTCTGATTGGCGTTATTTCAGCGGTAGATATGTTTACTACAGGACTGGTCTTTAAAATTGCATACATAGTGGTATTATTAATCATTATTATCGGCCTTTTGTATTTCTTAAGAGTAAAATGTAAGAAATAAACGAAGTTATGAACATATAACTTTTGGCAGAAGAGCGAATAATTCAGTGGTTGTACATATTTAACAAATATAAAAGGAATCGCTTTATAACCGGTTTGCATCGTGCCGGCTCAAATGCGGTTCTTTTTATGTATTAGCGTTCTGGAGAATTTTATGATAAGATAAGAGAAATGAGATAATGAAAGGTGAAACTTATTAAATTATGCTTGAAGAAATTGTATCTCCTCTGGTAGAATGGTACAGAGAAAATAAAAGAATTCTGCCATGGAGAGATAAGAATAATGCTTATTATACGTGGGTATCAGAAATTATGCTTCAACAAACCCGGGTGGAAGCAGTAAAGCCATACTTCCAGAGATTTATCACAGAACTTACGGATATAGAAGCTCTGGCAGAGTGTCCGGAGGAGAAGCTTCTGAAGTTATGGGAAGGATTGGGATATTACAATCGCGTCCGAAATATGCAGGAGGCAGCTCGTACTGTAAAAAATGAATATAATGGCAGATTGCCTGAAGACTATCAGGCGCTTTTGTCGTTAAAGGGAATAGGAAGTTATACAGCCGGTGCTATCGCTTCTATTGCATATGGGATTGCAGTTCCGGCAGTAGACGGAAATGTACTTCGTGTAATTTCCAGAATTACAGAGAGTACGGAAGATATCAGCAAACAATCTGTCCGTAAGAAAATAGAGCAGCAGTTACAGCAGATCATGCCGTCAGAATGCCCGGGAGATTTTAATCAGGCATTGATGGAACTTGGTGCGATAGTATGTGTCCCGAATGGTCAGGCAAAGTGTGAAGAATGTCCTGTTGCCTCTGCCTGTCTGGCATGTAGACATGACAAGGTAGAGGGCATTCCTGTAAAAGCCCCTAAGAAAGCCAGAACTCTGGAAGATAAAACAGTATTTATCATTCAGGATGGAGAATATACAGCTATCAGAAAAAGACCGGAAAAAGGACTTTTGGCAGGCTTATATGAATTGCCAAATGTTATGGGATATCTGGAAAGGAAAGAAGCTCTTTCCTATGTAGAGAGTCTTGGACTTGATCCTTTATATATAGAGAAACTTCCGCCTGCGAAACATATTTTTTCCCACATTGAGTGGAGAATGCAGGCATACAGGATAAAGGTGTCATCTCTGAAAAAAACACAGGACAAAGAGATTATTTTTGCAAATAAGAAACAGTCAGGTAAACAATACGCAATTCCATCTGCTTTCGGAGCGTATGCAAAATATATCAAGGAGGATACAACAAGATGAAACTGTTAAGTATTGCGATTCCATGCTATAATTCTCAGGATTATATGGAAAAATGTATAGAGTCATTATTAGTAGGCGGAGAGGAAGTAGAGATTCTGATAGTAGATGACGGATCTTCGGACAAAACTGCAGAGATTGCAGATGCCTATGCAGCGAAATATCCTACGATCATAAAGGCTATCCATCAGGAGAATGGTGGACATGGAGAAGCTGTCAATGCAGGAATCAGAAATGCGACAGGTTTATATTTTAAAGTAGTAGACAGTGATGACTGGGTAAATAAAGAAGCGTATATTAAGATTCTGGAAACTTTATACGAGTTACTCAGAGGACCGCAGACAGTCGATCTTCTGATCAGCAATTTCGTATATGAGAAACAGGGAGCAACACATAAAAAAGTAATGCAGTACCGCAGATGTCTTCCTCAGGACAGAGTATTCGGATGGGAAGAAGTAAAACATATGCCGAAGGGAAAATATCTCCTGATGCATTCCATGATCTACCGTACCAAATTGCTTCAGGAGTGTGGACTAGAATTACCGAAGCATACATTCTATGTAGATAATCTGTTTGCATTTGAGCCGCTTCCATATGTTAAGAATCTGTATTATCTGGACGTTAATTTCTACCGCTACTTTATCGGCAGAGATGACCAATCCGTAAACGAGAAAGTAATGATCAAACGAATTGACCAGCAGATTCGTGTAAATAAGCTGATGGTAGACGCATATATTAATTGCGGAAATACCAATAAACGCCTGAAAGAGTATATGTTCAGTTATCTGGATATCATAACAACGATTTCTTCTATCATGCTGATACGTGCTAATACAGAGGAATCTCTGCAGAAGAAGAAAGAACTTCTGGAATATATTAAAACGCAGAACAAACTGGTATACAGAAAATTACGCCACAGTCTTTTTGGAAGAGTAATGAACCTGCCAGGAAAGGGTGGAAGAAAGATGTCAGTGGCAGCCTATAAGATCAGCCAGAAATTCTATGGATTTAATTAATTGAAATTGGGTTAAAAATAGACAGAAAACATCTGATATTTTGATTGTACAGAGTTTTTACATGTAAAGGAATGGATGAAAGATGATAAAAAAGAACTTATGTTAGGAAACATCTTATGTTTTCTACAAAAGTTCTTTTTGTTTTATCAAAAGCTATTTCAAGAAGGTAATTTTAATTTTCACTTTTTTTTCGTCTGGCCTCTCCAAAGTAAGATGCTCTGGAAGAAACGGCGGCTTTTCTCGGATAAAAAAACAAAAATCCAAATAAAGCAAGAGTCGCACCCATACATACATCAATCACTGAATGCTGTTTCAGGAACATGGTTGACATGATGATCAATGCGGTAAGGGTAAAGGAAGCAGCCGTTACTATTTTCTTATCACGAAGTGCCTCACAGTTTGTGAGAGACATATGTATCGCAAGAGAGTTAAAAACATGAATACTTGGAAGAATATTTGTAGGAGTGTCTGTGCTGTACAGCCATTTCACCATATCTGTAAAAATATTATCCCTTGGGAACTCTGTTGGACGTAAATGCTGTGCATTTGGATAAACGTAAGAAACGATCAGAAAAACAGTCATTCCCATCATAAGGTTAAATACCAGCTGGTAGTATTCATGTTTGTTCTTATTAAAAAATATAAAATAGATTACAGCCAGGAACATGTACGGAAACCATAACAGATAAGGTATGATAAAAACCTCACAAAATGGTATCCAGTCATCGAAAACCGTATGTACGATATGATAGCTGTGAACTGGACGATGTTCCAGATAATTGAACATCAAAATATAAATAATACTGTAAATACCGATCACAAAGCCATGTCGGTATTTTTCAATAAGACGTTTCACAATGTCACCTTCTTTATATAATCTGTTTAATACTGTATTACTGTTCATTTCGTTTGCAGTAACATTCTATATTCTTTCTTTCATTATCATAACATCTTCATACTTCTTTTACAAATAAATTTTCTCATAAAGTATATAAAAATTTTATAAAAAAATTCTCAATAAAGTGTAGCATTTTACAAAATTTTAACACAAAGCAGAACAAAGATTTTACTCCATTTTATTATACTGATCTTAACTGAGTCGGAGAAATTGCAGTAATCTTTGAAAACGATTTACTATTTCCGTAGATCACTGTGGATTTTGGCTACAGTATTCAGTAAATAATTGTAGATGGAGAATAGAAAAATGATATATTTGGTAGAAGATGATGAGAGTATCCGCGAACTGGTGATCTATACACTGAAGAGTCAGGGATTTGAGGCAAAGGGATTTGAAAGACCTTCTCACTTCTGGAAAGCCCTGGAAAAGGAAGAACCTGCACTTCTGCTCCTTGATGTGATGCTGCCGGAAGAGGATGGGATTTCCATATTGAAGAAATTGCGTATGCGTCCGGATACACGTAAACTTCCTATTATCATGCTGACAGCAAAAAGCAGTGAATATGATACAGTGGTAGGTCTTGACAGCGGGGCAGATGACTATATTCCAAAACCATTCCGCATGATGGAACTGATCTCAAGGATCCGCGCATTATTAAGAAGAACAGAAGATGACGGCGCAGAAGAATATCAGACAGGAAACCTTTATGTCTGCCCTTCCAGACATATTGCAACTGTTGATAAAAAGAATGTAAATCTTACATTAAAAGAATATGAAGTATTATGTCTGCTTCTGAAAAACAGTGGAACTGTGCTTTCCAGAACCCAGCTTCTGAATCAGGTCTGGGGATATGAGTTTGACGGAGAGAGCAGAACCGTTGATGTACATATCAGAACACTGAGACAAAAACTGGGAAGTGCCGGTGAACTGGTGGAGACGGTTCGTGGAGTCGGGTATAAAATTAATATGAAATAAAGTTAAAGAATAGCTGGAAACAGGAATTTATCTATGCTATACTTTTAAATATGAGAATTGCAGGAGCTGTAAGGCGCAGAACAAAATACCTTTTGATCCTGACATCTTAAATATAAGCAGATGCCAAAAATGAATGGACAGCTGCCCGAAATCAACGGTCAGGGATATCAAAAAACCCTGACTGTAGATTTTTATAAGGAGTTATTTATTTTATGAAATCATTAGTAATAGCAGAGAAACCTTCTGTTGCCAGAGATATTGCCAGAGTACTTCACTGTACACAGAAAGGAAATGGTATCCTTGAGGGAAAAGATTATGTAGTCACCTGGGCGCTTGGACACCTTGTTACGCTGGCAGACCCTGAGGAATACGATAAGAAGTATATGAAATGGGAAATGTCCACACTTCCCATGATGCCGGATCGAATGAAGCTGGTAGTTATTCGACAGACCGGTAAACAGTACAATGCAGTAAAAACGCAGCTGTACAGAAAAGACATAAACGATATTATAATAGCCACAGATGCCGGAAGAGAAGGTGAACTGGTAGCCCGCTGGATTCTTGACAAAGCGGACTGTCATAAACCAATCCGCAGACTGTGGATTTCTTCAGTTACAGACAAAGCTATCAAAGAAGGATTCGGAAATCTGAAAAACGGACATGAGTATGATAATCTGTACAGAGCGGCTGTGGCAAGAGCGGAAGCTGACTGGCTGGTGGGAATGAACGGTACAAGGGCACTTACCTGTAAATATAATGCCCAGCTTTCCTGCGGGCGAGTACAGACTCCCACTCTGGCGAT
>OGUJ01002021.1_pt1 | contig 10856 bp, 10 predicted proteins | sample 1573661 | NCBI WGS metagenome assembly OGUJ01 (sample SAMEA2581933, study PRJEB24529) | metagenome | biome: Human gut stool | place: China | collected 2011
CGGGTCAGCCAACGTCTACGTTAACCTGACCCCGGCGGTGAACGTCGGGCAAAACCTGGTGGTCGACCTCTCCACGCAGATTTTTTGCCATAACGACTATCCGGAAACGATCACCGACTACGTGACCCTGCAGCGCGGATCCGCCTATGGCGGTGTGCTGTCGAGTTTTTCAGGCACCGTGAAATATAACGGCACCTCTTACCCGTTCCCGACCACCACGGAAACCGCGCGGGTGATTTATGATTCACGGACCGATAAACCCTGGCCGGCCGTCCTGTATCTGACGCCGGTGAGCACTGCCGGTGGAGTGGCCATCACCGCAGGATCGTTAATCGCGGTGCTGATCCTGCATCAGACCAACAACTACAATAGCGACTCCTTCCAGTTCATCTGGAACATTTACGCCAACAACGACGTGGTGGTCCCCACCGGCGGCTGCGACGTCTCCGCCCGCGATGTCACCGTCACCCTCCCCGACTACCCGGGCTCGATGGCCGTGCCGCTCACCGTCCACTGCGCGCAAAGCCAGCAGCTGGGGTATTACCTCTCCGGCACCACCGCGGACAGCGCCAACGCGATCTTCACCAATACCGCCTCCGCCTCGCCGGCGCAGGGGATAGGCGTTCAGCTGACGCGCAACGGCAGCGCCGTCCCGGCGAACAGCACGGTCTCGCTGGGCACCGTCGGCACCTCGCCGGTCAATCTCGGCCTGACGGCCACCTATGCCCGGACCACAGGCCAGGTTACCGCCGGCAACGTGCAGTCGATTATCGGCATCACCTTTGTCTATCAATGATGACCGATTATATCCTCTCGCCCTGCTCGCTGGCCGCCCGCGGGTTGAGCCAGCTGATGCTGAACGCCGCGAAGCGGCCCGTTGAGCTGCCGGTCGAGGGCGTGTCCCTGCGCGAGCTGGCCGCCGTGAAGCGGATCGTGGTGTATCTCCCTGACGATCCCCTGTGGATGCTCACCACGCTGCGCCAGGCGGCAAGGCTACTCGACGAGGCCTTGCCGCCGTTACCGATGTTGATTCTGAGCCGCAGCCCGGCCATCTGGCTGTGGCAAACGCTGCTCTATCAGGTGAGTCATCCGGATCGTCTGCGCAACGTCCATACTGCCCCCGCCGATCTGTCCTGCGCGGAGCTGGCCCATCGGCTGGAGAATGCGCCGCGGCTTGAGCGGCTTGCCAGCGAAGCCGCCCTGATCCACGGAAAACGGGTCGTCGGGTTGACCCACGCCGAGCTCAAGGTGATCCTCGCCCTGCTGCAAGGGCAGACGATAGGCGAGCAGGCCCAACGTCTCGGATTGAGCCAGAAAACGCTCTACACCCAGCGGCTGGCTGGGGTGAAAAAGCTGGTGGAATGTCATCCGCATCTGGCCCCCCGCTTTCCGCGCACGCTGCTGCCGCGCTCACCCGCAAACGCACTGACGGCGTTTGAACAGGAATGGGTACAAGCGATTCACGATCGCCAGGTCTTCCCGGTTTTTCAACCTATCGTCGATAGTCGCTCACAGCTACAGGGGGTGGAGATCCTGATCCGCTGGCGCCACCGCGGCCAGGTACTTCACCCCCAGACCTTTCTGCCGCACTTCCGCGCCGACTACACCTGGCTGCTGCTTACGGCCTTTGTTCTGCAGGAGGCCGTGCAGAATATTAATGAGTATCCAGGCACCTTCTATTTTTCGGTCAACATACCCTCCTCGCTCGCCGACAGTGACAGCCTGCTGCGGATGGTGGAAGCCGCTCGCCAGCAGCTTCGGCAGCCAGAGGGCGTGACAAGGCTGGTGCTGGAATATGCTGAAACTATCGATTTTCGCCATCAGAGCCGCTCCGCCGCCCACGTGGCGCAGCTGCAACGTGCTGGCGTGCGCGTGATGCTGGACGACTGCTTTTCTCAGGGGAGCGTTATCTTTCCGGCGCGTCGACTGCACTTCAATGCGTATAAACTGGATATGAGCATCGTCAACGACGCCCAGCACGATCCAAAGGCGCTTGCGCTAATAAAAAGCCTGGCCTACTACTGCCAGTTAAGCGACAGTCGCTGTGTGGCGGAAGGGGTGGATTCACTGGCGAAATTTACGCAGTTAAAATCGCTGGGGATTGATCGCTTCCAGGGCTATCTGTTTTCACCACCGATGCGGCGCGAACATCTCCCGGATCTGATCCGCCGCTTTTCCCACCAGCGCGATCCGGCGAAACGTTGAGGGTGCGAGAAAAGCGCACCGGTTAGCACCGGTGCCGGTACGTCATGCGCGAATATCGTCGTATTCGCGGGTGTTATCGAATTCATGTTTGGCAAACGGGCAGAGAGGGATAATCTTCCGCTGCTCCTGGCGCATTTTTTCCACTACCTTCGCCACCAGCTGTTTCCCCACGCCCTGGCCTTTCAGGCTGGGATCAACATCGGTATGTTCGATAATGCTGAGGTGTTCGCCGGTGGGAACAAAAACAATCTCCGCCACCTGGTTTCCCTGCGCATCGTTAACATAAAATTTGTTATGCCCTTCCAGTATTTCCATCTTCTCCTCGCTTATTTATGACGATATTGCAGAGCGCCGCTCGGGCAGGTATCAATCACGTTTACCACCGTCGCGACATCCACTTCATCCGGGATAATCCACGGCTTACGCTTCAGGTTGAAGAGCTTCGCGCTGCCGCGCACGCAGTTCCCGGAATGCTGACAGATCGCCGTATTAAAGTAGACGTCGATTTTCTCCCCGGTGTAGGCCCGGTAGCCGGCTTCCAGTAATTCCTTATCCATGACATTGCCTCGGTCGTTTTTATCTTTCAGGCTAAGCATAGCCCTCGCCGTGGCGGCTGACTATGCGCAAGCGCGGGAATTGACGCCTCACATCATGCTCTCCCATCGCGCAAGGATCCCGCAGTCAACGATCGGTTGACTTTCATTCCCGCAACGAGGCGATTACACTCATGACACACTGGTATGATCACTCAGGGATGTTCCATTGAATCATATTGCCACCATCGCCCGCCCGGCTCGGTTACTGCTCGTCTTGCCGCTATCCGGCTGCTCACTTTCGCCAGAGATCCCGGTATTGGGCGCTGCTTTTCCCGGCTGGTTTTTCTGCTTACTGGGCGGTGCGTTTTTACTGATCCCCTGCCATATCCTGATTACCCGTAAAGGCTGGCAGCCGCGCTTTTCTCCCCTGGTCTTCAGCTACGTCGCGCTGATGTTCCTGTTCGCCACGTTGCTGTGGTTTCTGTTTTTTGTTCACTGATCGCTTATGACAACTTCCCGCACTTCCCTGTTACGCAAAAAGTGGCCTCTGCTGGCGCTGGTCCTTGCCGCCATCCTGGCGCTGATCCTCGTTATCTGGCAGTTGCAAACCTCGCCGGAGACCAATGACGCCTATGTCTATGCCGATACCATCGATGTAGTGCCCGAGGTCAGCGGACGCATCGTGGAGATGCCCATTCGCGATAACCAGCGGGTGAGAAAAGGCGATCTGTTGTTCCGCATCGACCCCCGCCCCTATCAGGCAATGCTCGATGACGCGAAAGCCCGGCTGACGACCCTCGACGCGCAGATCATGCTGACCCAGCGCACCATCAAAGCGCAGGAGTATAACGCCCAGTCGGTGGCGGCCGCCGTCGAGCGCGCCAGAGCGCTGGTTAAGCAGACCACCTCCACGCGTATCCGCCTTGAGCCGCTGGTGCCGCAGGGGTTCGCTTCCCAGGAAGATCTCGATCAGGCGCGCACCGCTGAGAAAGCGGCGCGGGCGGAGCTGGAGGCCACGCTGCTGCAGGCCAAACAGGCCTCGGCGGCCGTGACCGGCGTGGATGCCATGGTGGCGCAACGCGCCGGGGTCCTGGCGCAAATCGCCCTCGCTGAACTGCATCTGGAATTTACCGAAGTGCGCGCGCCGTTCAACGGCGTGGTGGTGGCGCTTAAAACCACCGTCGGCCAGTACGCCTCGGCGCTGAAGCCGGTCTTCACCCTGCTGGATGACGACCGCTGGTATGTGATCGCGAACTTCCGCGAAACCGACCTGAACAACGTGCGCCCCGGCGTGGCGGCGCGGATCACCGTGATGACCAACCACAACCGGACCTTTAACGGGGTGGTGGATTCGGTCGGCTCCGGGGTCCTGCCCGAAGGTGGGAGCGTCATCGAAGGGCTGCCGCTGATCCAGAAAAGCATTAACTGGGTCCACGTCTCGCAGCGCTTCCCGGTGAAAATCGCCGTCAGCGATCCCGACCCGGAACTGTTCCGCATGGGCGCCTCGGCCAGCGCCGTGCTGCAGCCGTAGCCGGGCGACGCTATGTTTCCTCTCGCCCATTTTTTACGCCAGGAACTGCGCGACGCGCCGGGACGCGCCAGCTACACGCTGCGCCTGACGCTAAGCTGCGCGGTGCTCATCACCCTGTTTATGACCCTGCAGATCCCTTTCCTGGCCGTTGCGCTGATCGTCGTGTTCTACGTCAGCCAGCCTAACGTGTTGATGATTAAGCTGGTCAGCGTGGTCTTTTTTGTCACCGTCTCCGTGGCGCTCGGCGGCGTGCTGCTGATCATCAAGTGGACCTATGACTACCCGCTGATCCGCCTGGCGGCCTCCGTGGCGCTCTTTTTCTGCGCCCTCTATCTGATGCGGGTGCTGGGCAAGCTGGGACTGGGCTTTTTCGTGGTGGCGCTGGCGGTGATTTACGCTCAGACCTTCCCGTCGATGACCAGCCAGAGCGAGATCCTGGTGCGGCTGCTGCTTTGGCTGTGGGTGGCGATTAACACCGCGATCCTCGTCACCCTGCTGGTCAACGCCTGCTTTCAGCAGGCCTTTCCCGGCAACCAGTTTAAGGCGCGTCTGGCCGGGATGCTGCACGAGGTCGCCCGGCGGCTGGCGGCCCCGGACGCTGAAGCGCCACCGACCTTCGGCGAGACCGCCGCGCAGTTCAATCAGCTGCAGTCGCTATTCGCCCAGGCCAGCCGGGCGACACCGGAGATCGCCGCCGATCCCCAGGCCTGGCGCTCGCGGCTGGCCGCCACTTTGCGCTGCTACCAGCTGGCGGCCCTGCTGCAAGCAGACGAGGCGGATAGTGACGATCGCCAGCAGCTGTCGCAGGCGGTACTTCAGCTGAAGAACGCCCTTAGCGAGGGGCCGTTTGACGGCGCTATTCCTCCCCTGACGCTCAGCGGTCGCGGCGTCAATCGCGCTGTTCTGCAGGAGATGGCTACCACTCTGCAGCGGCTGGCGCAGGGTGAGCCGGTTGCCCTGCCGCAGGGTGAGGTGGAGAAGGCGCCCCTGCTGGCGCCGGACGCCTGGCGCAACCCGGCATATCTCCATTTTGCGCTCAAGACCCTGCTGGCGACCCTAATCTGCTATGTCTTCTATACCGCTGCCGACTGGCAGGGTCTACATACCATTATGCTGAGCTGCGTGATCGTCGCCCAGCCCGGGCTGGGCGCCACGATGCAAAAGACATGGCTGCGCATCGGCGGGGCGCTGCTCGCCTCCCTGCTGGCGCTGCTGTTAATCGTCTTTGTCCAGCCCTGGACCGATTCGCTGACGGGCCTGCTGGCGATGTCCCTGCCGGTGCTGGCGCTGGCGGCGTGGATTGCCGCCGGCTCGGAGCGTATCGCCTACGCCGGGATCCAGATTGGTTTCACCTTTGCGCTGGCCTTTCTCAGCTGGTTTGCTCCGCTGACGAACCTCACCGAGCTGCGGGATCGGGTGCTGGGCATCCTGCTCGGGGTGCTGGTCTCCTCCATTGTTCATTTGTATCTCTGGCCGGACAGCGAAGCGCCGCAGCTGAAAACCCGCCTTGCGGCACTTTATCGCCGGCTGGCGGACTGCCTCGCCGCCCCGAAGGAGGCGGTTCCGCTGGCTCCCCTGCTTGTCGCCTTCACCGACAGCGAAGCGCTGATCCACCGGGTTCGCGCCGAACCGCTGGGCACGTATGCTCACCCCTGGCCCCAGGCGAAAGGCTGGCCGATGCGCGCCACCCTCGCCCAGGCCGAGGAGATCGCCCGCCTCAGCGAAGGCTACCGACTCAACGCCGCGCCGGGAGACCCGACCCTGACCCGCTGCGCCGAACAGCTGCGGCGCTACGCTGAACGTATCGAACAGGAGGCGACGGCGCCTGGCGAACAGCTGACCGCCGACCTGACTAACCCCTTTGGCCCGGCGCTGGCCGCCGCGCTGGCCGCCCTGCCCGACTGGGGGCCGACACCGATAGCGACTGAGCAACAGGCTAAAACGTCATGATGATCCTTCCTTTCTCCGCGCGCCTGCGCGGCACTCTTTTTACCCTGACGCTGACGCTGCTCAGCGGCTGCGCGCTGATCCAGGATGAGCCTGCCCAGGTCGCCATCGTCAATCCGCAGCAGGCCCAGCTGGCGCAGGTGATCCACCTGGCGAACAGCGACTGGCCGGCCGCCCGCTGGTGGGAGGCCTATGATGATCCTCAGCTCAATATGCTGATCAACCGGGCGCTGCAGAACTCGCCGACCATGCAGGCCGCCCGGCTGCGCATCTCCCAGTCGCAGTCCACGGTGGAACTCGCCCGGTCGGCGATGGGCCTGCAGGCCACCGCCGTCGCGGCGCAAAACCGCCTGCGGATCACCGACAAATCCTTTAGCTGGCCCTACTCATACTCCCTGCCGGTGGATAAAAACGGCCCCTGGTATACGCTGAATACCGTTGGCGTCGGGGCGCAGCTGAATATCGATCTCTGGGGGGCCGATCGCGCCCGGGTCGCCGCCGCTATTGGCGAGAAAAACGCCCGGCTGGCGGAGACCGCCGGCATTGAGCTCGACATCGCCAGCAGCGTGGCGCAGCTCTATTTCGCCATGCAGGCGACTTTCCAGAAAATCGCGCTGCTGCAGGAGCTGGAGGGCATTGCCCGATTCTCGGTGGAAGCCCACGAGCACCGGACCCGGCGCGGCCTGGAAGACAGTGTGGATGTGGCCAACGCCCAGGCCGAACAGCTCGCCGCTCGCCAGCAGATCATTAGCGCCGAGGGGATGCTGACCCAGTATCGTGAAACCCTGCGGGCGCTGATCGGCGCCGATGCGCAAAGCATGCCGGCCATCCATCCGGTGGCGCTGCCGGCGCTCCAGGAGACGCTGCCGCCGTCGCTCTCTTTCGAGCTGCTGGCCCGCCGTCCGGACCTGCAGGCGCTGCGCGGCTACGTCACCGCCTCCCTGAGCCAGGTCGATGCGGCGAAAGCGGCCTTCTACCCCCATTTTGATATCAAAGCGTTCTGGGGCTATAACGCCCTGAGCGTCGGGGATCTGTTTAAGTCCTCTTTCCAGCAGATCAACCTGCTGCCCGGGCTGTATCTGCCGATCTTCGACGGCGGCCGTCTGAACGCTAATCTGCAGTCGGTACGCACCGCCAGCAACATCCTGATCAAACAGTACAACCAGGCGGTGCTGGATGCGGTTCGCGATGTCGCCATCAGTTCCAGCCAGCTTAACGACCTGAATCAGCAGCGCGCGCTGCAGCAGCTAAAAGTCACCGCGGCGCAGACCACTACCGATAGCGCTCGCGCCCATTATCAGCGCGGCCTCCTCAGCCGCTACGCCGCCGAAGAAGCCCGCCGGGCGGTCCTCGCCCAGCAGCTGTTGCTGCTGGACATTGAGGCCCAGCGGCTAAGCACCGACATTACCCTGATCAAAGCCCTGGGCGGCGGCTATCGAGGGCAGTAACAAAAATGCCTTCCCCGAGGGGAAGGCAATCAGACTGCAGACAAAGTGCAATCTTCAGCGCTTGCGCGGGCCTACAGCTAACTGCATAACTGTTTGATATTGGAGTTTTGTAGGCCGGGTAAGGCGAAAGCCGCCACCCGGCAGAAAGGCGAGCACAATAACGAAACGGGTTTGTCATCCGCCAGAATGCCTTCCCAATAGGGGAAGGCATTAAGCTGAAGAGGCGGGGTGGATGCGCGGCGATTACACCAGGGCGCGCAGCTCTTCCCGCATATAGGTGGAAAAGAATTCCGGATGCTTAATCACCAGCCGTTCGCCGGCGGCGACCCGTTCAGCCCACTCCGCCACTTTATCGGTAAACCCAGCGCTCCAGCCCTGCTGTTGGCCGCGCGCAGCGACGTCGGCCGGGGTGGCGGGTACGCCCAGTTCTTTTAAATATTTGAGAATTCCCTTCGCGGTACTTTCATCCATAGACTGTGGTACTGGCTCAGACGTATTCATACCACCGATGAAATCCAATGCTTTATCAATGACTGCTGGCATAGGTGTGTCCTTATATTAACCACATAGTAAACCTGACTACACTATGGACCGGAAAGCGACGTGATTTCAAAGAACACGCTCACGTTATGGGACATCGCGCATTGTGAAAAGGGGATTTTGTTCTGCTGGGGCGGGGATTGGACAAAAAACAAGCCGGCCCCGTAGGGCCGGCCTGAGGATCGCGTCAGGCGTTGCTGAGGGATTTTTGCGCGGCGCTGGACCGACTGTTCTCCAGCATCCGGCGGACCGGGACAATCAGCACGGCCAGCACGGCGGCGCAGATCAGCAATGCGATGGAGCAGCGGGCGAAGAGGTCCGGCAGCAGCGACAGCTGATCGGCCTTCACATGACCGCCGATCAGGCCCGCCGCCAGGTTACCCAGCGCGCTGGCGCAGAACCACAGCCCCATCATCTGGCCGCGCATTCTCTCCGGCGCCAGCAGAGTCATGGTCGCCAGCCCAATCGGGCTGAGGCACAGTTCACCGAGCGTCAGCATCAGGATGCTGCCCACCAGCCACAGCGGCGACACACCGGCCCCGCCGTTGCTCAGGACGTTCTGCGCCGCCAGCATCATCAGGCCAAAGCCCGCCGCTGCGCACAGGATACCAATCACGAATTTGGTCATACTGCCCGGACGAACGTTTTTACGCGCCAGCGCAGGCCACGCCCAGCTGAATACCGGCGCGAGGAGAATGATAAACAAGGCGTTAATCGACTGGAACCAGACCGCGGGGATCTCAAAATCGCCGATCATCCGGTTGGTGTAGTCGTTAGCAAACAGGTTGAAGGAGGTCGGTTTCTGTTCAAACGCGGACCAGAAAAAGGCCGCCGAGACCAGCAAAATAAAGCATACCAGCAGGCGCGCCCGCTCTTTACGGTTGAGTCCGGCGAAGACGAACAGCCAGATGAAATAGAGCGCCACGGAGGCGGCAATTACATAGACCAGCACGCTGGCCACCGCCACCGGGTTAATCACGATCGTGCCCAGGCTGATAAGCGTGACCAGCACCGCCACTCCCAGAGCCAGCGCCAGCAGCCACGCTCCAACGCCATTCTTTTTCGCCACCGGGCTGTTCCAGGTGGAATCGAGGCCAACCTCCGCGTCATAGCGCTTCATCGACGGTACGGCAAAGACACGGAAAATGATCAGCGCCACCAGCATCCCGATCCCCCCGATGCCGAAGCCCCAGTGCCAGCCATGCGATTTGATAAGCCAGCCAGAGATCAATGGCGCGATAAACGAGCCGATGTTGATCCCCATGTAGAACAGCGAAAAACCACCGTCGCGGCGCGCGTCGCCCTTTTTATACAGGGTGCCGACCATCACCGAGATACAGGTTTTAAACAACCCGGAACCCAGGACGATAAACATCAGACCGATAAAGAACAGATCGTTGCCCAGCCATGCTGACAGAGCGATCGACAGGTGCCCCAGGGCGATCAGGATAGAGCCGTACCAGACGGCGCGTTGTTGGCCAAGCCAGTTATCCGCCAGCCAGCCGCCCGGCAGCGCGGCCAGATACATACTGCCGGCAAAAATCCCAACGATCGCCGAGGCGTTCTCTCGCGCCAGGCCCATGCCGCCGTCGTACACTGTCGCCGCCATAAACAGGATCAGTAAAGGACGGATGCCGTAAAACGAGAAGCGCTCCCACATTTCAGTGAAGAACAGGGAGCCCAGCGGATAAGGATGGCCGAAAAAGGTACGGCTTTCGTTTTTATTAACAGAGGAATGCATAAATTCTCCAGGTAAGGTGCGCCGCAGCGCAAGTTAACCGTATAAAGCAGGCTGACGATTTATAATTTGTTTGTATTAACATCAAACACGAGCATTTTTAACCATTTGATAACCACGCAATGGTTTTGTCCAGCCCCTTACCTTCCCTTTTTAGATGAAAAGTCGACAAACATCTAGTTTTACAGATTTAATGTTCGCAATAATGCAAACGACGTTGACTTTATATCATTACGCACAAAACGAAATTTTACCCATTAAAAACAAACAGTTAATAATTTATCGAGAGACATAAACCACCGGCGCAGAGGCGGTGTATAACGGCAGGAAAAGTAAGGGAAACAGACTGGATAGTGGAGAAATAGCGCTAAGCGAGAATATTGTCAGCAATCCAGGCGCTACATACCTGGAGAGCCTACCATACAGCAGGATTAACACGGCATGCCGGCTGCTACAGCCGGCGCCATTCTGCGCGCTATTTCACACGCTGCCCTGCGGCATCAATGACTGGCTCACCGTCCTCCTTCACGAATGCGCCTTTTTGCGGCGCCGTCAGGATCTCCAGCACCACCTCTGACGGGCGGCAGAGTCGGGTGCCCTGCGGCGTCGTTACGATCGGACGGTTAATCAGGATCGGATGCTGAAGCATAAAGTCGATTATCTGGTCGTCAGTAAACCGGTCTTCCGCCAGGCCCAGCGCGTCGTAGGGTTCGACGTTTTTCCGCAGCAGGGCGCGCACCGGGATCCCCATCGCGGCGAGCAGCTGGCGCAGCTCATCACCCGACGGCGGCGTCTCCAGATAATAGATAACGGTGGGCTCGGCGCCGCTGTTACGGATCAGCGCCAGCGTATTACGCGAGGTGCCGCAGTCAGGGTTATGGTAAATGGTGATGCTCATAGTACGTTCTCAT
>OGUJ01002038.1_pt1 | contig 10759 bp, 10 predicted proteins | sample 1573661 | NCBI WGS metagenome assembly OGUJ01 (sample SAMEA2581933, study PRJEB24529) | metagenome | biome: Human gut stool | place: China | collected 2011
TGTCCATTCCATTACTTTGGTCATCGTATTAGTCGTTTTAATGCCATTTGCTGGTATGATCCCAATGCCTACGATCGCGGCCATCCTTTTTGTTGTTGCTTACAATATGTGTCAGTGGAGAACTTTTGTACATATGTTAAAAACGGCTCCAAAAAGCGATATCATCGTGTTGATCGTCACATTCATTTTAACGGTTGTCTTTGATCTTGTCGTTGCGATCGAAATCGGTATGGTCATTGCATGTCTGCTGTTTATCAAACGCATGAGTGAGGAAACCCGTGTTGACAGCTGGGTCTATGTCGATGATGATACACCTGAAATTGATGATCATCTAGCACGGCTTCCTTTAGCGATCCGTGTTTATGAGATCACAGGACCTTTATTCTTTGGTGCTTCTGATACGATCGAGCACATCGTTGTAAAGGATTTCACTAAATGTCTGATCCTGCGTATGCGAAGTGTTCCTGCACTTGACAGCACAGCATTAAATGCATTAAAAGATCTCGTTGATACTTGTGAGAAAAAAGGAATTACGATCGTATTTTCTCATGTCAATGAACAACCAATGAAGGTTATGAATAAAGCTGGATTTATCGAGCTTGTTGGGAAAGAACATTTCTGTCCAAATATAGCTGCTACACTAAAGCATGCAGAAGATTGTATTGATTAAATTCAGATTTCGCTCATGATCCTCTGCGTGATCTCATTCGCTTTTTCATAAATGCGAGCCGCATCTGTTCCAATAAAGAATTCGCCATCTTCATACAGAATCTTTCCTGCAACCATTGTCATCTTGACATTCTGCTTACTTCCACTGTATACCAGATTCTTTCTGATATTGTGGATTGGCTGCATATTTGGCTGATGCAGGTCGATCATTATAAGATCTGCCTGCTTTCCTTTGACTAACACATCACAGTCTGAAAGATTCATTGCTTTTGCACCGCCTGTTATTGCCATCTTTAATACCTCTGCTGCATCAACTGCACTCGCATCATTTTCCCGGTATTTGGCAAGTGCTGTGACAAGAAACATCTCGCGAAACATATCAAGACAGTTATTGCTTGCAGGTCCATCCGTTCCGATTGCCAGATCAATATTTCGTTTTAACATCTCCTCGATCGGAGCGATCCCGCTTGCTAATTTTAGATTCGAGGCTGGGTTGGTGATCACAGAAATCTGATGTCTCTTTACGACATCAAGATCTTCTTCGCTCATATGAACACAGTGGTACAACCCTCCTCCATATTCAAACAGCCCTAGCTGTTCCATATATACCGTTGGTGTCATACCTGTTCTCTCGACGCACTGTGCCACTTCTGAGGCACTTTCTGAGTTGTGGGTATAGATAGGTGCATGGTACTTCTTAGAAAGCTCTGAGATGCCTTCTAAGATTTCTCTCTTGGTTGTATATTCTGCATGGAACCCCAGTTCATAACTGGTAAGTCCATCTTCTTTATGGTACTTCTCATACCAATTCTCTACTTCTTTCACAGACTGGGTAAAATCATTCACTGCTCCAATAACAGTCGTCCGAAAACCACAATCCTCAGATGCCTGGATCATCGTATCTGGTGTCAGATACATATCCGCATTGGCGGTGATCCCGCTTGTTAAATATTCCATGATGGCAAGTTTGGATAAATGATAGATATCATCCGGTGTTAACTTGGCTTCATATGGGAACACCTGATCATTTAACCAGGAAAGCAGCGGCATATCATCTGCATGAGATCTTAAAAATGTCATCGCAGAATGTGTATGGGCATTCTTAAATCCAGGCATGATCAGATTGCCTTTTGCATCAATCTGTCTCTCCCATGCGATCTTTGCCGCTTCTTCTTTATTCTCCGGTCCGACATACTGTATTTTATGATCTGAGATCCAAATCTCTCCATCAAAGATCTCTTGATCTTCCTGCATGGTTAAAATTCTTGCATGGTAGATTCTTATCATTTGATCACCTCTTATTTCTTCAGACTCTTCCCCATTCTACAGATGCATTCTGTTACTAGTTTCTGGAATTTTGGAGCTGCACGATCTGCACTTTGCTGAACTTCTTCGTGTGTCAGTGGTTTCTTACTGATTCCGGCAGCAGGATTCGCAATACACGAAATTCCACAGATCTTCATTCCCATATGATTTGCCGCGATCGCCTCACAGGCAGTACTCATTCCAACCGCATCTGCACCGATGGCTTTACACATCCTGATTTCTGCCGGAGATTCAAAATTAGGACCTGGAAGCTGGATATAAGTTCCTTCTTTAAGATCGATCTGCAGATGATCCGCACTTTTTCTGATCACTTCTTGTAATTCTTCATCATAAATATGACTCATATCCGGAAATCTTTCTCCAAATTCTTCGATATTCGGCCCAATTAATGGAGATGGCACAAAACTTGCGATCTGATCCGTGATCATCATAAAGTCACCCGCTTCAAATCCACGATGAATCCCACCGGATGCATTTGTCAAAAACAAGATCTCTGCTCCCATCATCTTCATCAGTCGAATCGGCAGTACAACATCACTCATGGAATATCCTTCATAATAGTGAACTCGTCCTTCCATGATCATTACTGGAATATCTTCTACGTAACCAAGTACAAATCTTCCTTTATGTCCCTGTACTGTAGAAACTGGAAATCCTTTGATCTCATGGTAATCGATCACAGTCTCAATCTTGATCTTCTCCGCATAATCTCCAAGACCGGAACCTAAGACCAATGCGATCTGTGGTTTAAATTCTGTCATTTCATTTACTTGTTTATAACATTCCTTTACTTTATCATATATTTTATTCATATTATCAATCTCCTTCCTGCCAGTTCTTTTTCTTACATTATGACACATTTTTGTACAAAATGAAATGCATTCCACACACATCCTATTGTTTACAAAAATTATAGTTCCCATTTCTTGCTTTCCATTCATTTGCAAGTTATACTTAAAGAAACCCCAATTTCCCTACAACAAGGAGTACTAATATGAAGTTAGCAATCGTTGATGATAATAAATTAGAACAGGAGCTCATTTTCAACACTCTTCGTACTTATGAACATGAAAGAAACATCTCCATTGATATTTCTTCTTATAGCGATGGTAATTCTTTTTTGAATACCTATGTCCCTGGAGATTTTGATCTGATCTTTATGGATATTTATCTAAATGAACTGAACGGGATCGATATTGTACGCAAGATCCGTCAGATGGATTCCAAAGTGATGATCGTATTCTTAACAACAAGTAAAGAACACATGTTTTCCGGCTTCCTTTTTATTCTGTCACAGATCATCTGGATGATTCAAGATTTCTTCAGTGCAACCGTGGAATCATGTTGAATATGGACTATATTAAGACGATGGAATCCGATTACTTCGAAATGACAGATTCAAAGTGTTTTCCGATCAAAACGAAAGGACGCAAGCAAATCCGAGAGCAATATATCAAATACCAGTTTTTGAAACTAGAGGAGGCATGATCTTTTATGACTTTTTATGATATTTTTACATATTTATGTACATTTACAATCATCATTCCACTGGCAGTTTTTTGCCTGTTTCCAGTGATCGATCATCTAAAGACTCCGATCCACCATCTGCTGATCAAGATCAGCCTTGTTTTTGTGTGCTATTTTGTTCTGTTGATCATTCCGTATATGATCTTTCAACAGGATCTGGGCAATATTCTTATATTCCTTGCTGTGCCTGTGTTCTTCTATCTATTTCAAAAAGAAACGAACCTGATGCTTCCTGCATCTCTCTTTGTTATGCTGACTGCATGTTGTCTTGGTTCTCTTTCTTATGTTATCTATCATACATTCGGTGTCATCTTTCATCCCCATGGACAAAGTACAGAATTTTATCCAGAATCCATGATCGCACAACTGATCTTTCTGGTTTTCGCCGATATCATCTTATATAAACCTGCCAGAAAATATCTCGGCTGGATGGTTACGAATTTCCACAATGCCTTTGTCTGGCGAATTGCGTGTATTTTCCCATGCTGTTTTACTTTTCTCGTTTTTACTTATATTCCACACAATTATTATGATATTTATACCTATCATGATCTACATGTTTACTTTTCCATGATGCTCACTTTACTGGTCTTTGTATTTCTTTTATATGTCTTGTTTTATACTATTATCCACAGTTATGTAGAAAATCAGTATATGTTAGAAGAACAAAAGATTCTGGAAATTCAGGCAAAAGAATATTCTCAACTTTCCCAGCATGTACAGGAGACAAGAGAAATCCGCCATGATTTTCGTCATCAGATCACTGTTATCTCTGGATTGTTAAATCAAGGAAATTATGAAGAATTAAAGGAGTATCTGTCCCAATATGAATCATCTATTTCTTTACAGACTAAGATCTACTGCCGTCAGCCCGCTGTAAATGCCATTTTATCGCATTATGATCTTTTATGTGCACAAGATAAGATCAAAACAAAATTTGCCGTTGATTTTCCAACGCTCTCTCCAATCTCTTCCGTTGATTTTTGTATTGTTCTTGGAAATCTTTTAGAAAATGCTTACCTTGAATGTAAGACATTACAGAAGTATGAGAAATTCATCCATCTCAAAGCCAGACAGACTTCTCCTGGTGCTTTTGTTCTGCTCATCGAGAACCCTTATGAGCATGAGATCAAAAAAACAGACAGTGGCTTCTTCTTATCCTCTCGCCGCAAAAACTGCGTCGGTACAGGTCTTAAATCAGTCACTGCCATATGTAAAAAATACGATGGCCATCTGTCTATTGAGACTGATAACCACCGCTTTAAAGTCAAGATGTTTTTACAATGTTAATTCTATTGATTAAGCTAATTTTTCTTTTGCTACGTCAACTAAAGCTTTGAATGCTTCTGGTTCGCTGATTGCCATCTCAGATAACATTTTTCTGTTGATGTCAACACCAGCTAATTTTAATCCGTGCATGAATTTGCTGTAAGAAAGTCCGTTCATTCTTGTAGCAGCGTTGATACGTGCGATCCATAACTGTCTGAACTGACGTTTTCTCTGTTTTCTTCCTGCGTAAGAACTTGTTAAAGCTCTCATAACAGACTGTTTTGCTACTCTATACTGTTTAGATCTAGCTCCTCTATATCCTTTAGCCAGTTTTAATACTCTATTGTGTTTTTTCTTTGCGTTCATTCCGCCTTTGATTCTTGCCATTGCTTACATTTCCTCCTTAACGATCCATCTTACAGATATGGTAAAATCTTCTTCATGTTCTTTTCATTTGTTGCATCTGTCATTGCAGCTTTTCTTAAATTTCTCTTTCTCTTAGGAGATTTCTTTGTTAAGATATGGCTTTTGTATGCCTTATTTCTTTTTAATTTTCCTGTTCCTGTCTTTTTAAATCTTTTTGCAGCTGCTCTACATGTCTTCATTTTTGGCATGGTTATTTCCTCCTTAATCCTGCTTGTATCTACTCATATTTGAATATCTTAAACTCCTAGTTGTTCTTTGGAGCTAAAAACATTGTCATGCTTCTTCCTTCAAACTTTGGTTTCTTATCGATGGTGGCTACATCTTCTAATGCTTTCGCAAAATCATCTAAGATATACTTGCTTGCATTCACATGAGCAAGTTCTCTTCCTCTGAATCGAAGTGTGACTTTCACTCTCGCACCTTTTGCAAGGAATTTCTTTGCATGATTAATCTTTGTGTTTAAGTCGTTTGTGTCAATGTTTGGTGACATGCGGACTTCTTTCACATCGATGACTTTCTGTTTCTTCTTTGCCAGCTTTTCTTTTCTTGTCTGCTCGTATTTGTACTTACCGTAATCGATAATCTTACAAACCGGTGGTTTTGCCTTTGGTGAGATCTTGACAAGATCTAATCCTGCTTCATCTGCTAACTTCTGTGCTTCCCTTGCGGACATAACTCCAAGCTGCTCGCCATCATTCGCGATCAGACGTACTTCTTTATCTCTGATCTGTCCGTTAATCATTAAATCGCTAATAATTACACCTCCATGATAATTAAAAAAGTGGATAGTTATAAGACTATCCACATAAAATTCAAGCATGATCACGAAATATCATATTCTTAAATATTAACCCAAGTCACTTCCTAATCTATCATATGTGCTAAGGTGAGAGTGGATACTCTTCTTTGTTGTTTCTGTTGTTCTTCACAACTTTTGATATTATATCATGCTTTCATTTTTATTGTCAAGTATTTTTCTTATCTTTTTATTTTTCTACATTGAATGTCACTTTGTTATTCAACGCTTTATAAAATGTCAGCTGATATCTCTGAGCATCCGCTAATACATCATAATCTTCACCAGTTTCAATGATCTTGAAATTAATGATGTTCGCCTTTCTCGCACTGTCTTTGCTCACTGCTACACCATTACGTTCGTCTGCAAATCCTTTGACATTCGCCAGCATATTAAATTCTGTTTTGATGCTATCCACTTTATAAGAATATTGTTTTCCTGTTTGACTTGTAAAATAGATTGTGACGGATCTCCAGTTTGGATTAAATGTAAATGTTGTCTTGCTTCCAGATGTTTCACTGCATACATCATCAAATCCATCATATACAAAAACATCAACATCTTTTGTGCAGATCTTTCCTGATCTTGCAGTGGTAGAAATCTGAATTCTGCTGTATCCGCCTTTTTTAGCTGTCACTTTTCCTTTGCTGTTAACCACTGCTACCTGTGGATTACTGCTCTTATAAGTCAGAGTTTTTGATGCCATCTGTTTTCCTCCAGGTAAAGCTGTTGCTTTAATCTGGTCAGTGTTTCCTGTCTTGTAGAAATTGATCGTCTGTGCAGATGAAAGTTTGATCCCTGTTGCTGCTTTTCTTACATATACAGTGATCTTCTTTGTTTTCACTCCAGAAGCTTTCATTGTGATCTTGGCAGTTCCGTATTTCTTTCCTTTGATCACACCCTTTTTGTTTACTGTCGCTACAGATTTTTTGGATGTCTTATATGTGATCTTTTTCTTTTTACCAACTGTTTTTGCATTTAATTTTAAAGTTTTTCCAACAAAAACCGTTGCTTTGCTTCCTGTTGATATTTTGATATATGCTTTTTTGGCAGCTTTTGCATTTGTTGGCATGATCATGCAGGAAACTGCAAGCAACATCAGCATCGTCATTATCTTTTTCTTCATGTTCCTGATCCTTCTTAAATAGAAAATTCTTTTATAGAAAAAGAATCCTGGAGGAAAACTCCTCCAAGATTCCTTTATCACTCAGCAATTGATTATTTTGCTACATACTGTGTAATTGTTAAATCTTTTGCTTTGTCTGCTGGTAATTTTACTGTGTATTTACCATCTTTTGCTGTTGCTGAAGCAATAACTTTTCCAGCTGCATCTTTTACTACGATGTTTGTAGCGTTTTTATCGCTTGTTACAACGTATTTAGCACTTGTAGCTGTTACTGTACCGTCTTTTGCTACTGTAACTTTGATGTTGTGGTTCTGACCTTTTTCAGATTTTGCTACAACAGCGTATTCTGTATCAGATACTTTTGTAACTGTTGCTGTGTATTTTCCATCATAGTTAGATGTACCTTTGATCGTAGCTGTCTTTGTAGCACCTTTACCAGTAGCTGATAATACACCTAATGTAAAGTTTTCTTTGCTTTCCCATGCTTTAAATCCAGCTGCTGGATCAGCAATGTATCCTAATGCTTCTTTAACCTGTGCAGCAGAGATTTCAACTGTCTGTTTTCCACGAGTTAAAACGTATTTTTCAGCATTAGCAACTAATCCTGTATATTCAGCTGTGTTATCTTTTACAACTGGTTTTACAGTTTCAGGTGTTACAACTTTTGCAGGTGCTGGAGCTGCTTTTACTGTTACTGTAAATTTAGCTTTCTTACCTTTTGCATCTTTACATGTTGCTGTAATTGTTACTTTACCAGCTTTCTTTGCAGTTACTTTACCTTTAGAAGTTACTGTAGCTACTTTCTTGTTACTAGATTTGAATGTTACAGCTTTTGTAGAAGCTTTCTTTGGTGAGTAAGTTGGGTGAAGAGTGAATTTCTTTCCAGCTGTTACTGTTTTCTTTTTTCCCTCTTTGAATTTTAAAGTTTTAACAACTTTACCAACTGTAACCTTTGTTGTAGCCTTTGCTTTTTTGTTGTTTTTAGCAATTGCTGTGATTGTTACTGTACCTTTTTTCTTTGCACGGATGATACCATTCTTAGAAATAGTAGCAATCTTTTTGTTGCTTGTTTTGTACTTTAACTTATAAGTTTTAGCACTTTTTGGTGAGAATTTCAGGCGTGTCTTTGCATTCATCCAGTGTCCTGGTGCACTGATCACATACCCTTTCTTCTTAAAAGATAATTTCTTTACCTTTTTTGTTGCTGCACTAACATTAGCTGTTTTTGGTGCTTCTGTTACTGCGACAAGTCCGAAAGCCATAACTGCGGATAATCCACAAGCTGCTGCTTTCTTGATGATTTTGTTACTCATACTTACATTCCTCCTTATTAAGTATTTGGATGATTTTTTTCCGTATCTGACTCACCGTAATATGAATATGAATATTTATACTCATAATTACCATAAGCACCGATACGCTCATCAACTTTATTTAATACAGCCCCAAGGATACGAACCTCGCCCCTCTTCAACTGCTTAATCATATCTTGAACGATCTTACGTTTGATCACTCCCTGTTCGATCACGATGACTGCTCCATCTGTATATTTACCGATGATCACAGCATCAATGACAATACCTAACGGTGGTGTATCAATGATCACATAATCAAACATATCCCTAGCTTTCTCAATGAATTGTTCAAACTGCTCAGAATCCAGAATACTTGTTGGATCTGGTGACAGTGGACCAGCTACTGTAATACAAAGTCCCTCAACTTCTGTCTCGTAGATGATATCCTCCACTTCTGCCTGTCCTGTCAGATAATGGCTTAATCCTTTATCGATTCCCTGTATATGATATCTGGCTGCCATTACTGATTTTCTTAAGTCAGCATCCACCATCAGTATCTTCTTTCCACTTTCTGCAAGTGTTCTTGAAAGGCTCAGAGAAATAGAACTCTTTCCTTCATTCGGAACACTGCTTGTCATTGTGATCACTTTAATATCTTTTCCGCAGAAGGCTAAGTTCGTCTTTAACTGGTTTAGTCCTTCTACCATACGATAATCATTGATCTCTGGAAGATCCATTACTAATTTCTTCATCTTATTTCCTCGCCCTCTTTACTTTCTTTGTTCGCTTTGTAGTTCCTTTTACCAAAGGTAATTGCGCTAAAGTATTAATTCCAAGATATTTCTCAATATCTTCTTCTTTCAGGATCGTATCGTTCATCAGATACTGAATCACAATGGCTGCTGTCATCAATATAAATCCAAGAACTGCTCCGATCAATACGTTCTTCTTAAGACTTGGGCTGTCTGGTTTATCTGCCTTATATGCCTTTTCGATGATCGTTGGTGATTTTACGTCCATCTTCTCTGCAACTGTCTTCGCTGTTACTTCTGCAAGATCCTGTGTGATGCTCTGTGCAAGTGCTGCATCCTTATCTGTTATCGTAATCTGCATGATACGTGTATCAGATGGATTCTCCACCGTGATCTTCTTCTCTAATTCTTTATAATCCATATCAAGCTTCAGATCTGCGATCACCTGTTCAAGGACTGGTCTTGTCTTAACAATTACCATATAATCCTGTGTTAACTGAGTACCCATTGTAAGATCTGTAAGCTGTGAAAGTCCACCCTTTGAAACAACATAAAGCTGTGCTGTAGAAGAATAGATCGGTGTCATCGCAAACTTCGTGATCAATCCTGATGCACCTGCAAAGACGATTGCTGTCAACAAAATCCAAACGATCTTCTTCTTCAATGCCAAAAACAATTCCCTTAAATCAATCTCGATCTCATCATCATTCTCTAACTCGTACATAGATGTTTTTATCCCTTCTTTAATTAAATACTTTTCCCCTCAAGCATTCTCCTTGGATTCTCATAAAGAATCTGGTCCGCATGCTTCTTCCGTACAACTTCTGCTGCCGGTTTCATATTTGGTCTTCTTGTCCGGAAATCGTGACAATCCGTTCCAAGGAAATGAACCAGTCTTTCTTTCATAAGTTTCTTACAAAAAGATGCTCGTTTATCAAAAATTCCTCCGATCAGGCTTTCCGCATTTATCTGAATATATGCACCTGTTTCGATCAGTTCGACAATCTTGTCTACATGTCCGAAAACTGCTTTGTATCGCTCTACATGCGCAAGGATCGGAATATATCCTGCATATACAAAATCCTGAACCGCACGATATATATGCGAATAGGCATCTGATGTTGCAAACTCTACTAAAACATAACGGGTCCCATTCATTGTCAATGCTTTCCCTTGTTTCAGATCTGAAACTGTCCCTTGCTGATAATATAATTCGCTCCCAAGGTATAACTGAATCTCTGGATAATACTTGTGTGCCTTCTCTCTGATCGCCTCAAACTTCTCTCTCAGTACTTCTGTATCCGGATGTCCAAACTTCGGACCGTAATGCGGAGTTAGTATTACCTGATCAACGCCTTGTTCTCGTTCTTCATCCAGCAGTCCCATTGAATCATTGATGTCCTTTGCTCCATCATCAACTCCATATAATATATGTGTATGAATATCTATCAACGCCATAACAATCTCTTTTCTAAGTCTGATATATATATATATTATTTTTGATAACTTAAGAAATATACTAATATAATATATCATCTTTATTCTCAAGTTACAATGCTTTTTCTTATCAAAA
>OGUJ01002042.1_pt1 | contig 10722 bp, 6 predicted proteins | sample 1573661 | NCBI WGS metagenome assembly OGUJ01 (sample SAMEA2581933, study PRJEB24529) | metagenome | biome: Human gut stool | place: China | collected 2011
CTGAAAGTAGAGCAAGAATACGGTAAGCCGGGTGAGAAATTCACCGCCGCCGAGTTCCGCGCCAAGTGCCGCGAATACGCGGCGACCCAGGTTGACGGTCAACGCAAAGACTTTATCCGTCTGGGCGTGCTGGGCGACTGGTCGCACCCGTACCTGACCATGGACTTCAAAACTGAAGCCAACATCATCCGCGCGCTGGGCAAAATCATCGGCAACGGTCACCTGCACAAAGGCGCGAAGCCAGTTCACTGGTGCGTTGACTGCCGTTCTGCGCTGGCGGAAGCGGAAGTTGAGTATTACGACAAAACTTCTCCGTCCATCGACGTTGCTTTTCAGGCGGTCGATCAGGATGCACTGAAAGCAAAATTTGCCGTAAGCAACGTTAACGGCCCAATCTCGCTGGTGATCTGGACCACTACGCCGTGGACTCTGCCTGCGAACCGCGCAATCTCTATTGCACCTGATTTCGACTATGCGCTGGTGCAGATCGACGGTCAGGCCGTGATTCTGGCGAAAGATCTGGTTGAAAGCGTAATGCAGCGTATCGGCGTGACCGATTACACCATTCTCGGCACGGTAAAAGGTGCGGAGCTTGAGTTGCTGCGCTTTACCCATCCGTTTATGGGCTTCGACGTTCCGGCAATCCTCGGCGATCACGTTACCCTGGATGCCGGTACCGGTGCCGTTCACACCGCGCCTGGCCACGGCCCGGACGACTATGTGATCGGTCAGAAATACGGCCTGGAAACCGCTAACCCGGTTGGCCCGGACGGCACTTATCTGCCGGGCACTTATCCGACGCTGGATGGCGTGAACGTCTTCAAAGCGAACGACATCGTCGTTGCGCTGCTGCAGGAAAAAGGCGCGCTGCTGCACGTTGAGAAAATGCAGCACAGCTATCCGTGCTGCTGGCGTCACAAAACGCCGATCATCTTCCGCGCGACGCCGCAGTGGTTCGTCAGCATGGATCAGAAAGGTCTGCGTGCGCAGTCACTGAAAGAGATCAAAGGCGTGCAGTGGATCCCGGACTGGGGCCAGGCGCGTATCGAGTCGATGGTTGCTAACCGTCCTGACTGGTGTATCTCCCGTCAGCGCACCTGGGGTGTACCGATGTCACTGTTCGTGCACAAAGACACGGAAGAGCTGCATCCGCGTACCCTTGAACTGATGGAAGAAGTGGCAAAACGCGTTGAAGTCGATGGCATCCAGGCGTGGTGGGATCTCGATGCGAAAGAGATCCTCGGCGACGAAGCTGATCAGTACGTGAAAGTGCCGGACACATTGGATGTATGGTTTGACTCCGGATCTACCCACTCTTCTGTTGTTGACGTGCGTCCGGAATTTGCCGGTCACGCAGCGGACATGTATCTGGAAGGTTCTGACCAGCACCGTGGTTGGTTCATGTCTTCCCTAATGATCTCCACCGCGATGAAAGGCAAAGCGCCGTATCGTCAGGTACTGACCCACGGCTTTACCGTGGATGGTCAGGGTCGCAAGATGTCTAAATCCATCGGCAATACCGTTTCGCCGCAGGATGTGATGAACAAACTGGGCGCGGATATTCTGCGTCTGTGGGTGGCATCAACCGACTACACCGGTGAAATGGCCGTTTCTGACGAGATCCTGAAACGTGCTGCCGATAGCTATCGTCGTATCCGTAACACCGCGCGCTTCCTGCTGGCAAACCTGAACGGTTTTGATCCAGCAAAAGATATGGTGAAACCGGAAGAGATGGTGGTACTGGATCGCTGGGCCGTAGGTTGTGCGAAAGCGGCACAGGAAGACATCCTCAAGGCGTACGAAGCATACGATTTCCACGAAGTGGTACAGCGTCTGATGCGCTTCTGCTCCGTTGAGATGGGTTCCTTCTACCTCGACATCATCAAAGACCGTCAGTACACCGCCAAAGCGGACAGTGTGGCGCGTCGTAGCTGCCAGACTGCGCTATATCACATCGCAGAAGCGCTGGTGCGCTGGATGGCACCAATCCTCTCCTTCACCGCTGATGAAGTGTGGGGCTACCTGCCGGGCGAACGTGAAAAATACGTCTTCACCGGTGAGTGGTACGAAGGCCTGTTTGGCCTGGCAGACAGTGAAGCGATGAACGATGCGTTCTGGGACGAGCTGTTGAAAGTGCGTGGCGAAGTGAACAAAGTCATTGAGCAAGCGCGTGCCGACAAGAAAGTGGGTGGCTCGCTGGAAGCGGCAGTAACCTTGTATGCAGAACCGGAACTGTCGGCGAAACTGACCGCGCTGGGCGATGAATTACGATTTGTCCTGTTGACCTCCGGCGCTACCGTTGCAGACTATAACGACGCACCTGCTGATGCTCAGCAGAGCGAAGTACTCAAAGGGCTGAAAGTCGCGTTGAGTAAAGCCGAAGGTGAGAAGTGCCCACGCTGCTGGCACTACACCCAGGATGTCGGCAAGGTGGCGGAACACGCAGAAATCTGCGGCCGCTGTGTCAGCAACGTCGCCGGTGACGGTGAAAAACGTAAGTTTGCCTGATGAGTCAATCGATCTGTTCAACAGGGCTACGCTGGCTGTGGCTGGTGGTAGTCGTGCTGATTATCGATCTGGGCAGCAAATACCTGATCCTCCAGAACTTTGCTCTGGGGGATACGGTCCCGCTGTTCCCGTCGCTTAATCTGCATTATGCGCGTAACTATGGCGCGGCGTTTAGTTTCCTTGCCGATAGCGGCGGCTGGCAGCGTTGGTTCTTTGCCGGTATTGCGATTGGTATTAGCGTGATCCTGGCAGTGATGATGTATCGCTCGAAGGCCACGCAGAAGCTAAACAATATCGCTTATGCGCTGATTATTGGCGGCGCGCTGGGCAACCTGTTCGACCGCCTGTGGCACGGCTTCGTTGTCGATATGATCGACTTCTACGTCGGCGACTGGCACTTCGCCACCTTCAACCTTGCCGATACTGCCATTTGTGTCGGTGCGGCACTGATTGTGCTGGAAGGTTTTTTGCCTTCTAGAGCGAAAAAACAATAATAAACCCTGCCGGATGCGATGCTGACGCATCTTATCCGGCCTACAGATTGCTGCGAAATCGTAGGCCGGATAAGGCGTTTACGCCGCATCCGGCAAAAATCCTTAAATATAAGAGCAAACCTGCATGTCTGAATCTGTACAGAGCAATAGCGCCGTCCTGGTGCACTTCACGCTAAAACTCGACGATGGCACCACCGCCGAGTCTACCCGCAACAACGGTAAACCGGCGCTGTTCCGCCTGGGTGATGCTTCTCTTTCTGAAGGGCTGGAGCAACACCTGTTGGGGCTGAAAGTGGGCGATAAAACCACCTTCTCGTTGGAGCCAGATGCGGCGTTTGGCGTGCCGTCACCGGACCTGATTCAGTACTTCTCCCGCCGTGAATTTATGGATGCAGGCGAGCCAGAAATTGGCGCAATCATGCTTTTTACCGCAATGGATGGCAGTGAGATGCCTGGCGTGATCCGCGAAATTAACGGCGACTCCATTACCGTTGATTTCAACCATCCGCTGGCCGGGCAGACCGTTCATTTTGATATTGAAGTGCTGGAAATCGATCCGGCACTGGAGGCGTAACATGCAGATCCTGTTGGCCAACCCGCGTGGTTTTTGTGCCGGGGTAGACCGCGCTATCAGCATTGTTGAAAACGCGCTGGCCATTTACGGCGCACCGATATATGTCCGTCACGAAGTGGTACATAACCGCTATGTGGTCGATAGCTTGCGTGAGCGTGGGGCTATCTTTATTGAGCAGATTAGCGAAGTACCGGACGGCGCGATCCTGATTTTCTCCGCACACGGTGTTTCTCAGGCGGTACGTAACGAAGCAAAAAGCCGCGATTTGACGGTGTTTGATGCCACCTGTCCGCTGGTGACCAAAGTGCATATGGAAGTCGCCCGCGCCAGTCGCCGTGGCGAAGAATCTATTCTCATCGGTCACGCCGGGCACCCGGAAGTGGAAGGGACAATGGGCCAGTACAGTAACCCGGAAGGGGGAATGTATCTGGTCGAATCGCCGGACGATGTGTGGAAACTGACGGTCAAAAACGAAGAGAAGCTCTCCTTTATGACCCAGACCACGCTGTCGGTGGATGACACGTCTGATGTGATCGACGCGCTGCGTAAACGCTTCCCGAAAATTGTCGGTCCGCGCAAAGATGACATCTGCTACGCCACGACTAACCGTCAGGAAGCGGTACGCGCCCTGGCAGAACAGGCGGAAGTTGTGTTGGTGGTCGGTTCGAAAAACTCCTCCAACTCCAACCGTCTGGCGGAGCTGGCCCAGCGTATGGGCAAACGCGCGTTTTTGATTGACGATGCGAAAGACATCCAGGAAGAGTGGGTGAAAGAGGTTAAATGCGTCGGCGTGACTGCGGGCGCATCGGCTCCGGATATTCTGGTGCAGAATGTGGTGGCACGTTTGCAGCAGCTGGGCGGTGGTGAAGCCATTCCGCTGGAAGGCCGTGAAGAAAACATTGTTTTCGAAGTGCCGAAAGAGCTGCGTGTCGATATTCGTGAAGTCGATTAAGTCATTAGCAGCCTAAGTTATGCGAAAATGCCGGTCTTGTTACCGGCATTTTTTATGGAGAAAACATGCGTTTACCTATCTTCCTCGATACTGACCCCGGCATTGACGATGCCGTCGCCATTGCCGCCGCGATTTTTGCACCCGAACTCGACCTGCAACTGATGACCACCGTCGCGGGTAATGTCTCGGTTGAGAAAACTACCCGCAATGCCCTGCAACTGCTGCATTTCTGGAATGCGGAGATTCCGCTCGCCCAAGGGGCCGCTGTGCCGCTGGTACGCGCACCGCGTGATGCGGCATCTGTGCACGGCAAATCGGGAATGGCTGGCTACGACTTTGTTGAGCACAACCGAAAGCCGCTCGGGATACCGGCGTTTCTGGCGATTCGGGATGCCCTGATGCGTGCACCAGAGCCTGTTACCCTGGTGGCCATCGGCCCGTTAACCAATATTGCGCTGTTACTTTCACAATGCCCGGAATGCAAGCCGTATATTCGCCGTCTGGTGATCATGGGTGGTTCTGCCGGACGCGGCAACTGTACGCCAAACGCCGAGTTTAATATTGCTGCCGATCCAGAAGCTGCTGCCTGTGTCTTCCGCAGTGGTATTGAAATCGTCATGTGCGGTTTGGATGTCACCAATCAGGCAATATTAACTCCTGACTATCTCTCTACACTGCCGCAGTTAAACCGTACCGGGAAAATGCTTCACGCCCTGTTTAGCCACTACCGTAGCGGCAGTATGCAAAGCGGCTTGCGAATGCACGATCTCTGCGCCATCGCCTGGCTGGTGCGCCCGGACCTGTTCACTCTCAAACCCTGTTTTGTGGCAGTGGAAACTCAGGGCGAATTTACCTCAGGCACGACGGTGGTTGATATCGACGGTTGCCTGGGCAAGCCAGCCAATGTACAGGTGGCATTGGATCTGGATGTGAAAGGCTTCCAGCAGTGGGTGGCTGAGGTGCTGGCTCTGGCGTCGTAACCTGTCACATGTTATTGGCATGCAGTCATTCATCGACTCATGCCTTTCACTGATATCCCTCCCTGTTTATCATTAATTTCTAATTATCAGCGTTTTTGGCTGGCGGCGTAGCGATGCGCTGGTTACTCTGAAAACGGTCTATGCAAATTAACAAAAGAGAATAGCTATGCATGATGCAAACATCCGCGTTGCCATCGCGGGAGCCGGGGGGCGTATGGGCCGCCAGTTGATTCAGGCGGCGCTGGCATTAGAGGGCGTGCAGTTGGGCGCTGCGCTGGAGCGTGAAGGATCTTCTTTACTGGGCAGCGACGCCGGTGAGCTGGCCGGAGCCGGGAAAACAGGCGTTACCGTGCAAAGCAGCCTCGATGCGGTAAAAGATGATTTTGATGTGTTTATCGATTTTACCCGTCCGGAAGGTACGCTGAACCATCTCGCTTTTTGTCGCCAGCATGGCAAAGGGATGGTGATCGGCACTACGGGGTTTGACGAAGCCGGTAAACAGGCGATTCGTGACGCCGCCGCCGATATTGCGATTGTCTTTGCCGCCAATTTTAGCGTTGGCGTTAACGTCATGCTTAAGCTGCTGGAGAAAGCAGCCAAAGTGATGGGTGACTACACCGATATCGAAATTATTGAAGCACATCATAGACATAAAGTTGATGCGCCGTCAGGCACCGCACTGGCAATGGGAGAGGCGATCGCCCACGCCCTTGATAAAGATCTGAAAGATTGCGCGGTCTACAGTCGTGAAGGCCACACCGGTGAACGTGTGCCTGGCACCATTGGTTTTGCCACCGTGCGTGCAGGTGACATCGTTGGTGAACATACCGCGATGTTTGCCGATATTGGCGAGCGTCTGGAGATCACCCATAAGGCGTCCAGCCGTATGACATTTGCTAACGGCGCGGTAAGATCGGCTTTGTGGTTGAGTGGTAAGGAAAGCGGTCTTTTTGATATGCGAGATGTACTTGATCTCAATAATTTGTAACCACAAAATATTTGTTATGGTGCAAAAATAACACATTTAATTTATTGATTATAAAGGGCTTTAATTTTTGGCCCTTTTATTTTTGGTGTTATGTTTTTAAATTGTCTATAAGTGCCAAAAATTACATGTTTTGTCTTCGGTTTTTGTTGTTTTAATGTAAATTTTGACCATTTGGTCCACTTTTTTCTGCTCGTTTTTATTTCATGCAATCTTCTTGCTGCGCAAGCGTTTTCCAGAACAGGTTAGATGATCTTTTTGTCGCTTAATGCCTGTAAAACATGCATGAGCCACAAAATAATATAAAAAATCCCGCCATTAAGTTGACTTTTAGCGCCCATATCTCCAGAATGCCGCCGTTTGCCAGAAATTCGTCGGTAAGCAGATTTGCATTGATTTACGTCATCATTGTGAATTAATATGCAAATAAAGTGAGTGAATATTCTCTGGAGGGTGTTTTGATTAAGTCAGCGCTATTGGTTCTGGAAGACGGAACCCAGTTTCACGGTCGGGCCATAGGGGCAACAGGTTCGGCGGTTGGGGAAGTCGTTTTCAATACTTCAATGACCGGTTATCAAGAAATCCTCACTGATCCTTCCTATTCTCGTCAAATCGTTACTCTTACTTATCCCCATATTGGCAATGTCGGCACCAATGACGCCGATGAAGAATCTTCTCAGGTACATGCACAAGGTCTGGTGATTCGCGACCTGCCGCTGATTGCCAGCAACTTCCGTAATACCGAAGACCTCTCTTCTTACCTGAAACGCCATAACATCGTGGCGATTGCCGATATCGATACCCGTAAGCTGACGCGTTTACTGCGCGAGAAAGGCGCACAGAATGGCTGCATTATCGCGGGCGATAACCCGGATGCGGCGCTGGCGTTAGAAAAAGCCCGCGCGTTCCCAGGTCTGAATGGCATGGATCTGGCAAAAGAAGTGACCACCGCAGAAGCCTATAGCTGGACACAAGGGAGCTGGACGTTGACCGGTGGCCTGCCAGAAGCGAAAAAAGAAGACGAGCTGCCGTTCCACGTCGTGGCTTATGATTTTGGTGCCAAGCGCAACATCCTGCGGATGCTGGTGGATAGAGGCTGTCGCCTGACCATCGTTCCGGCGCAAACTTCTGCGGAAGATGTGCTGAAAATGAATCCAGACGGCATCTTCCTCTCCAACGGTCCTGGCGACCCGGCCCCGTGCGATTACGCCATTACCGCCATCCAGAAATTCCTCGAAACCGATATTCCGGTATTCGGCATCTGTCTCGGTCATCAGCTGCTGGCGCTGGCGAGCGGTGCGAAGACTGTCAAAATGAAATTTGGTCACCACGGCGGCAACCATCCGGTTAAAGATGTGGAGAAAAACGTGGTAATGATCACCGCCCAGAACCACGGTTTTGCGGTGGACGAAGCAACATTACCTGCAAACCTGCGTGTCACGCATAAATCCCTGTTCGACGGTACGTTACAGGGCATTCATCGCACCGATAAACCGGCATTCAGCTTCCAGGGGCACCCTGAAGCCAGCCCTGGTCCACACGACGCCGCGCCGTTGTTCGACCACTTTATCGAGTTAATTGAGCAGTACCGTAAAACCGCTAAGTAATCAGGAGTAAAAGAGCCATGCCAAAACGTACAGATATAAAAAGTATCCTGATTCTGGGTGCGGGCCCGATTGTTATCGGTCAGGCGTGTGAGTTTGACTACTCTGGCGCGCAAGCATGTAAAGCCCTGCGCGAAGAGGGTTACCGCGTCATTCTGGTGAACTCCAACCCGGCGACCATCATGACCGACCCGGAAATGGCCGATGCCACCTACATCGAGCCGATTCACTGGGAAGTAGTACGCAAGATTATTGAAAAAGAGCGCCCGGACGCGGTGCTGCCAACGATGGGCGGTCAGACGGCGCTGAACTGCGCGCTGGAGCTGGAACGTCAGGGCGTGTTGGAAGAGTTCGGTGTCACCATGATTGGTGCCACTGCCGATGCGATTGATAAAGCAGAAGACCGCCGTCGTTTCGACGTAGCGATGAAGAAAATTGGTCTGGAAACCGCGCGTTCCGGTATCGCACACACGATGGAAGAAGCGCTGGCGGTTGCCGCTGACGTGGGCTTCCCGTGCATTATTCGCCCATCCTTTACCATGGGCGGTAGCGGCGGCGGTATCGCTTATAACCGTGAAGAGTTTGAAGAAATTTGCGCCCGCGGTCTGGATCTCTCCCCAACCAAAGAGCTGCTGATTGATGAGTCGCTGATCGGCTGGAAAGAGTACGAGATGGAAGTGGTGCGTGATAAAAACGACAACTGCATCATCGTCTGCTCTATCGAAAACTTTGATGCGATGGGCATCCATACCGGTGACTCCATCACTGTCGCGCCAGCCCAAACGCTGACCGACAAAGAATATCAAATCATGCGTAACGCCTCGATGGCGGTGCTGCGTGAAATCGGCGTTGAAACCGGTGGTTCCAATGTCCAGTTTGCGGTGAACCCGAAAAACGGTCGCCTGATTGTTATCGAAATGAACCCACGCGTGTCCCGTTCTTCGGCGCTGGCGTCGAAAGCGACCGGTTTCCCGATTGCTAAAGTGGCGGCGAAACTGGCGGTGGGTTACACCCTCGACGAACTGATGAACGACATCACTGGCGGACGTACTCCGGCCTCCTTCGAGCCGTCCATCGACTATGTGGTTACTAAAATTCCTCGCTTCAACTTCGAAAAATTCGCTGGTGCTAACGACCGTCTGACCACTCAGATGAAATCGGTTGGCGAAGTGATGGCGATTGGTCGCACGCAGCAGGAATCCCTGCAAAAAGCGCTGCGCGGCCTGGAAGTCGGTGCGACTGGATTCGACCCGAAAGTGAGCCTCGATGACCCGGAAGCGTTAACCAAAATCCGTCGCGAACTGAAAGATGCTGGCGCAGAGCGTATCTGGTACATCGCCGATGCCTTCCGTGCGGGCCTGTCTGTGGACGGCGTGTTCAACCTGACCAATATTGACCGCTGGTTCCTGGTACAGATTGAAGAACTGGTGCGTCTGGAAGAGAAAGTAGCGGAAGTGGGCATCACTGGCCTGAACGCTGAATTCCTGCGCCAGCTGAAACGCAAAGGCTTTGCCGATGCGCGTCTGGCAAAACTGGCGGGCGTGCGCGAAGCGGAAATCCGCAAGCTGCGCGACCAGTATGACCTGCACCCGGTTTATAAGCGCGTGGATACCTGTGCGGCAGAGTTCGCCACCGACACCGCTTACATGTACTCCACTTATGAAGAAGAGTGCGAAGCGAATCCGTCTACCGACCGTGAAAAAATCATGGTTCTCGGCGGCGGCCCGAACCGTATCGGTCAGGGTATCGAATTCGACTACTGCTGTGTACACGCCTCGCTGGCGCTGCGCGAAGACGGTTACGAAACCATTATGGTTAACTGTAACCCGGAAACCGTCTCCACCGACTACGACACTTCCGATCGCCTCTACTTCGAGCCGGTAACTCTGGAAGATGTGCTAGAAATCGTGCGTATTGAGAAGCCGAAAGGCGTTATCGTTCAGTACGGCGGTCAGACCCCGCTGAAACTGGCGCGCGCGCTGGAAGCTGCTGGCGTACCGGTTATCGGCACCAGCCCGGATGCTATCGACCGTGCAGAAGACCGTGAACGCTTCCAGCATGCGGTTGAGCGTCTGAAACTGAAACAACCGGCGAACGCCACCGTTACCGCTATTGAAATGGCGGTAGAGAAGGCGAAAGAGATTGGCTACCCGCTGGTGGTACGTCCGTCTTACGTTCTCGGCGGTCGGGCGATGGAAATCGTCTATGACGAAGCTGACCTGCGTCGCTACTTCCAGACGGCGGTCAGCGTGTCTAACGATGCGCCAGTGTTGCTGGATCACTTCCTTGATGACGCGGTAGAAGTTGACGTGGATGCCATCTGCGACGGCGAAATGGTGCTGATTGGCGGCATCATGGAGCACATCGAGCAGGCGGGCGTGCACTCCGGTGACTCCGCATGTTCTCTGCCAGCCTACACCTTAAGTCAGGAAATTCAGGATGTGATGCGCCAGCAGGTGCAGAAACTGGCCTTCGAATTGCAGGTGCGCGGCCTGATGAACGTGCAGTTTGCGGTGAAAAACAACGAAGTCTACCTGATTGAAGTTAACCCGCGTGCGGCGCGTACCGTTCCGTTCGTCTCCAAAGCCACCGGCGTCCCGCTGGCGAAAGTGGCGGCGCGCGTGA
>OGUJ01002045.1_pt1 | contig 10718 bp, 6 predicted proteins | sample 1573661 | NCBI WGS metagenome assembly OGUJ01 (sample SAMEA2581933, study PRJEB24529) | metagenome | biome: Human gut stool | place: China | collected 2011
CGACCCACGTAAATTATTAAAACCAGGCGCAGATGCAATCATGGCAACTGTAAAAGAAAAAATGGAGCTGTTTGGCTCTGTTGGAAAAGCAGAAGCGTAAGTAATAAGTATTTGTTAGAAATTTTAACTTGCCTTTTTGCGGTGATTGAGGTATACTAAGCCTCGTAGATGAGAACAAAGGCGTTCCAAGCTTGCTTGGAATGCCTTTTTTAGAAAATGCGTTTACAAAAGTGAAATGAAGGAAGGTAGTTTTATGAGCACAGAATTATTCAATGTAGCGGATATTTTTGGGGAAAATGTTTTCAATGACACAGTGATGCAGGAGCGTCTCCCGAAAAAGGTGTACAAGAAGCTGAAACAGACGATCGAAGAAGGAACAGAACTGGATATAGAGACAGCAGACGTCATTGCACATGAGATGAAAGAATGGGCAATCGAAAAAGGGGCGACACATTATACACACTGGTTTTTGCCGTTGACAGGTGTGACAGCGGAAAAGCATGACTCTTTTATTTCAGCTCCACTTCCAAGCGGAAAAGTGCTGATGAGTTTCTCAGGAAAAGAGCTGATCAAAGGAGAACCAGATGCATCTTCTTTCCCGTCAGGCGGACTTCGGGCTACCTTTGAGGCGAGAGGATATACAGCATGGGATTGTACTTCTCCGGCGTTTGTAAGACAGGACGCAGCAGGAGCTACACTTTGTATTCCGACCGCTTTCTGTTCTTATACAGGAGAAGCACTGGATCAGAAGACTCCACTGCTTCGTTCCATGCAGGCATTGAATGTACAGGCGCTCAGACTTCTGCGTTTGTTTGGAAATACAACTTCAAAGAAAGTGACTCCATCCGTTGGGGCAGAGCAGGAGTATTTCCTTGTAGATGCAGAAAAATTCCTTCAGAGAAAAGACTTAATATATACAGGACGTACGTTGTTTGGTGCGATGCCTCCGAAAGGACAGGAGCTGGACGACCACTATTTCGGAACAATCCGCCAGAGAATCGCTGCTTTTATGCGTGATGTGAACATTGAACTCTGGAAAGTAGGGGTTTCTTCTAAGACACAGCACAATGAGGTGGCACCGGCTCAGCATGAACTGGCACCGATTTATGCAGAAGCGAATATTGCGGTAGATCACAACCAGATTGTAATGCAGACATTAAAGCGGATCGCATGCGAGCACGGAATGAAATGTCTCCTTCATGAAAAACCATTTGCAGGCGTCAACGGTTCCGGAAAGCACGACAACTGGTCGATCATTACAGATGATGGAATCAATATGCTGGATCCGGGAACAACACCACATGAGAATATTCAGTTCTTGCTTGTTTTGACTTGCATTCTGAAGGCGGTTAACAAGCATGCGGATCTTCTGAGAGAATCGGCAGCAGATCCTGGAAATGATCACAGACTGGGAGCAAACGAAGCACCTCCTGCAATTATTTCCGTATTCCTTGGAGAACAGTTGGAAGATGTGATCGATCAGCTGATCAGTACAGGGGAAGCAACACACAGTCTGGAAGGCGGAAAGCTGGAGACTGGTGTAAGAACACTTCCAGAACTGACAAAGGATGCGACAGACAGAAACAGAACATCACCGTTTGCGTTTACAGGAAATAAATTTGAATTCCGTATGGTAGGTTCCAGAGATTCCATCGCATCTGCCAACATTGTTCTGAATACGATCGTGGCAGAGGCATTTGCAGAGGCTTGCGAAGTTCTGGAGAAAGCAGATGATTTCCAGCTTGCAGTTCATGATCTGATCAAAGAATATGCAATGGAGAATCAGAGAATCATTTTCAATGGAGACGGTTACTCTGAAGCCTGGGTGAAGGAAGCAGAAAGACGCGGACTTCCGAACATCAAATCTATGGTGGAAGCAATTCCGGCAATGGTGACAGAGAAAGCAGTGACATTGTTTGAGAGATTTGGAGTATTTACAAAAGCAGAGCTGGAATCCCGTGCAGAAATCCAGTACGAGAGTTATGCAAAAGCGATTAACATCGAAGCCCGTACGATGATCGATATGGCAAGAAAACAGTTTATCCCTGCAGTGATCAAATATACAAAAACGCTCGCAGATACAGTACTTGCGGTAAAGGAAGCAGGTGTGGATGCAAGTGTACAGGCAGAGACACTTGAGGAGATCACAGTACTCTTGAAAGAGGCAAGAGCAGCTCTGGCACGTCTGGAAGAGGTGACAGCACAGGCAGCTGCCAAAGAAGAAGGACCGGTACAGGCAAATTTCTACCACGATGAAGTGTGCCCGGCAATGGAGAATCTGAGAAGACCGATCGACAAACTGGAAATGATCGTGGACAAAGAGGCATGGCCGATGCCTTCTTACGGAGATCTGATCTTCGAAGTTTAATCAATCAAAGAAATGAAGAAAAAACCGGATGCGATTTGAACGAGAATCGTGTCCGGATTTTTGTAATGGGAGGGAATAAAAAGTATGAAGACAGCAGCAGAATTGAGACAGCTTGTGACAAGGATCGATCACAGGAGTTATCCTGCCTATAAAGACACAAAGGGAATGTATCAGTTTCCGGGCTATCTGCTATCTATTGACCATGTACAGGGAGATCCGTTTGCATCTCCATCCAGGGTCAGTATTCAGGTGAAAGGAAAGATTGCAGGATTTCCGGAGCAGTTATATCAGACAAAATGGCAGAAAACAGCATTGGAGGATGCGCTGATCCGGCAGTTCGGACAGTGTTGTGAGAAATTTGGATTCAAGGCAAAGGGATCCGGGAAGAGCGGGATGATCTCTATCAGCCGGTGCGGTCAGGAAGTGCTGGAGAGAAGTGCGGCGCAGATCGATGAAAAAACAGGAGATATCCACATTCGTCTGGAAGTGGGATTTCCGGCAAACGGAAGGACGATCAATGCAAGAGAATGGATCCGGATCTTTTTTGAGTTTCTTCCGGAGTGTGTCGAAAAGGCACTCTACTATAAAAACTGTGATGCGAAGAGACTGCAGAAGATCAGTGATCTGGCAGAGGACCAGCAGGCACTTCGAGACATACTGCCAAAGCTGGGATTGTGTGCTTTTGTTGCAAACGGATCTATTCTGCCGCGAGAGTCAGGCGTTTCCGCCCGTCCGATGAAAAGCGCAGTTTGTTTCCGGTCTCCAGAGGAGATGGAAGTGGAAATTACGCTGCCGCACAGAGGTGTGATAAGAGGAATGGGAATCCGAAAAGGGATCACGCTGATCGTGGGAGGCGGATACCATGGGAAGTCCACTCTTTTGAAGGCGTTGGAGTTTGGCGTGTACAATCATATTGCAGGTGATGGAAGAGAATATGTGATCACTGATTCCACAGCAGTCAAGCTTCGCGCAGAAGACGGAAGAAGTATCAAAAAAACGGACATTTCCATGTTTATCAATGATCTGCCAAATGGAAAAGATACCACTCATTTTTATACAGAGGATGCCAGCGGAAGTACGTCTCAGGCTGCAAACGTTGTGGAAGCAATGGAAGCGAAAGCAGGTGTCATGCTGATCGATGAGGATACCAGCGCGACAAACTTCATGATCCGGGATGAACTGATGCAGAGGGTAATCCACCGGGATATGGAGCCGATCACGCCGTTTATCGAACGCATCCGGGAGTTATATGAAGAAGAGGGGATTTCCACTGTGATTGTGGCGGGAAGCTCCGGAGCTTATTTTCATATCGCGGACTGCATCGTGCAGATGGATCGGTACATGCCGAAGGATATCACGCAGACGGCGAAAAAAGAAGCAGAACAGTTTCCGCAGTTGAGCGGACCGAAAGAGAAAGCGAAAAAGCCTGATTTTGCAAGAAAACCACAGCAGGGACGGGAGTGGAAAGGAAATGACCGCATCAAAATGAAGACCTTGGGGAAAGAAGCGATTTCCATCAATCGGGAGACGATCGATCTGCGTTATGTGGAGCAGATCACAGACAGCGAACAGGTAACTTCTCTCGGATATTGTGTAAAATACGCACAGCGCCATTTACTGGATGGAACACGTACCTTGCAGGAAGTCGTGGCAATGTTGGAAAAGAAGATTGAGAAGGAGTCGCTTGCCGCACTTTGTGAAAGCACCTCTTCTGTTGCCAATCTGGCCCGTCCGAGAACGCAGGAGATCTTCGCATGTTTTGACCGGTATCGGGGATTAAAATTATAGATACAGGGGGAATAAAATATGAGGTTTATCCATTTGTCAGATCTGCACATCGGCAGACAGCTTCATCAGTACAATTTAAAAGAAGATCAGGAGCATATCCTGGGGGAAGTGGTGGAGTATGCCAAAATGCTGAGACCGGATGCGATCGTGATCGCGGGGGATGTGTATGATAAGTCTGTACCATCTGCTGAGGCGGTGGGGATTTTTGACTGTTTTTTGACAGAACTTTCTGCACTGAAACCTGAAATTCCGATCCTGATCATCAGCGGAAACCATGATTCGGCGCAAAGGCTTGATTATGCCAGTGGAATTCTTGGGCAAAAGGGGATTTACATTGCAGGAAAACTGCCGCAGAATCGGGAAGAATTTCTCAAAAAAGTCACACTTCAGGACGAATACGGAGAGGTGGATTTTTATCTTCTCCCGTTTCTGAAGCCGGGATATGTAAGGACCGTGTTTGACGGAGAAATGCCGGAGAGCTACAGTAAGGCAGTACAGATGCTGCTGGAGAGAGAACTGGTTGATACCACCAAAAGAAACGTCATTGTGACGCATCAGTTTTATACCGGGGCAGGTCAAAAGACAGAGACTTGTGATTCAGAGATTTTCTCCGTGGGAGGAATTGATAATGTGGATGTTACGCCGCTTCTTCGATTTGACTATGCGGCGCTGGGACATCTGCACAGCGCTCAGAAGGTAGGAAGAGAGTCTGTGCGTTATCCGGGGACACTGCTGAAATATTCTGTCAGTGAGTGCAATCAGACAAAATCTCTGCATCTGGTGACGCTGAAAGAGAAGGGCGCACCTGTGGAAGTGGAGACTTATCCACTGCATCCGCTTAGGGATGTGAAAAAGTTCAGGGGAACACTAAAGGAATTGTTGAAAACTGTTCCTGAGGAAGCGAAAGAGGACTATGTCAGTATCACACTGACGGATGAGACAGATCCATATCGACCGAAGGAACAGCTGGAGAAGGTATTTTCCCACATTCTGGAGGTACGTATGGATAATTCCCGCACCAGGCAAAAGCTGATGAAAGATGCGGAAGTTGTGCGCATGGCATCTCCGCTTGAAATTTTCGGGGACTTTTTTCAGGAGATGCAAGGAAGAGCGCTGAATGCAGAAGAGCAGCAGGTGATGAACAAGATCGCAGAAGAGATGGAGGAAGAATAGATGAAGCCGATCAAATTGACGATGTCTGCCTTTGGGTCCTACAGTGGAGTGGAGAGAATCGATTTTACAGGAATACAAAACGGATGTTTTTTGATCACGGGTGATACCGGCGCCGGAAAGACAACCATCTTTGATGCTGTAACCTATGCACTTTATGGAAGAACCAGCGGAGGAAAGCGGGACGGAAACATGATGCGCAGTCAGTATGCAGATTCCGAGACAGACACCTATGTGGAGTTTCAGTTTCTGTACCGGGATCAGGAATATACCGTCCGAAGAAATCCGGAATACCTACGTCCTTCCAAACGAAAGGATGCGGACGGGACAATAAAGTTTGTCAAAGAGACTGCAAAGATCAGCCTGATTCTTCCGGATGGAAGTGAATTTCAGGGAAAGAAAAAAGAGATCGATCTGAAGATAGAGGAGATCATCGGGCTGGATGTCAATCAGTTTACCCAGATCGCTATGATCGCACAGGGCGATTTTTTGAAGCTTTTGCATGCGGAATCAAAAGAACGAAAGCAGATTTTTTCGAAAATTTTTCATACACGGATTTTCTGGAAGATTCAGGACACACTGAAAGAGCAGGCAAAAGAGCTGTACATTCAGTTGGAAAAAAACAGCATGGACTGCAGGCGGGAAATGGAACAGGTGCAGATTGCACAGAATGATGAAAGAAGAGATGTCTGGAAACAGCTGCTGAGTCTTCAGCTGCCGCCTCAAAAGGAAGTACTGGACTGTGTGGAAACAATCTGTCAGTCCGGGGAAGCAAAGGAGAAGGAGCAGGAGGAGAAAAATGCACAGGAAGAAAAACGTGCGGATGCGATACAGATGGAATTGAAAAACAGACAGGATACCAATCATCTGTTTGAACTGCTGAAAAAGACCGGGGAACAGTTGGAGATCTTGAAGGGGCAGGAGAGCAAAGCGGAAGAAATGCGAAAACAGATCCATGCAGCAATCCGCGCAGAGAAGGCGGCTGCAGCAGAAGAACAATTGCAGAAAACAAAGGCAGAATGCGCCAATCTGAAGAAAGAGTCCCGTGAGCTTGAAGAAAAGCTGAAACAGCAGGCAAAAGATCTGGAAAGCGCAGGTGCGTTGTATCAGGAAAGAGAGGCACTTTCCAAAAAAGAAGAGCCGAAGATCCAGGAACAGATCCTCAGGATCCAGGAAATACTTCCGAAATTGAAACAGGTTCACAGTCTGAAGGAACAGTATCAAAAGTCAGAACAGGATATGCAGGACTGTATGAAAAAATGTCAGGAAACCTCACAGAGATATGAGCGGTTATATCAGAAATACTTTGAAGAACAGGCGGGCATTCTTGCAAGAGAGCTGCAGGAGGGAGAACCCTGTCCGGTGTGCGGTTCCTGCAGTCATCCGAAAAAAGCGGTATTATCCGGAGGCGCACCAAAAAAAGAGCAGGTGGAGCGTGCAAAAGCAATGCGGGATCAGGCAGAAAAAGAGCGTACAGAAGTTTTGGAACGGTTTCAGGCAGTGAAGGGAAGACTGGAGTCAGAACAGTCCATGATTGTCGGATTTCTGGAAAAAGAAGGAAAAACAGAAACGGATTTTGATGAAAAAGAAGCAGAAAATGCTCTTCGTAAGCTTACAGAAGATTTAAAAAAACTCCAGTCTTCGTTCAAAAATGCACAGGATCATTATCAGAAGCTGACGCAGGAGAAAAGCCGGATTCTGGGACAGGCAGAAAGCAAAAAATCCCAGCTGATCCTCTGGAATAAGAAAGTCAAAGACGAGGAAGAATATTTTCGGAAAGAGTTTCAAAAACAGAACTTTCAAAGTCAAGAGGAGTATGAGCAGGCAAAGCAGTGGATCAAAAGCCGGGAGGCGAGAGAAGCCAATTTAAAGAAGTATGAAACCGCTCTTTTAGAAGTATCGTCCCGGTATGAGACATTAAAACAGCAGACAGAGGGGAAACAGATCGCACCGATCGATAAGCTGGAACAAGAACTGATGGTCATTCGTGAAAAACTGCGCCTTGGCAGAGAGAAAAGCATGACGCTGCATACAAGAAATGAGATCAACCGGAGAGCAAGGAAAGCGTTGATTTGTGATTTTTCAGATGCCGAAAAGCTGCGCAGCCAATACGAAATGATGGGGAATCTAAGCCGTACGGCCAATGGAAATCTAAGCGGAAGCGTGAAGCTGGACTTCGAGACTTATGTGCAGCGCCAGTATTTCCGGCAGATCATTCATGCGGCGAATGTGCGCCTGGCAAGAATGACCGGACAGGAATTTATCCTGCAGTGCCGGGATATCGGAAGCCTGAGCAGTCAGGCACAGGCAGGACTTGATCTGGATGTTTATGACCTGGTCAATGACTCGGTGCGGGATGTAAAAACTCTTTCCGGGGGAGAATCGTTTATGGCATCTCTTTCCATGGCACTGGGGCTGGCGGACATTGTACAAAATACAGCGGGCGCAGTGAGTCTGGAGACGATGTTTGTAGATGAGGGATTTGGATCTCTGGATGACATGGCAAGAGAACGGGCGATCCAGATTTTGAAAGAACTGGCGGGAGAAAAAGGACTTGTGGGAATTATTTCACATGTCAATGAATTAAAAGAGCAGATCGAATGGCAGCTGGAAGTAAAAAAAACAGAGCATGGAAGTCATGTAAAGTGGAATTTCATGGAATAAAAGACAGGAAGTGATCGACATGAGAAAAACAGCAGTCAGGGCAGTGGCTCTGGCAGCGGTCTGTTTTCTGAGTGTGTTTGGGACATGCAGCTATGCAAAAGAGGCCACATCGGAGCCGATCCAGATTGTAGTGTTGGGTGACAGTATCGCAAAAGGATATTGCGGAGCAAACAAACCCGAGCTTTACTGTTATGGACAGACTGTGGCAGAAGAAATCGCACAGGGAGCAGGAAAATCATATTTGTATCAGAATTATGCGAAAAACGGACTTGCCACTCGAGAATTCAACGAAAAGGTGTTGAAAGGGCAGGAAGTGCAGGATAGTCTTTCCGGGGCAGATGTGATTTTGATCACAATGGGATCCAATGATCTTCTGAATGAATTTAAGAAGACCGCACAGGAAATTTTGAATACGGATACAAAATTTAAAAGTGCGGATGAGGCGCTCAAAGAAGTGACAGAGCATGTGAAAAGTAATCCGCTTTTAATCTTTCGCATCATTGATGCTCTGGGAAACTGGGATTATCAGGAATTTGAGACACAGTGGATAGAGGCTATGGATACCATTTCTTCCTGTAAAAAAGAAGAGGCACAGATCGTAGTGACCAACATTTACAATCCGGTGAAACAAATGGAGCTTCCGGGAACGATGAATCAGGTCGTGGAGGATATCATCGGGAATATGAACCGGATTCTGGAAAAGCGAAGCAGCGAGTACGGATATCAGATTGCAGATCTGGCGAATTCACAGGTGACAAAGCATGTCCAGAAGGACGGACTGCATCCGGATCAGGCAGGACAGGATCTGATCGCCGAAATTGTGCGGGCGCAGATTACAGGGTATGAAAGAAATATGCCCAAAAGTCAGGTAGACGGAACCGCCGTGAAAGTGGAAGAAATCCCGGAGGAGAAACAGTCACAGATCAGACCTGAGAAATGGGGCATCTGTCTGATCCTGGCAGCAGTCATGCTGGGCGGTGTCAGATTTTTGCAGAAAAATAGGAAAGAAAACAGGCATAAATAAAGTACAAAACTATATCACAGTTATAACACAAAAACTTCACAAAGTTCTGGTATCGTCTTATCTTATAAAACAGGGAAATCCTGTAAAAAGCAGGGAGTAGGAGGACGAGATTTTGATAGAAGTAAAGAACCTTGTGAAAAAATACGGAAATCATATGGCCATAGACCACCTGAATTTCAAGATTGAAAAAGGGCAGATCTATGGTTTTTTAGGTCCAAACGGGGCAGGAAAGTCTACCACGATGAATATTATGACGGGGTATCTTGGAGCCACAGAGGGAGAAGTACTGATCGACGGACATGATATTTTAAAGGAGCCAAAGGAGGCAAAAAAGCACATCGGATATCTGCCGGAAATACCGCCGCTTTATGTGGATATGCAGGTGATGGAATATCTGGAATTTGCTGCAGAACTAAAAGGGATTCCGAAACAGCAGAGAGAGTCTGCCATCGATGAGGTGATTCAAATGGCAAAACTTGAGGATGTAAAGCTGCGTCTGATCCGCAATCTGTCCAAAGGATACCGGCAGAGAGTGGGGCTTGCACAGGCAATCCTCGGATTTCCGGAGATCATCATTCTGGATGAACCGACAGTCGGTCTGGATCCGAAGCAGATCATTGAGATCCGTGAGCTGATCCGGGAACTTGCAAAAAAACATACCGTTATTTTAAGCTCGCATATTCTGGCTGAGATACGGGAAGTGTGCGATTACATTCTGATCATATCCAAGGGAAAACTGGTGGCAAGTGATACACCGGACAGACTGGAGGAAAAGATGAGCGGAACCGAAACTGTGGAGATTCTGGCAAAAGCCAGTGCAGCCGAGGTTCGGGCGATATTGTTAAATGTAGAGCATATCAGTAATATCCATACCCAGGAACGGGCGGACAAAACATGCAGTGCCAGAATACAGACGGAAGGCGGATGTGATATCCGGGAAGCGCTTTTCTTTGCGTTTGCAAAAAATGAATGTCCTCTGTTGGAGTTGCAGACTTCAAGGATAAGCCTGGAAGAAGTATTTTTGGAACTGACACAAAACGATGCAGTCGGAGAGGAGGAACGGACAAATGCTGGCAATTTATAAACGAGAACTGAAGTCCTATTTTCATTCCATGACAGGGTGCGTATTTATTGCGTTTCTGGTGATGTTTACGGGAATTTATTTTATGGCATACAATCTGAATGCGGGGTATCCTTACTTCTCCTACACACTCTCAGGCTCCCTGATCGTATTTCTGGTCGGGATCCCGCTTCTGACGATGCGGAGTTTTTCTGAAGAGCGGAAAACAAAAACAGATCAGCTGCTTTTGACAGCGCCGGTAAGTCTGACAAAAGTAGTGCTTGGCAAATATTTCGCCATGGTGACAGTACTGGCAGTTCCGAATGTGATCTTCTGCCTGTTCCCGCTTTTGATCAAACTGCAGGGAACTGCATATCTTCTGGTAGATTACAGCTCCATTGCGGTATTCTTCCTGTTGGGATGTGTGTATCTGGCGATCGGGATGTTTATGTCGTCTCTGACAGAGAGCCAGATCATTGCATTTATCAGTACGTTCGGAATTTTGCTTTTGTTGTATTTGTGGGACGGAATCTTGTCTTTTCTGCCAGGCTCGGCGCTCAGCGGAATGATCGGAATCCTTTTGATCCTGACACTGATCGTTGTTTATATTTATCATATGACGAAAAACTGGATGCTTGCGGCCG
>OGUJ01002046.1_pt1 | contig 10710 bp, 10 predicted proteins | sample 1573661 | NCBI WGS metagenome assembly OGUJ01 (sample SAMEA2581933, study PRJEB24529) | metagenome | biome: Human gut stool | place: China | collected 2011
TAAAGAAACCGATTACCGCTCATGGCGAGACACTCTCCGTACTGGAGTTTGATGAGCCCACCGGGAAAGATGTCCGCGAGCTGGGATATCCCTACCAGATGAATCAGGATGAGTCCGTCAGACTTCTGGCGCATGTGGTATCGAAATACATCGTGCGGCTGGCGAAAGTGCCGCAAAGCTCTGTCGACCAGATGTCTCCGGCAGACCTGAATGCAGCGGCGTGGCTTGTGGCCGGTTTTTTCCTCCAGGCCTGACGGCTGAATACCTCACTGATCGCTTCTTTGACTGCGCCAGCTACTGGCGCATTAATCCTTTCGAATTGCTGAATATGCCGATCAGTGAAATTCCCTTACTGGTCAGTCAGGCAAACAGGATAGAGCAGGAGAAACGCACACATGGCTGAATTTGAGCTTAAGGCGTTGATCACCGGTGTCGACAGGCTTTCTCCTGCGCTGTCGAAAATGCAAAAGAAAATCCGGGGATTTAAACGCCAGGCGGAAGAAGCGTCACAGGGTGGGCTGGCGCTTGGTGGCGGATTGGCAGCGGGTCTGACGCTTTCCCTGAAATCTTATGCCGATCAGGAAAACGCCGCCACCGGGCTGAAAGTCGCCATGATGGATGCGAACGGCGAGGTTGGAAAGAGCTTTCAGGACATCAATAAACTGGCTATTGGCCTGGGTAACCAGCTACCCGGTACAACGGCTGATTTCCAGAACATGATGCAGATGCTGGTGCGTCAGGGGATCCCGGCAGAAAACATTCTGGGTGGTGTGGGTAAAGCGACAGCTTATCTTGCGGTACAACTGAAAAAAACACCGGAAGCGGCTGCTGAGTTTGCTGCAAAGATGCAGGATGCTACCGGAACGGCGTCAGAAGACATGATGGGGCTGTTCGACACTATCCAGAAGGCGTTTTATCTGGGCGTTGACGATACCAACATGTTGTCCTTCTTCACTAAAACCAGTTCTGTTCTGAAGATGGTGAACAAGGACGGTCTTCAGGCTGCACAGAGCCTTGCCCCCATCAGCGTCATGATGGATCAGATGGGGATGAACGGGGAGTCGGCAGGTAATGCCCTGCGAAAAGTTATCCAGTCCGGATTAAGCGTTAAGAAAATCAGGGACGTCAATAAAGTCATGGCCCGCCAGAAACTCGGGGTACAGCTCGATTTTACTGATGGCAAAGGGAGTTTTGGCGGTCTTGATAACATGTTCAGGCAACTGGCAAAGTTGCGAAAACTGACCGACGTTAAGCGAACAGGCGTACTTAAGGCAATATTTGGTGATGATGCCGAAACCCTTCAGGTGGTCAATGCCCTGATCGATAAAGGAAAGGATGGCTACGATCAGATCCAGCAGAAGATGAATAAACAGGCCAGCCTGAATAAACGTGTTCAGGCTCAGCTTGGTACGCTGTCCAACCTGTGGGAGGCAATGACGGGGACCGCAACTAACGGTCTTGCAGCTATTGGCGGCGCATTTTCTGGTAACGCTAAAAATATCACTCAATGGCTGGGGGAGTTAGGGGAAAAATTCACGAAGTTTGCGGATGAAAATCCCCGGGTTATTCGCGGTGTCGTCGGGCTTGCTGCCGGTCTTGCGATTCTGAAGCTGGGATTGATGGGCGTGGGCAGTGCCATCAGTATTGTCAGCAGGATCATGTCGATGACGCCGATTGGCATGATTGCGACGGCGATAGCCCTGGCTGCGGGATTAATTATCACTAACTGGGATGTTGTCGGACCTTATTTTAAGAAGCTCTGGGAAACCATTGGTCCTTATTTTGAGGCTGGCTGGGAACTCCTTAAGAAAGTTTTTGCCTGGTCGCCGCTGGGGATGGTGATCAATAACTGGGGGCCGGTTGTTAAGTGGTTTCAGGATATGTGGGACAAGCTGAAGCCAATTATTGAGTGGTTTACCGACAGTTCCGGTGACACGGTCGATGCCATTAACTCTGCGCAGTGGGGCGCGGGTGCTTATGATGCTTATGGGACGGGAATACCGGCGCGGGGATACACACCTTATCCGGCGGTAGATCCGGCTCAGTCAAACAACGCCTCCGGTGCCACAGGCCCGAATCCCTTCATGATTAACAAAGCTTCTGCGCCAAAAGTTGATGGTGAGATCAAGGTCTCTTTTATGAATTCGCCTCCGGGTATGCGGGTTATGGAAACGCGATCCAGCGGTTTTGATGTCAGCCATGATGTTGGCTATACGCGCTTTGGCAGGTAATGAAAAATTAATCTGTTAATGAGTCCCACTCCGGTGGGATTTTTTATGTACGGAGTTTATATGACGTGGAAAGACAGACTTCAGGACGCGTCATTTCGCGGTGTGCCGTTTAAGGTTGAAGAAGAAAGTGCGGGAACCGGTCGCCGTGTGGAAACACACGAATATCCGAACCGCGACAAGCCCTATACCGAAGATCTGGGAAAAGTCACTTTCCGCCCGTCCATCACAGCTTATGTGGTGGGAGATGACTGCTTTGACCAGCGCGATCGCCTGATTGAAGCGCTGAATAAACCCGGTCCCGGCACGCTTGTCCACCCGACATATGGTGAGCTGAAAGTCTGTGTTGACGGGGAAGTTCGGGTCAGCACATCGAAAAGTGAAGGGCGTATTGTCCGCTTTGACCTGAAGTTTGTCGAAGCGGGAGAACTCTCTTACCCCACATCAGGTGCGGCGACGGCGCAGACGCTGATGTCATCCTGTTCTGCACTGGATGACTGCATCAGTGACAGCTTCAGCGGTTTCAGTATCGATGGTGTAGCGGATTTCGTGCAGAACGACGTTATCGGTAATGCCAGCATAATGCTGGAGTATGTTTCTGATGCGATGAAAGTGGTGGATTCTGCCGTATCGGATGCCGCCAGGCTGTTGCAGGGGGATATCTCGGTACTTCTGCCGCCGCCATCGTCAGGCAAAAATTTCGTTGAGCAGGTGCAGAAAATGTGGCGTACCGGGAAACGCCTTTATGGTAACGCCAGCGACCTGGTCACCATGATCAAAACGCTTTCCGGTGTCAGCCTCGGCAGCGATCTGCAACCGCGCGGCGTCTGGAAAACGGACAGTAAAACCACCGCCACGGCGACGCAGCAGCGTAACGTGGTTGCCAGCACCCTTCGTACGACCGCAATCAGCGAAGCGGCGTATGCCGTCACACGATTGCCTGCGCCAACAACTTCCGCGGTGATGCAGAATGCCGCAGTGGGGCAGGCAACAACACCCGCGCAGAGCACTGGCTGGCCTTCCGTCACGCATCCGGCACTGAACAATGCACCGGCGGTGAAAAACACGGTTGACCTGCCAACGTGGGAAGAACTGACCGACATTCGCGACACACTGAATACGGCAATTGATAAGGAGTTGTCCCGTACAACCAGTGATGCGCTGTTTCTGGCGCTGCGCCGGGTGAAAGCAGATCTGAATGCGGATATCAACACGCGCCTTGAACAGTCTGCACGGATCATTCAGCGCACGCCGGATGAGGTTTTACCCGCGCTGGTGCTGGCGGCGACCTTGTTTGATAACGCGGCGCGTGACGCGGACATTATCCGGCGTAATGCCATTACGCATCCCGGCTTTGTGCCGGTGATCCCTCTGAAGGTGCCAGTGCAATGAACGACAATGTCACGCTACGGGTAAATGGCCGGGAGTGGAATGGCTGGACATCGGTGCGCATCGGTGCCGGTATTGAACGGCTGGCGCGGGATTTCAGTGTGGAGATCACTCGCCAGTGGCCGGGAGATGAGGGTATCACCACGCTTCAGCCGCGCATTAAAAACGGTTCAAAAGTGGAAGTGCTGATTGGTGATGAGCTGGTGATTACCGGCTGGGTGGAGGCGACTCCCGTTCGTTACGATGCCCGTTCGGTCAGCACCGGTATTGCCGGACGTAGTCTGACGGCTGACCTGATTGACTGTGCAGCCGAACCGACACAGTTTAACGGACGCTCGCTGGTGCAGATTGCGCAGGCGCTTGCTGCGCCTTTCGGCATTGAGGTGGTGAACAGCGGTGCGCCATCGGGTGTTATTCCTGATGTTCAGCCTGATCACGGTGAAACGGTGATTGAGGTAATCAACAAAATACTCGGTCAGCAGCAGGCGCTGGCTTACGACGACCCGCACGGCAGGCTGGTGATTGGCGGTATTGGCTCAACGCGGGCACATACCGCGCTGGTACTTGGGGAAAACATCCTTTCCTGTGATACGGAGAAGAGTATCCGGGAGCGGTTTTCTGTTTACCAGGTGGCGGGGCAGCGTGCCGGAAACGACGATGATTTCGGTGAGGCCACCACCACCGCGCTGCGGGCCCGCACAGAGGACGCATTTATTGCCCGTTACCGTCCGATGTATATCAGGCAGACAGGGCAGGCTACGGGGGCAGGCTGTATTGCGCGTGCTGACTTTGAAGCCCGGCAACGGGCGGCGCGGACGGATGAAACCACCTATGTGGTGCAGGGCTGGCGACAGGGTAACGGTACGCTGTGGCAGCCCAACCAGCGGGTGATTGTCTTCGATCCGGTCTGTGGTTTCGACAATACCGAACTGCTTGTCTCGGAAGTCACGTTTACTCAGGACCAGAACGGCACCCTGACGGAAATCCGTGTCGGCCCGCCTGATGCTTATCTGCCTGAACCCGAAGATCCCGGCGCGCGGAAAAAGAAAAAAGCCAGAGTACAGGAGGCCCCGTTCTGATGAGGACGATTGAAGCCATGCAGCGACAACTTCTCGGCCTGATTGGGCGGGCCGTGGTGAAAAGCATCAGTGCCGCCACGAAATGTCAGACCGTGGATGTGTCCCTGATTGCCGGTGAACCCAAAGCCGGGGTTGAACATCTTGAACCCTACGGTTTTACCGCAAGGGCAAACAGCGGTGCGGAAGCGGTGGTGTTGTTTCCGGATGGCGACCGTTCTCATGCGGTGGTTGTTACGGTGTCGGACCGGCGCTACCGCCTGAAAGGGCTGCAGACGGGTGAGGTGGCTGTCTATGACGATCAGGGGCAGTCCGTGACGCTGACCCGGGAGGGGATCGTGGTGGACGGTGCAGGTAAAACGATCACGTTTCGCAATGCGCCCAGAGCACGTTTTGAAATGGACCTTGAAGTGACCGGACAGGTGAAAGACCTGTGCGACTCCGGCGGCACTACCATGTCAGCGATGCGGCTTGCCTATAACGGGCATCGTCACAGAGAGAACGGTCAGGGCAGTAACACCGACAAACCTGATAAAGCGATGGAGGCATGATGGAACTGTGGCTGACGGTGAACGGTAAACGCACCTGCGCCAGCGCACCGCTGGATCCGCTGACCCGCGCCGTGGTGATTTCCCTGTTTACCTGGCGGCGGGCGGAGCCTGATGACAACGCCGACGTCCCGATGGGATGGTGGGGGGATACCTGGCCTGCGGTACAGAATGACCGTTACGGCTCCCGACTGTGGCTGCTTCAGCGCAGCAAACTGACCAATCAGCTGGTGCAGACGGTAAGGGGGTATATCCGCGAATGCCTGCAATGGATGATTGATGACGGCGTGGTGTCCCGTATTGATCTGGATATCCGCCGCACCGGGATTAATGAGCTGGGTAACAGTATCACCCTCTGGCGTCGTGACGGACCGGTAATGATTTCTTTTGATGATCTGTGGAGTGCGATAACGCATGGCGGACAGTGAATTTCAGCGCCCGACGCTGGCAGAAAATATCAGTATGCTCCGTAACGATTTATTCGCCAGGCTGGACGTCAGCGACACGCTCCGGCGCATGGATGAAGACGTGCGGGCAAAGGTGTATGCGGCGGCGCTGCATACGGTTTACGGTTACATCGATTATCTGGCAATGAACATGCTGCCTGACCTGTGCGATGAGTCCTGGCTGGCGCGACATGCTGCGATGAAACGGTGTCCGCGCAAGGGGGCCACGGCTGCCAGCGGGTATATGCGCTGGGAAGGTGTCAGCGATGGCCTGAAGGTGACCGCCGGGAGCGTGATTCAGCGCGCTGACCTGGTTCAATACACGGCAACTGCTGATGCAACCAGCTCCGGTGGTGTCCTGCGCGTGCCGATCACTTGCTCAAGTGCAGGCGCGGTCGGTAACGCTGACGACGGTACGGCATTAATCCTGGTCACGCCGGTGAATGGTCTGCCGTCTTCCGGTGTTGCAGATACCCTGACTGGCGGATTCGATACTGAAGATCTGGAAACGTGGCGCGCCCGCGTCATTGAGCGGTATTACTGGACGCCTCAGGGCGGGGCTGACGGGGACTATGTCGTCTGGGCTAAAGAAGTGCCCGGCATTACCCGCGCATGGACATACCGTCACTGGATGGGAACGGGAACTGTCGGTGTTATGATTGCCCGCCGTGACCTGATTAATCCCATTCCGGAAGAATCAACGGAAACGGCGGCAAGACAACATATCGGGCCACTGGCCCCGGTGGCAGGCTCTGATTTGTATGTCTTCAGGCCGGTGGCGCATAAAGTGGATTTTCATATCCGCGTGACGCCGGACACACCGGAAATACGGGCTGCCATCACCGCCGAGTTGCGTTCGTTCCTGCTGCGTGATGGTTATCCGCAGGGAGAACTGAAGGTGTCGCGTATCAGTGAGGCGATTTCCGGTGCGAACGGGGAATACAGCCATCAGTTGTTTGCACCGGCAGACAATATCTCCATTGCAAAAAATGAACTGGCGGTACTGGGGACGATTTCATGGACGTGACAAACGATGATTACATCCGTCTGTTGTCGGCACTGTTGCCCCCCGGTCCGGCGTGGTCAGCCAGCGATCCGGCGATTGCCGGTGCGGCACCGTCATTAACCCGCGTTCATCAGCGTGCGGATGCCCTGATGCGGGAGCTGGATCCGCGCACCACCACCGAACTGATAAATCGCTGGGAGCGTCTGTGCGGCCTGCCGGATGAATGTATTCCCGCAGGGACACAGACCCTTCGCCAGCGTCAGCAACGACTGGATGCGAAGGTTAACCTGGCGGGCGGCATCAATGAGGATTTTTACCTTGCACAGCTTGCTGCCCTGGGCAGACCAGACGCCACCATCACGCGATACGACAAAAGCACGTTCACCTGCTCATCGGCCTGTACTGACGCGGTGAATGCGCCGGAATGGCGGTATTACTGGCAGGTCAATATGCCAGCCGCCACCAACACCACCTGGATGACATGTGGCGATCCCTGTGATTCCGCGCTGCGCTTCTGGGGGGACACCGTTGTCGAGTGTGTGCTTAACAAACTCTGCCCGTCGCATACCTATGTGATTTTTAAATATCCGGAGTAATCCATGCATCGTATAGACACGAAAACCGCGCAGAAGGATAAGTTCGGCGCGGGTAAGAACGGTTTTACCCGTGGTAACCCCCAGACTGGCACGCCTGCCACCGATCTGGATGATGACTACTTTGACATGTTGCAGGAGGAGCTTTGCAGCGTGGTGGAGGCATCCGGTGCCAGCCTGGAGAAGGGGCGGCACGATCAGTTGCTTACCGCACTTCGCGCGCTGCTGTTAAGCCGCAAGAATCCGTTTGGCGATATCAAATCGGATGGCACGGTGAAAACGGCTCTCGAAAACCTTGGTTTGGGAGAAGCAGCTAAAAGGAATGTAGGTACAGGGGCGAATCAGATACCTGATATGAGCCTGTTCGCGTCAAGTAATACCGCAACGGCTGCTGCGCAAAAATTTCCGTCTGGATTAATTTTACAGTGCGGTCAGTTGAATGGCTCCCCTAATGTATCTTCAACATACGGGATGAGGTTCCCGATGACATTCTCAAGAGTCCTTGCTGTCACAGTTACATTGAACGTTACTGGCGCGTCAGGGCAGCCGACTGTATCGGCGACAAATGTCCATAACACTGGATTTGATATTACAGTGTCGCCCGGTTCAGGATATGGTTCATCTGCTGATGCGTATTACATTGCAATGGGATATTAACGAAATGTCATATTTTTATTCTGCATCGACAAACGGATTTTATTCGACTGAATTTCACGGCACCAATATTCCTGATGATGCAGTGGAAATCTCGGAATCAGAGTGGAAAACACTGATTAATTCGCAGAGTGTAACAAAAATGATTACCTGTGGTGAGAATGGTCACCCTGTCATTGTTGACCGTCCTTCTCCAACACCAGAACAATTAGCCTTAATAAATAATGAAAAGAAATCTGCACTGATAGCAGAGGCAACGAATGTAATAGCGCCGCTTCAGGATGCGGTTGATTTAGATATGGCAACAGATGATGAAACGAAACTGTTACTGGCATGGAAAAAATATCGCGCACTATTGATGCGTGTTGATATAAAAAATACAGAGTGGCCGAAAAAACCAGAGAGCAATCTATAAGAGAAAATTCGTTATTGGATGAAAAGCGAGACATCTAATTATAACAGCATATGGTTTTTCTAATGATAGCTCCTTCAACTTTATAGTATCTCATATACTCTAGAATATAGCTCTAAATGAGGGTTTGTTGTATACGGCAACCACTCCATTTTTATTCCTGATAGGGATATAACCCGTCGAAAAAGACGGGTTATTCATTCGTTAGTGTGGTTTATATGGTAGGGGGCAATTTACTATAGGTTAAGTTTTTTGTTAAATACTAATATTACTCTTCCTTCAAAGTTCAAAACTTCGTCAGGCTTACCTAATTGTTCTTGAATACCTGCAAGGCAGGATGTCATTTCTTTACATCGTTCAGGTTCGTTAGCTATGGAAACTGCTATAAACTGTCGCTCAGGAGCAGAATTGAACGCCTCCTTGCTATGCCAAGAAGCCAGTGTCTGTTGTCTCACGCCAGTAAAGTTAATTTTCCCCGAATCAGCATTAAAGAAAACAGGAGTTATCTGTATGTCCCCACCAGATAACCAATTTACAGTCATTGACAAATCCCAAAAAGAGCCGTACCCATAATGGAGATTATTTTTTTTTAAAAAATCAATGTATGATTTAACAATCTTCTCCTGATCGTGTAATGGTGAAGCATTATTTGTGTAAGATTTAATTGAACTGATCGAAAATAAAAATGCGATTAGATAAAATAATATCTTTGCTTTTGTTGATGTACCGATACAGCACAATATCAGTGCGAAACAGGTAACATTCATAAAGAAACGCATGCTAATATAATCAGGGGATTTATAGCTCAGTATGAATGATGAGACAATACCTGCGATAGATAATAATGAAAATAACACAATATAAATACGGTATGTGTTTTTTTTATTGTCCGATAAAACAAACCACGCAGATGTAATAATGGCAATGAACCAAATGACAAATGAGGCGTAAGATGTTGCGTTATTGTCGACAACTAATAAATTAAGACTTTTCCCTATTAACAGAATGCACCATTTTGCATTTAAAATCATATCATTGAGTGATACAATTTCAAATTGGTGGGGAGGTATGTTAAGTAGATTTTGCAATACATTGGAAAGAGAGATTAAACATGCAAATAGTATTAATGCAGTATGCTTAAATAATTTTTTATCCCATACAGAGAATAAAAAGTAAGATATTAATAGTGGAATAAAAAATGCAGCTGTAAACCACGGATCGGATACGCTGGAAAATAATGCTGTCAAACTTAAGAGGAGAGTGATAAATATATTTTTATACTGTATGTTGAAAACAGATATAAGCAAGCATAAAAAGCCGAAAGCGTTTGTTGAATTATGAGAAAAAGGATGTGATACAAAACCATAAGTGTATGAAAAATATGGTATTAGAGATAGAAGTATAATAGAAAATAAAGCAGGAGTAAACCCGAATGCCTTACGTAGCGTTAACATCGCTGCTATTACTATAGCAATAGAGAAAACTGCAGTTGATAATCTTAATGCTACTAAGCCATCATCACCTAACAGCATATAAAATAAAAAGTTAATTGGGTAAACGGTGAAATACCAATTATCCACGGTTGGTTTCCAGTCGTGGATTGATGATATACCATTCTCTAAAATATGCCTCCATACAATTGGGCTGTTAGCAACATCCGGTTCAACTGGAAAGTATCTGGTAGTCAACCAAGTTATTAGGAGTGCTGATAAAGCCAATAATATTTTTAATGCTGATTGTTTAATACATATGCTCATGGTTATTTTCTACCTTTCTTCAAAATATACTTAGGTCTTGATTTTGTTTCTAAGTAAATTCTACCTATATATTCACCGAGAACACCAATCCCGATCAGTTGCACTCCACCCAAGAAAAGTATTGATACAAGCAGGGAGGGATACCCGCGTACTGGGTTACCAAAGACAAGGGTGTCTATAATCATCCATGCACCATATAAAAATGAAATGCTTGCAACAAACAAGCCTATATAAGTCCATACGCGAAGAGGAAAGGTTGAAAAACTTGTGATACCTTCCAGTGCCAGATTCCATAATTTCCAGCCATTAAATTTTGAGATGCCAGCAACACGCTCTGCGCGTACATATTCAACGACATCCGTCTGACCACCCACCCAGCTCAGTATGCCTTTCATGAAAAGATTGCGCTCAGGCAACAGTTTAATGTTCTCCACAACCTCACGAGACATGAGTCGAAAATCTCCGACATTTTCCTCGATCTTTGGGGTGCTTATTTTGTTGTGTAATTTATAGAACCACTCAGCTGTCTTACGTTTCAGTCGTCCATCAGTTGAGCGGTCTGAACGTTTAGCAAGCACCATGTCAGCACCTGCCTGCCACT
>OGUJ01002047.1_pt1 | contig 10703 bp, 12 predicted proteins | sample 1573661 | NCBI WGS metagenome assembly OGUJ01 (sample SAMEA2581933, study PRJEB24529) | metagenome | biome: Human gut stool | place: China | collected 2011
CGTCGGAGAGGTAGATGCAGTTGCCGAGGCTCTTGCTCATCTTGGCCTTGCCGTCAATGCCGGGCAGGCGGAGGCAGGCAGCGTTCTGGGGCAGCAGGATCTCGGGCATGGTCAGGGTCTCGCCGTAGACGGCGTTGAACTTGTGCACGATCTCGCGGCACTGCTCCAGCATAGGCATCTGATCTTCACCGGCGGGGACTGTCGTCGCGCGGAATGCCGTGATATCAGCGGCCTGGCTGATGGGATAGGTAAAGAAACCAACGGGGATGCTGGTTTCAAAATTCTTCTGCTGGATCTCCGCCTTGACGGTGGGGTTGCGCTGCAGGCGGGACACCGTGACCAGATTCATGTAGTAGAAGCTCAGCTCGGTGAGTTCCGGCACCATGGACTGGATAAAGATGTGCGCCTTGGCAGGGTCGATGCCCACCGCCAGATAATCCAGTGCCACCTGCAGGATGTTCTGGCGCACTTTCTCCGGGTTATCGGCGTTATCGGTCAGGGCCTGTGCGTCCGCGATCATAATATAGATCTCGTCAAACTTGCCGGAATTTTGCAGACGGACACGCTCTTTCAGGGAGCCGACATAGTGGCCCACATGCAGGCGGCCGGTGGGACGGTCGCCGGTCAGAATGGTTTTTTACTTTTATCTTTTCAATGTAATTCTCGGTGCGTATTCTATGATTTTTCCTTTTGGGTTTACTTCCTTTTTTCTTTCCTGGTATTAATTGGTAACCAGTGATTTCAGCAGCCCCATTCCCCATTTTGGTTACAAGGTTAATTAAGGAATCAACCATTCCTCCTTCAGTTAAATTTAGATCTTCATTTTCTGCTGATGATACATCCATATTTATCAATGCGATATTACCTTCTTTGGCCAAATCACTAAACGTTTCTTCAAACCCTTCTATATCATCCTTATTTCCGTAATTAATAGTTAGCTTAACGCGGTTAACATTGAGTTCCTTATACGCTTCTGTTATCTCATCTTTTGATGTAACGAAGTTAGAATGAACTTGTTCTGGTCCTAATATCTTAGTTGAAGCAGCATCAATATATTTTTTTATATTCTGAATTGTAACTTCACTGCCAGATAGCAAACATAATTTATGTACTTCTGGGATAAAATAGAATGTTGCTTTCTTTGTATTAGCATACAAATCTTCTTCACTCTCTCTACTTTCTATTTTTTTACTTTTTTGATTGAACCATGCATTATCTCTAATACCTATATAAGTAACAATAGTTCCTTCATACATGTTCAAAGTAGCAAGTTTTTCAAACCTCAGCAGCTCAATATAATTATCTCCTCTTAATGGTATCACAAAATCCAAATATGCCATTTTATTAAATAACTCCACATAAGAATCAGGAGCTTGATTATGTAACAAAACAATATTCAATAATTGCATTGTTCTCCATTGATGTTTTTCAGCAGTTTTAAACTGTCTAAATTTTGTTTTCATAATTCTTAGATATTCATGCAGAGTGCGCCCACAGCCGTTATAAAGCTGAAACCGATTTTACGATTTACACTCTACATGAATAGATTATAACATTATTGGGCATCGCAAATATATGAATTTCCAATAACTATGAACTATTTTTTACTTAAAATATACTTTCTCCATTTATTTTCTTTCTGTATTAATTTGACGATTTACGCAATTCACAAAATTTTCATTTAACTTGAAGTGATGGGCGGACTCGAACCGCCGACCTCATGCATATTAAGACATGCGCTCTAACCAACTGAGCTACACCACCTGCTATATCTACTTTTTTTAACTCACATAACTCTTAAAGCAAATACCACGATTTGCCGACATAAATATGCCTAACTGTTTTATTTTTACAACGATATGGTTCTGACCTTTAACCACAGCATTATATCGTTGTCAAGTTGTGCCTATTTACGTAGTCCGCTTTCAGCAGAGGATAACTTGCAACCTCTATTTTTACCAATATGTCAAAGAACTCTTCTCTGTGTTCCCAGCCTCCCTTCAAGGGCAGGCTCACTGGCCGGGCTGGGTGCCGGTTAACCGGCTATCTTGGTTTGACTTAGTGAGGTCAATCTTTGCCCATTCGTGCAAGCATCCGATCACATAGTTTGTAGTTGCGTTCTAAATAGGCTTCCTGAGAATTCAAATCTCTATCAAACAGTTCCTCTGATATCGCTTTTAATTTTTCAATGATCTCTATCCGTCTTTCCTCACTGTCATCAAAGCTCAAGATATCAGCCAGCCCCTCAACTACACCGGAAATGGATGCAAGGCTCATGCCTTTTAATCTATTTGTGAATTCTTCCATGATTGATTTGATTTTGATTGATTACTTTGTCACATACCCCATTGCAAGATTTCCGCAAGGATCACTGTACAGGCTTGAAAGAGATAAATTCTTCTTTGGAAAAATAGATGTAGTACTTTCGCGAAATCTTATCTCTGCCTTATATTCATCCATTTTCAAGTGAGCATCTATCCAAGCTGTTTTAAGAGCAGACTTAAAAGAATAGCCGTAATTGCGAACATAGACCCAAGTTCTTTGGATGATAGCTCTAAAATTATACTTACCATCAACGATAAGCCTATAATCTCTTTTCTTAGAGTTACTTTTCTCTGTTTTCGGTTGGATACTTGCTTTTTTATTCATACTTTTGGAGTATTGATTGATTGATGATGCAAATATAAACGCATTTACGTTAATATCAAAACGTAAAGCCTAAATCAATAAACGCATTTACGTTAATTAACTTTTTGATTGATTATGAATGATGCAAGTTTGAATGGGAAGATCAGGGAAATTATCTCTTACTATAAGCTGTCTGACAGACAGTTCGCTATTAAAATTGGGGTAACACAATCCGTTATTGGTTCTATGTTTCAAAAAAACACTGAACCTTCAGCTAAAGTAATTAAACTAACGCTAAACGTATTTACGAACATATCTTCTGAATGGTTACTTCGCGATAAAGGCCCTATGTTAATTTCAGATATCAAATCCGATCCAAACATTGAACGCATGGAGCGTTTAGTAGATACGATAGCCACCCTTCAAGGTACAATCAACGAACAGATGAAGACTAATCAATTGCTCACTGAGGAACTTAGAAAGGCAAAGGGAGAATTAGCAATGTTGAAGAATGAACGTAATGCAGGATAATCATATTGACTACATACAAACATGAAAAAAAGCTTATTATTTATTTTAGCATTTTTGCCAGTAATCTGTTTTGCTCAAAAAGTAAATACACAGATTGACGATTTTACAGGAGAAAAAGTAATTACTACCTCATGGGAAAAAATATATTCCGGCGGCGCAACTGGTAAAAATCAAACACGCATAAGATTTAGGCACGAAGATGGTACAGACTTCATTGAATTTCGTATTTTCACTGATTGCGTAGCATCATATGATAAAGGAAAGGAAATTCTATTAAAGACGAATAGTGGTATTATAAAAGTCTATAATCTCGAATATACACTTACGAAACCAGGAGACTGGAATCCCAATGGAATTAATGACAAACTCGGAATCTATTTAACCTGCTCAAGTAACGAACTTAATAAACTCTCCAACGAAAGTGTCACAAAGATGCGAATTATGTTAAGTGATGGATATAGAGATATAGCTTTGAAGGGGAAAGATTCATCTAAACTACAAGAGTTATACAATCAATTCAATAAAGCTAAATAACAACATTGAAATGGAACTTAAATAATTAGCAAATAGTACTAAATTCATGGTTACTGGAAATAATATGACAGTATATGATTTAGAATATAGACTATATAATACCAAATTGGAATGAAACTGCAAAAGCTTGATAGTACGTAAGAATTTAAATGGTCAAACCATAAAAATGAAATCTCCAAACCAAATTTAAGATTTGATCAAGCAAAAGCAAATATCAACAATATTTCTTATATAAACAGATATTTTTCAATTTATTTAATTAAGAAGTAATATGACATATTTTAGAGAAGCCAAACCTGTTGATAATAAAGTTTATCCACTAACTATTACAGCAGAAGAAAAAGACAAAATATTAAATGCAATATTAGCTGCAGCTAATGGTAGTGCAACTGCCAATATTGATTATGATGATATCTCAAACATTGAAATTAGTAAGGATCAATACGAAATGGTACTGAAAGAGTTCAAGAAGAAAGGACTAATTGATTATATAGGATATGGTACTGAGAACCTTACGATAAATTCTGAAATTTCAAATTTCGCAGAAAAAGGTGGTTTTACAGTTGAAAGAGATTTATATACAATCAACTTTGATGTACTTGAATTGCAACTTAAGCGATTAGAGAAAGAATTGAGTCCAGATACGACTGCAAAAGTTAATAGCGTTATCAAAAAAGCTAAAAACATAACCGAACTCATAGCTGGACTCGCAACTTTAGTAGATAGAATAAACCTTTAAGGTTTACCCCCTGTATCAACTAACAAGAATTCTAAGATAGAAGCAGCTTGGAGTAGATATGATGCATACAAGGTCGAATCAGCAGATGGATTATAACGGTATCTTCTCGTTTTAACGTTCTTGATTTCGACATAACCATTAGCCATTTCACTCGCTAAAATTTTTAAACTTGAAATTGTATCTTTCACGTCTTGATTATAAGATGACCCTATACGTCTAACAGCGCAAGGGTTAACTTTTTCATCATTGGAAAAAATATAGGCTTTTTCCTCAGAAGATTCATTTTTATATATCCTTTTAAGGATACTCTTTAATAACGATTTCATAAATGCATTATTTGGTTTGACAATGCGCAAATATAATATTTAAAACAATATATAACATGAAACACGAAAATCTTGATAGTACATAAAAAAGTTTATTTCCGTATTCTTGTCGGAAACGTCTTTATATAATTGGAAATCTATTCAAAATCAAAACAGTACAATGGTTATTAAATAATTAGTCTAGTTTAGTTTTTGTGTTGAGTCGGAAGCCTGCAAGCGAGCATGAGTTTCCGGCTTTCTTTTTACTGTAATTCAGTAAGTTACATTCACAATCGAACTTATTTTATATGATTATATCATTCACCATCCCGGAAGAGACCAAACCTATCATCAAAAAATACATGAATAAGAATATAGGTCGAATAGTGTTCGGCAAGTACAAAACCTATGTACCATGCTATAATACACTCGCCCGGAAACTGGATACCCTAAAAAAGATAGCCGATATCAAACATGACTTCACATTACATTCAGCACGAAAAAGTTTCGTCCAGCATAGATTTGATCTTGGTATTCCACTCAGTACTTTAGAGTACTGCATCGGACAATCAATGAAAGAAGACAGACCGATCTTCAATTACGTTACAATCATGAAAAAACACGCAGACAAAGCTATTAGGGAAATATTAGATAATCTAAAATTGATCATAGGCACACAAGAAATTGCCCCAACTCAAAAGAGTCAGGACAATTGATCTAAAATAATCCTATGTTAGTCTTAAAGCACTTTAGTGCACCAACCCAAACCTAACCTTCAAAAGAACGCTTTTACATCCCTCCTGTGTGAGAAAGGTTTGGGTTGTCTCAAAACAGATAACTTGTTTATCCGTATTAACTATCATTTTTTCTGGATATTCAAATGTATACACGCTGGCATCATTAGCTATTTTTTGCCCTCTATTTAATACATACCTGTTTGGAGTATCTGATTTAATATCCACATAATACTGAATTGATACATTAACATAGTCGATTTTCATCCCTTCACTATAATGACAAGGTAACTCTTGAAGCAATTTTTGCTGATTGATTAAAGGCTCCGGCCATAAAAGATCAACAGAAGGATATTTATTGCCATAGAGGAATAAAGCACATGTGTTTAATGTACCGATCTCTTTTTTTAGATCAGTATGTTTAACCCCATCTAAATTAATATCGACAGGTTCGTTAGCTTCTATCTCCATCAATGTGTACTTACCCCAAGTAATAGACCTATCTTCAATCTCCTTTTTGTTACAAGAAAAGAAAGCAAACACAGAAAACAGTAGCAGTACTTTTAATATATTTATCATAATCAATAGATTTTCTTAGGAATTAAAGTCATTTCTACCATTGGATTTTTAGCACTATAATAATTCTCGATATCCCTCGATGAACGATTATTTTTAAGTATCGGATCATAAAAATTAACCTCGAGCGTTCCCAAATGGTCAGAACCCTTATTCATAACTTTTGTAAACGTATTCTCTTTTACTTTCTTGGCAGAACCTCCAAAGTTTAATCCAACTTTCTTTCCTATACCGACATTAAGTCCAACATTACCAGCAAATTCTGTTGAAACTTTCTCCTGCGTAGTAAATACTTCCTGTTCATCAACTTCATATATATCAAACTTCCACGAAACAGAATTACTTTCTAAATCCCATCCAATTAAATCTATATCAGGATTATAACTATACGGTACTGATCCCGTGACTTTAAAGACCCACATATCTAAAATACGGTCTTTAACACTCGGTCTTGGCATAGGAATACCATCCCATGTAAGATGAAATAATTTCCATGGCTCTACTGAGAAATATTTTGTAATAACACTGCCAAGCCCAGAAGTATTTCCAATCAAAACGTCTATTTTAAACTCAAACCTACCTTCTCCCCAAAATGACTTATCTTTGGGAGAGGACTTCTCAAATTTTCTACTCCAATGTAAATCTTGATAAAATTTAGGATCATTTGTTTGATCCGCAATCTTATACAATGCCTGCGTGCTAAAACGCAAACATGCGATATTTTCTATTATATTTCTTTTTATTTCCCCTTCAGTGTTATTCCTATTTAATCCATAATAAATATTATCCCGCTGCCATAACCCATCATTTACCCCCATTTCTTTATAAGCTAAACGGATATGTTCTGTGGAGTAATTATATTTCCATTGCATAGCCTTTTCATCCTCTGAAGCCCTTGTAACCGCAGCCTCACGCTTATTGATTCCATCAAAAGCGCTATCAACAAAAGAGTAATCTCCATTTATTATATTAGGATTATCGCTTCTTGTAGTTTTTGTTGTTTTAACAATACGCTCATTACTCTTTAGTACTAAGACAGGAAATCCAGGCACTAAATCAGATTCTAATTTAAAATGAAGATCGCCCCCAAAATAGAAAGAAATAGAATCATTCTCTACTAAATTAGTACAAACATAAGGAGAATCACCGAAAGAATTCCAATTTTCAGCACTAAACCCAGAGGGAAGCTCCGGAATATATATGGTTAATAGAGGTAATCTTTCTTCTACAGCGTCTAAACTATTATTAAAATCATAATCTTTAAGAATTTCTTTAAATGTTTTATCAGCTGTAACCTTTTTATTCTTAACTAACGGATAAAAAACGTCATAGTCATTATCTGTCATTTTTAAAGCTTCTTCTTTAATAAAGGCTCTGAGATCACTGTTATTAGAAACAGCTTTAGATAAAATCTTAGAAAAAGTATCAAAATCACTGAGAACAGATCCAGATTGAGGATGAATGTTGGTACTTTCTATTCCATCCCAAACGTCATCATTTGTACAAGAATAAATTAAAGTAAGAAACAGCAATCCATAGAATAAATTAGTTTTCATAATTAATGTCATTTAATGGTTATTATACAAAAGAAAACAAGGTTAAATAAATTAATGTTTTCTACATTACAATACATTAACAAATTGCAAATACAAAGACCATAAAATCAAATTTTAAGCATACTCCCCTCACTTATATTAAAGTCTATAAATATAAAAGAATCAGGAGCGATCATAAATTTGCGAGATAATGGAATCAGTTTTTCGGGTACAGAAAGATTTCTTTTAAGTGAAAAAGCCCCGACTCCTAAGAATCGAGGCCAGCAACTTAATGATAAGATGCTTCTACATAGTGCGGAAATAGTATTTCTTTCTAAACCAACATTTCAGGTTCTTGATATTTGGAAAAGCCTTTTTCTTATTGCTGGAGTTGATGTTATGTTAAATTTTACATTACTATTTATAGTAACTCCAATAGAAAAGGAAGACTCCAAATTTCGATGTCAAATGGTATTATATTCTATTCTACTTATGATTATAGTATCTGCTGTATCAGGATCCTTTATAGGTTTTTCAGTAAGCATTCTTGTTGTAGGAACTATGCCCATCTTACTAGGATTATTTTTATTAAGTTCATTTATTAGAAAAGCAGAAAAAGAGAAAGATAAGACTATGTCTTCAAAAGAGATCCCACCTCAATAATCACTTGGTGGAATCCGGTTTGGACACCCACGAACATCACACCGCTTCATTTCCGCCTCTTTTAATTTCAATTCGACTTCATGCCGTTTATGTATCTCTTCTAAATGGGCTGACTGTTCCACAAGTATCGGAAATGGAAAACATACAGTATAAACGAAACATTTCTTAACTTGGAAGGGATTCGGGACATTCAATCATTCAGAACAGATATCATAAACAAAGTAATTCGTGGAACCGGCATACCTGTTAGTTCAGGTATCGCTCCGACTAAAACACTTGCAAAGGTCACCAATCAATTTGCAAAGAAATATCCTGCCTACAATCGCTTATGTATCATTGGCACAGAAGAAAAGCGCATCAAGGCCCTACAGCTTACTGAAATTGGTGATATATGGGGGATCGGTCGCCGGCAAGTTGCCTAGTTAGAAAAACAAGGGGTCAAAACAGCCTATGATTCTACCAAGTTGCCCGGATCTTGGATGCGTAAAAACATGACTGTAGTCGGAGAAAGAACTTGGAAAGAACTTTTAGGCATTTCCTGTATTAATATAGAGACTTAAGCACCGAACAAAAAACAGACATGCACAAGCCGCCCATTCGACAAGATGGTAGAGGATATTGATACAATATCGGAAGCAATCGCTACCCATATTAAAAACCGTACTCAACTCAAAACACAAAAAGAAATCAATATTTTATCATTCTCTTAATATACACGAAATAGGATTAACGATGATTTATTATAAAGACAGATATATTATTACATCAGCGCTCCATTGAACTAAAACTATATTATCTAAACCGATGATAGTACCCCTTCTTAAACAGAAAAAGGGTCCGGATAAATATTCTCAACCGGTCAAATGTCAGAGAACATACAAGAACATACAAATGGACAGACCTTATTCGAAAAACTTGTAGAATTATGAAAAAGATCGAAGGTAGCCTAAAAGAGAATAGAAAACTACGAGAAGAGTTCTGTAGTTTTCTATTTATCCGTTAATAAAACCAATAAGGGTTAAATAAATGAATAATAATTGGAAACAGACCGCTAATTGTTATTCATGGTTATTACTTATTTAGTTAATGGATTAGCTAAAAAATACTTTGTAACTTTGCTTTTATTATAAAACTGCAAAATCTTATTATCATTTAGTTTATCAGGGTCTATTCCACCATCACGATATTTCGCATTTTCAGGTTTATGAAAGCCTAATAGATCTCGATCTGTATATGGCAGCAAATTATTACCTCTCAAATAGGTATGTAGTTGCCACATAAACTCAGTCCATCCTACTCCCCCTGAAGAATAAGTCATATTACTAGAATGTCCATATCCCATACAGTGCATGAATTCATGTGTAATTGACTCCCAGCCGCTAAAAGAAGCATAATGACCATAATAATTCCAGTGACTTACCCCCCATACACTTCCTCCGCCTAAACCTCCAACAGACGGTTTAGATCGTCCACAAACAAAGTTATGTGACTGTTTAAAACGTTTTTCTTCTGACAAATACTTTTCCGGTGTGAATTTAACACGATTATTATCATAAAGTTCACCCCCAAATACTTTACTAAAATTTCTCATTATAAAAGAATACTCAGGTGTAGTCATCATATAGGCATAGTTGGTGATGATAACAACCCACTCACGGGCATAGATGGCCCTTAACTCGCGCCACGAACCGTTTTCATAACCTGGCTTCCAATCATAATTTGAAAAGGAAACACCCCACTGTGCATCTATTTTAGAAAGCATTTTAAAATGCTTGTCATCACTAAGTAAACGAAATTTCATTTGTTTCTCGTTCAGGCTTGAAAGAGATAATGTATCTATACCGTCTCCATTTTTATATATGAAATTCCCATTTATTAGCGAAGGCTTAAATTCAAACTGTGAAAACCCCGGTATAGAGTCTAAATAGACAATAGGAATATACTGGGAGCCACCTTCCACATAGGCCTCAAGTGTGAGATTATAGACCGTCTTAGCGGAGTAACTAGTAATTGAAAGCAATTGATCGCTTGCTTTTCTAATTTGGAATAATTCATTAACTCTAAAAGAACGTTTACTCTTATCAGTTACAACTGAAGTAGACTCGTCAAGAGACAGTATTCTTCGAGCGTGTTCGGCCGGAATTTGACCATACGTAATTGTATCGATTTTGAAACTAATCATCAAATTACGGGTAGAAGAGATTGGAGGCCCTTGGTCAATGTCCATTTCATCACAAGAAAGAACAGTACATGTCAGACTAAGCAATGAAAGGATCATAATACACTTAGAGAAATTTAAAATAATTTTCATACTCAATTGTTTTTTAAATAAATAATTAAAGATCTGTTTCCGGGATCCGAATATTCTAAAAAATTCACGTCCTTTATACCATAAAAACATTTGAAATGAAGATCATACTAAACCAAAAGAAGTTAAATAAAAAAGATAAAAAATAAA
>OGUJ01002057.1_pt1 | contig 10648 bp, 8 predicted proteins | sample 1573661 | NCBI WGS metagenome assembly OGUJ01 (sample SAMEA2581933, study PRJEB24529) | metagenome | biome: Human gut stool | place: China | collected 2011
GGCGGCGGGGTGTACTGGCCGGCTGACGCCGGAAGAAATGTAATGGCGGCTGAAGAATTGCTGCCCGTCGGCTGAAATTACTGGCTCCTGCCAGCTGCTCTGGCTCCTACCTGCCGGCAGGTTCTTTTTGTTTCTGATGCGGTTCTGCATATTGTATACGATAAAAACAAAGCACCAAGAAAGGAAAGAAAAATAATGAAAAGTGAAACAATAAAAAAACATAAAACAAAAGAAATCGTTTATCTCGAAGACGACGGAAGAACGGTTCCAGTGCTGAAAGAATGCCTTGACCTTGTCCATGATGTCAGAAGAATTATCAAAAAAAATTTGGATGTATTTGCTAACACACATGCCAGAGGATTCATTGAACCTATGTCGCATTCAATGCTCTACGGCTGCCGTGCTCAGGATGTTATGTTAACATTTGATGACAGAAAAGTTGGCGTGCATTTTTTGTATGACACCGTATCCGCCCGCAAGGCCGGAAAGGTTCCGGGCGCAGAGGGATACAATGAACTTGCCCCAGATAGTATGATAGTATACGTTTTCGACGAGCGTGGCATCAATATCGTTGAAACATATCTGTACAGCTGGATTACGAAACAGTGGACTGACGCCAGTGATTTCGCAAGTACAACGCATCTGTTTCCGCTTATCTAACCGCTGCTTTTGCAGCGGTTTTTTTTGTTGTCATTCAGAAATCCGCAAAAAAATCGCTTTATTTTCTCTTTTTTGCATATTACATGCATAGAACAACGTGAAGATATGCGAGCCTTCGGCCCGCCTGAAATATAGAAAGGAATGCATAAAAATGAGAGGAAATAAAGAACACGATTTTCAGCAGCATATAATTGAAAAGCTGATGGCTGCTGGTTATGAATACAGAAAAAATACATATGACAAAACATTTGCGGTTGATAGAGACTGTCTGAAGAGATTTTTGGAGAGTACACAAAAAGACGAGTTAAAAAAACTTCAAAAAAGACACCCGGATGTTATGGGGACTGTCATCAGGGCGGCAAATGATGAAATGCTGAAACGTGGCAAGAATTATGTACTGAAGCATGGAGTCTGCATTGATGGGATAAGTATCAAATTGATGTATGCAAAGCCCGCTTCAAATATGAATGAAAAGATGGTTGAAAATTACAAGAGCAATATTTTTTCAGTTATGGAAGAAGTGTGGGTTTCTCAGACTGAGCGTGTGGATTTGGTGCTGTTTTTGAATGGCATTGCGATTGTGACAATGGAGCTTAAATATACTCCATCAGGCCAGAATTACAGATTCGCAATTAATCAGTATAAGAATGCCAGGAACAAAAACACAAAAATATTTGACGTGATGACCGGCGCTGTCGTTAATTTTGCGATGGATGAAAACGAAGCTTATATGTCAACATATATCAACGGTAAAGACACTATCTTCCTGCCGTTCAACCAGGGAACCGGAACAGGTATTGATGCGGAAGCTGGAAACCCTGCCTGCAAAAACGAATTCCCGGTACATTATATGTATGATTATATCATGCTGCCGGATACGGTGCTGAATCTGATTGCAAATTATATATATGTCGATAATAATAGCTTGCTGATTTTCCCGCGCTTTCATCAGATTGACTGTGTGGAAAAACTGATTGAAGCAGTTAAGAAGAACAGAACCAAAAAGGACTATCTTATCCAGCACTCTGCCGGCTCTGGAAAGACAAATGAGATTTCCTGGCTGGCATACCGCCTGGCGTCACTCCACGTATACGACGGGGCAAGGGCAGTTGCTGTTTTTGATAAAGTCATTATCATTACAGACAGAAGAACTGTAGACCGCCAGCTGCAGCAGGCTGTGCTTTCATTAGAGCATAAATCCGGGTTCATCCGCGTTATGGATGAAAAATGCACATCTGCAGACCTTGGCCGGGCGCTGGAAGGTAATACGAAGATTGTTGTGACAACTATCCAGAAGTTCCCGTATATTGTGGGTAATGTAAAGGCGCTGAGAGATAAACATTTTGCTGTTATTATTGACGAAGCACATTCATCAACTGCCGGTAAAAACATGAAGGCCGTGACCGATGTTTTGAGGGAAGGCGAAGAGGTAGATGCTGAAGACATCCTGGCAAAAGAAGTAAGCAAAAACGGCAAGCCGGAAAACGTGTCAGTGTTTGCATTTACCGCTACGCCGAAACCGACAACGCTTAAACTGTTTGGAAGAACCAATACAAAGGGCAGAAATGAGGCATTCCACCTGTATTCCATGAAGCAGGCGATAGAAGAAGGTTTCATCCTGAATGTCCTGGAAAATTACACAACATATGACACATACTTCCAGTTGAACAAAGAGATTAAAGAAGACCCGGAATATCAGACCAATAAGGCAAAACGCCAGATTGCAAGGTTTATTGACCTGCATGAGACTAATATCATGCAGCGTGTGGAAATTATAATTGAACATTTCCGTACAACCGTAATGACTGAACTGGATGGACAGGCGAAAGCAATGGTCATCACCGCATCACGAGAAGCGGCAGTCAAATACAGACAGGGCTTTGAAGACTATGTGAAGAGAAAAGGCTATACAGACATTCACGCCCTGGTTGCATTCTCCGGAAAGGTAAAACTGGAAGACAAAGAGTATACAGAACCGGGAATGAACGGCTTTGCAGAAAAGAAACTGCCGGCTGAGTTTGACTCTGACAACTACAACGTACTTATCGTTGCTGATAAATATCAGACAGGCTTTGACCAGAAGAAGCTCTGTGCCATGTACATCTTAAAGAAACTGCATGATGTATCAACCATCCAGACGCTGTCACGCCTTAACCGTATCTGCCCGCCGTATGACAAACATACTTTCATTCTTGACTTTGTAAACAACTATGACGACATCATCAAGGACTTTTCCAAGTTCTACACTGTCACAGAGTTATCCAACTCAATAACTCCGTCTGCAATGTATGATATTGAGGCAAAACTGGACGGTTATTATGTGATTGACCCGGATGACGTGGACAAATTTAATGACTTACTGTATTCCGGTGATATATCTGCAAAAGCAAAGAAAAATATGACATACCTGCTGCAGAAGACCAAAAAAGCAATTGAAAGCCATCCGACAGAAGAACGCAATGAAATCATCCTGACAGTTAAACACTTTGTAAGGTTCTACGAATTCCTGATTCAGGCTTCTTGTTTTGAGGACAAAGAGCTTCATAAGAAATATAATTTCTTAAACTATCTGAAGTCATATTTAAAGATGGGCGGCTCCGGCGGCGGCTTCAACCTGGCCGGCAAGATAAAGGCTTCCGGTTTTGTACAGAAGAAAAAAGAAGAACATAAAACAGACACTATAAAATCGGACCCGGTCGTAAAGCTGCCGACCGCAGAGCAGATTGCCCTGACGCCGCAAAAGACCGAAAAACTCTCTCAAATCATCGCTGAAATCAACAGCAAAACGGGTAAGTCGTACGACAATGACGTTGCAGTGAAGGCGATGCTGCAGATTAAAGATATCATGATGAAGTCAGAAGAACTAAAAGCAAGCGCCAAAAATAATACGGAAAAAGACTTTGAATTTGCTTATTTTGACAACATTGACGATGCTTTGATTGAGGGGCTGAACCAAAACCAGGATTTCTTCTCTCTGCTACTTGGAAATGATGAGATTAAGAAAGAAGTGCTTGGCATCTTTGCGGAGGAAATTTACAGGGGGCTGAGAGCGGGAGAGTAGAAAAGACTGCCTGCAGCAGATGCTTGCGTAATGGCGAAAGATTTGGATTGGAGACGGGAGAAGAAAACAAAAAAACAAGCGATAAAAGCAAGCGATAAAAACAAGCGAAGAAAATAAGCGATAAAAAAGAAAGGAAAAATAATGCCATGAAAAAATTTAATGTATCACACAACACTTACAAAAACTTTAAAGAGATTGAAAATTTAGCCGTCGCATTCTCGTGACTTCAGTCGTGAGTTAGACGACTCTGTTTTTTAAGTACATAAAAATATCGTTTATGCTTGCTCTGGTAACGAGCCGGTAACGGCGAGTTATCACGACGTTTTATTTCTCTACATTTCGACGTATAGAAATTTTTTATTTTCATCAATTTTTTTTCGCAAAAAATCGTCCCATTTTTTATTTTTTCGGCATATTAAATGTATAAGAAATTTATAGAAAGGAGATGTACGATATGGCAAACTCAAACAGAAAGAAAGCCCGTAAATTACAGGCTGCCAAGAAGGCGAAAACTGCCGAAAAGGATAAGGCCGTTAAGAAGGTAAAGCCTGCCGAAAAAAAGCCGATAAAATACACTGTCACAGCAGAACAACAGGCTGACGGTACTTTTGAGTTTCACGGAGGCAAAGGCGGATTCAATATTACTGTGCAGAAAAATAAGACGCTAGAGCCTTACGGAAAATGCATACATAATTACGGTGTTCTCTTAGAACTGATTCCAGGAGATAAACAGTCTGCGATTAATCAACAGATAGGAAATGCCAGGGTTGTACATAATGATTACCTTTCTAAACGTGAGGAATACTACAAGGAAACTAAAAAGACATTAACGGTTTTACAGTATAAAAAAGAATACCTCCCGGCATTAAAAAAAGAGAAGGAATACCTCAATGATACGGACAAGTTTGTTTACGAAAATGCCTGCCGGAATGTAGATGATGCATACAACAGATTTTTTAATGGGTTATCTGGATTCCCGAAATATGCTTCCAAGACGAAGTCGAACGGAAACAGTTTCACAACCAATTTCACGAACAACAACCTTGAGCTGAAAATGATTGACGGCATCCCGTATGTCAAGCTTCCAAAAGTCGGATGCGTCAGATTTATCCTTCCAAAAGGAAAAATACTGACAGACATCCAGCCGCATGGAGTTACAATCAAGGCGGCAACCGTAAGTAGGGAGCCCGATGGCTCATACCGTATCGCGCTCAGAATGGAAAGTGTGATTGATAAACCGGTATTTCCAACTGTTATCAACGCAAGGGAAATAATCTCTGTTGACCTTGGCCTGAAAGAATTTGGTGTTTTTGGAAATCTGGAAGAATCAATCCCCGTACCAAATCCGAGATGGATTCAGGTTCATGCAAAGAGATTACGTAGATTTCAGCAGAGCCTTTCAAGAAAACAGTATGACCACAAAACACATACCGGCTCAAATAACTGGGAGAAAACCAGGGCTAAGATTGCCAAAGAGCAGCGTAAGATTGCTGACCAGAGAAGGGATTTTCATCACAAACTTTCAAGAGCGATTACAGATAACTGCGTTGCATTCATATGCGAAGACCTTGCAGTCAAGAATATGATAAAGAACCGCCGTTTGTCAAAGTCAATTGCATCTGTTGGCTGGTCTCAGTTTTTAACAATGGTACAGTATAAGATGGAGCGTGCTGGTAAGTATTTTAGAAAAATCAGCAGATGGTATCCATCATCACAGACCTGCGGATGTTGCGGGTATAAAAATACAGATGTTAAGGATTTGAGCGTCAGAAAATGGAAATGCCCGAAATGCGGAACCTGGCATGACCGCGATATCAACGCTCAACAGAATATATATAAGATTGGGGCAAAGATGCTCCAGGACGAAGGGATACAGATTGTTGGTCTCCCTGTAACAAACAAATCTGCAAACTGATTCTTCAGAAGTAACTGTTAACCCAGCAACGGGTAAAACCGGTCACATATAAACAAGCACTCCGGAAACGGAAATAACCAGATAACGAAGCAACGGTACCTCGGGGAAGCGTGGAAGCCGTGGTGAAAGTCCACTTAAAAAGCCTGCACCGTAGTAGGACTGTCAGCGTAAGGACACTGATAGAGAGTCTGAGTAAGACACGGCCGGAAGGCAATGCATCGGACAGATGAAGCAGGAAAGAAGACAGGATGGAAGGTGTAACCGGGTCGCAAGACTAAAAAAGCCTGACGGACTGTCGGAAGCCCGTGACTTCAGTCATAGGTTCTTCACGCCAACACAATTCATTGCATCTTCCGAAAAAAAAGTGTGGTGGCTATTACCATATGATGACCCAAACACTGGAAAGCATTTTGATTTCGAATGGCAAGCTTTAATTAGTAACCGTAATAGTGGAAACGATTGTCCATATTTAAATGGGAAAGCGGTATGGCCTGGCTTTAATGACCTTGCAACAATAAATCCAGAGCTTGCTGCTCAGTGGCATCCTACTAAAAACGGGGATTTGAAACCAACGCAGATAACCGCTGGTTCACAAAAAAAAGTATGGTGGTTATTATCATATGATGTGCCAATGGATTATCCTGTTAAAGCTCTAAGAGGAAGACATTTTGACTTTGAATGGCAAGCTGTTGTTAATAGTCGTAAAAACAATGGTTGCCCTTATTTAAATGGTCATGCAATATGGAAAGGCTTTAATGATTTACAGACAACAAATCCAGAACTAGCTGCCCAGTGGCATCCTACTAAAAATGGAAATTTAAAACCAACAGACATAATGGCAGGTTCACAAAAAAAGGTATGGTGGCTACTATCATATAATGACCAAAAAACAGGAAAGTGTTTTGATTTTGAATGGTTGGCGGTGCTTAATCATCGCAATGAAGGAATAGGTTGTCCATATTTGGCAATGCATAAAGGCGAAGAATATATAAAACAATATCTTCAAAAAAACAATATTTCTTTTAATACTCAGCAAAAGTTTTCCGATTTGCTTGGCACCGGTGACGGTCAATTATCATATGATTTTTCAATACCTAATGAAAAGTATGGCCATATCTTAATTGAGTATAACGGTATTCAGCACTACGAAGCAGTAGACTATTTCGGTGGTGAAGAACAATTCAACAAACAAAAAGAGCACGACAAAAGAAAACGCGACTACGCCAAAAAGCATGGCTATAAACTGATTACTGTTAAATATACATATGACACATATGAAAGTGTTGAAGAATACCTTGATAAGGAACTTAAAAAGCTTGGCGTTATAGGTGATACTAAAAAAGAAGAGGCTGTAAATGATGCAGCATAAAGAGAACGTCTTACCGCAGCCGGCGAAGCCGGCTGCTTTTTGCTGTACATTTTTGCTGTACAAAAAGAAAATAAAGAAAGCAAAAAAATGAAAAAGAAAGTCAAAAATCTTAAAAATTCAGCATATTAACATAAGAACAAAAAAAGGAGCCAAAAAAAAGAGCCAAAAAGGAGCCGAACCGGAATGGAAAGGAGAGGCTGAAAAATAAAGAAAAGATGCTGTCTTAACAGCAGTAAATCTTGGTGATGATACTGATACTGTCGGCGCTATAACAGGCGGAATTGCTGGCATTATCACAATGGCGCGTAAAACCACGGCCAACATAAATATGCATCGCTTAGATTTGCATATTTAGTTGTCCGTCGGATGTAAGCGCCGGTTTTATTTTTTCTTGTATTTACCTGTCTTCTCATATTTTCGTTTGTGGTATTCTGTCTTTTGTGATTCTATATATTCCTTAATTTTTTCAATAGTAACACCGCCTGTTGTTGCAATGAAGTAAGACGGGTTCCACAAAGACACGTCACCAAAAAGATACTGCTTTACATATTTGTCAAATTTCTCATTGAGGTGCACTTTCTTCGATGTCTGGGTTTTCAATACCCGTATAATATCTGACGGCCGTTCCTGCGGAGGCATAGAGATTAAAAGATGCATATGGTCAGCATCTGTTTCTGCAGATATAAGTGCACCTCCATGCTGTTCACATATTTCTCTTGACAACTCTTTCATAAATTCCCCGATTTCGTTTGAGATGACAGGTTTCCGGTATTTAGTTACAAATACAAGATGGTAAGTCATCAAGTATACAGAATGTGCTTTTTTCTTATATTCCATGAAAAACCCTCCTTGTTTTAAATTTAAGTCAACTTGACTTTACTTTAAATATATGCTATAATATAAACATAGTCAAGTATTAATTTGAATTTAAGACATATAAAAAGGAGGTGGACTTATGCGTACATTTAAGATGATAATCGACCCTACAAAAAACAAGAAAGATGCTGCGTTCTGTCAGTACTTTAAGACAAATACCGCAGATTCCAAATGTATGTATAATACTGCCAATTTTTATATCCGTAATACAATGACTGGTTTAAAAAAATCTCCGGAGGAGCGTACGCACTTGGAAACCGAAGTGCTGCATTACGTATTTACCGGTATTCAGAAAGCCAATGAAGTTATTGGCCAAAAGAATATGAAGAAGAAATTTGCAGAACTGAATCTTTCCAAAGTAGGCGGTATGAATTCTGCAGTCATAGCTTTTTCTATTGTAAGCCAGGAACCGTTCCAGTATCCAACTGAGGAAAAATGGTTCTTATCATACGGGACGCTTGATGCCATTTTTAAGTTCACAGACAATCCTGTATATAGACGCATGAATAGCCAGGTCAATCAGAATGCAATACGCAAGGCAGTTGCTGCATGGCAGGGATATTTTGAGTCTTTAAAGGCATACAGGAAGAATCCGGCAGGTTTTACTGGGAAACCAAAGATTCCCGGATACAAGCAAGATGAAGAATATATTGCATGGTTTTCAAAGCAGGTAGCGAAGCTGAAAGAAGAAGATGGTAGATGTTACATCCAGTTCGTAAACAATCCTGACAGATTTGAAATCGGAAAAGCATCTTTGTATAGTGATTTGAAATATGTTAAAACTGAAGTAAAAGCCATGTATGGAAAATACTATATCCTCATCACATTTGATGACAAGATTGCTGAAGTAGAAGCTCCTGAAAATCCGAAGCGAATCCTTGGCCTTGACCCTGGAGTAAACAATTTTCTTGGAGTTGCGAACAATTTCGGTGGTGTCCCGTTTGTGATGAATGGCCGTGCGGTAAAGTCTGCGAATCAGAGATTTAACAAGAAACGAGCAAATCTTATATCTTCTGTTACAAAAGGCGGTGACAGCAAATCTTCTGTAAAATACAGTAAGCAGCTGAACATTTTAAGCCAGAGGAGGGAGTCGTTCCTGCGTGATTACTTCTATAAATGCGCATGGTATATATGCAGGTATGCAAAAGCTGCAGGTGTTGACGTGATAGTGATGGGCCACAATGACGGCCAGAAACAGGAAATCGACCTTAAGGATAACGTAAACCAGAATTTTGTGTCCATTCCATACACAAAATTTATCACAATTTTAAAAACGGTTGCTTCAAAATGCGGGATTGCTGTAGTAATCAGGGAAGAAAGTTATACATCACAGGCGAGCCTTCTTGATATGGACGATATCCCAACATATAAGAAAGGTGAGAATAAGAAGTATGCGTTTTCTGGCAAGAGGATTCATCGCGGCCTTTACAGGTCAAAGAACGGGACTCTTTTGAACGCTGATATCCACGGAGCCGCAAACATCCTCCGTAAGGAATACCCGAATGCGTTTGGCAGCATCAAAGATTTTACATATTTGTGTGTTACTACTATCTCCATCGGTTACAAAGATTTGTATAGAAACGCAAAGGCCTGCGCTGGCAGACCAAAACAGTATAAATACCATAAATCAGGCAGATACACAGTTGTCAGACATATGGAACGTAGTCACAAAAAGTGTGAATACCGCAAGCTCTGGGGAAAAGGAAAGTTTGTCTGGAAACCAGATAAGAATAAACAGGATACACAGCATGAAAAAGCTGCGTAGATAAAAAAGGTAATCCCTGTAATAGGGGATAGAGGGATAGTGTTAGTCCTGCGAGGCGAATTTGGCCTCGCGAAGAAGCCGCGGTCAACCTCTGGTTGCCCGTCGGTTAATCACGTAATTACTGTACTAACCATGAGTGTGAATGCTGTAAGGTCTCAAAACTTATTGCAAAGGCATATGTAGCAGAAAGACTCTCTGCAGGCAAATAATTTTAAGAAAGGAACAAAAAAATATGACAAAAATGTCAGAATACAAAGTAGTATTTGCTGTATATGCAACCATACATGATATGTATGACGACACTGGATGTGTCGTGTATAGCGGAACAACACATACATATGGTGGATATTCATTGAATAACGCCAAAGTTTCTTTGGCAATCTGCGCAAGGTCCCCAAGAGATGCTTATAATCATGGCTTACAGATGATGGAAGAAGGAAATGTCAATTTCGGTAAAGCCAATGTAGAGACATGGGGATTGGAATATGTAACAGACGGAAACCATTCCTGGTCTTCTAGCGACCTTAGGTAAGTTCTCAGTAATTTAAGAAAGGAGCCAAAAAAATATGGCAAAAAAAATGACAAAAGAGTTGTACGAAAAACTTAGTATGGCAGGAAAAGTACTTTGTGAATATTGCGAGAATGACGAATGCTCATGCTGCCAGGTAACGCGCCTGATGGATGATGCATACATTGAGGCAGTAGAGGAGGGGATTGTAGATGATGCCTGAAAAATACGAAGTTGCTTTTGTAGTGTATGCGGATATCCCGGAAAAGGACTCCAGTATTGGAGATTTGGAATGCAATGGGACACTGAGAAGCTACAACTGTTATTCTTTAAAGGACGCGAGGATGTATTTCACAATTTCTGCTGAAACCCCTGAAGAAGCATACAAAAAAGGGATTGAAAAGATGCAGTCCGGAAATGCTGATTTCGGGGAAGCAGTGGTGGAAGACTGGTACTTGGAGCACGTTTCATATGGCGACAAATACTGGTACAAG
>OGUJ01002059.1_pt1 | contig 10637 bp, 10 predicted proteins | sample 1573661 | NCBI WGS metagenome assembly OGUJ01 (sample SAMEA2581933, study PRJEB24529) | metagenome | biome: Human gut stool | place: China | collected 2011
GGGGAGACCCGGTCAAAGCCCCGGCTCTGCCCAGTCTCGCAGGAGGTCTGGAGGGTGCCGATGCCGCCGATGCCGCTGGACAGGGCGACGCCGATCCGGGCCCTGTCCTCCCGCTCCAGGTCCAGGCCGCTGTGGGCCATGGCCTCCGCGGCCGCCGTCACGGCAAACTGGGCGAAGCGGTCCATCCGCCGGATCTCCTTCTTCTCCAGCACGCCGGAGGGGTCGAACTCCTTCACCTCGCCGGCCAGGGACACCTTCTGGGCGGAGTGGTCATAGAGGGTGATGGGGGCGATACCGCACACACCCGCTTTGGCCGCCTCCCAGGTTTCCCGGGCGGTATGGCCCAGGGGGGTGACCGCGCCCAGGCCGGTGATAACTACTCGTCTTTTTTCCATAGCAGTTTCCTTTCTGCGGCTCAAACCGCCATTCCTCCGTCCACGCACAGCACCTGGCCCGTGACATAGCCGGCACCCTCGCCGGCAAAGAAGGCCACCGCCCGGGCCACGTCCTCCGCCGCGCCCAGCCGCTTCATGGGGATAGTGGACAGCAGGGCCTCCCGCGCCCCCTCCGGCAGGGCATCGGTCATATCGGTGGTGATAAAGCCAGGGGCCACCACGTTGACGGTGATGTTCCGGGTGGCCAGCTCCTTGGCCAGGGACTTGGACAGACCAATGAGACCCGCCTTGCTGGCGGAGTAGTTGGTCTGGCCGGCGTTGCCCCGCAGGCCCACTACGCTGCTGATGTTGACTACCCGGCCGCTCTTCTGGCGCATCATGGTCTTATAGGCGGCCCGCATACAGTGGAAGGCCCCCTTTAGGTTGGTGTCCAGCACCGCGTCCCAGTCTGCCTCGGGCATCCGCAGCATCAGGCCGTCCCGGGTGATGCCTGCGTTGTTCACCAGGATGTCCAGCCGGCCCAGCTGCTCCAGCACCTGAGCCACCATTGCGTCGCAGGCCGCAGCGTCAGCCACATCGGCCCGGAGGACCACTGCCCGCACGCCCAGCTCCCGGCACGCCTGGGCCGTCTCCTGGGCCGCAGCCTCGTTCCCGGCGTAGTTCACCGCCACGTCCGCCCCCTGGCGGGCCAGCTCCAGACAGACCGCCCGGCCGATCCCCCGGCTCCCGCCGGTGACCAGGGCCACTTTTCCCTTCAAGCTCATGCCTGCTCTCCTTTCAGCGCCTCACACAGCTTCTCGATGTCCTCCACCGTCTCCACCGCGTAGGTCTTGATGGCCTTTTCCGTCTTTTTCACAAATGCGGACAGAGCCTTGCCCGGCCCGATCTCCACGATGGTGTCCACGCCCATCCCCGCCATGGCGCGGATGGTGTCCTCCAGATAGACGCTGCTCTGAACCTGGCGCACCAGCAGCTCCGGGATGGTCTCTCCCGCCTCCATGGGACCGCCCTTGCAGTTGAACAGCACCGGGAAGCTCATCTCCCCAAAGGCGACGCTGCGGAACTTTTCCGCCAAAGCCTCCCCCGCGGGCGCCATCAGGGAGGTGTGGAAGGGGCCGCTCACCTTCAGCGGCACCACCCGCTTGGCCCCCGCCTGGAGGGCCAGCTCACCCGCCTTCTCCACGGCGGCGGCGTCCCCGGCGATGACCAGCTGGGTGGGGCAATTGTAGTTGGCGATCTCCACCACACCGGCCTCCCCGGCCTGACGGCAGCACTCCGCCAGCTGCTCCCGGCCCAGCATCAGCACCGCGGCCATGCCGCAGGGCCGGTCCTGCACCGCCTGGGCCATGGCTTTCCCTCGGAAGGCAACCAGCTCCACCGCCGTCTTGGAGTCGAACACCCCGGCGGCCTGGAGGGCGGAGTACTCGCCCAGGCTCAGGCCGGCGGCCACCTCCGGGATGATCCCCTTCTCCCGCAGCACCGCCGTCACCCCGGCGGCAAAGGCCACCATGCAGGGCTGGGTGTACTGGGTCTGGGACAGTTTCTCCTCCGGTCCCTCGAAGCACAGCTCTTTCAGGTCAAAGTCCAGCTGGGCGCTGTCCAGCACCTGCCGGAAGGCGGGATAAGTCTCGTACAGGTCCCGCCCCATTCCCGGGTGCTGGGTGCCCTGCCCCGCATATAAAAAGGCCAATTTCATGCCAATGCCCTCCATTCTCTTGTCAGCTCCTCCATCAGCTCCCGGACGGAGCACATCCGGTCCAGCAGGCCCACGCTGGCCCCGCTGAAAAACAGGCCCTCCTCCCGGTTGCCCTTCACCGCCTGGATCAGCGCGTGGGTAATGCAGAAGGGGATCTCCGAGGGCCGGCAGCCCTGCATACACTGGGCGCACCACTGGGGTTCCAGCCGTTCCCCCGCCTCCAGCCGGCGGATCAGCGGGGTGCGCACCGCGCGCCCCGGCATCCCCACCGGGCTGTGGATGATGGCCAGGTCCTCCTCCCGGGCCTCCAGCAGCACGTCCTTATAGCCCTGGGAGGCGTCGCACTCCCAGGTGGCAATGAAGCGGGTGGCCAGCTGGACCCCCGCCGCCCCCAGCCGGGTGAGCCGGGCCATGTCCGCCCCGCTCCAGATCCCGCCTGCGGGAAAGACCGGGATGGGGTGCCCGTATTTTTCCGCGTAGGGGGCCGTCTCCGCCAGCACACCGGGGAGCAGGTCCTCCAAGGAGGGACAAGTCCCCTCCTTCAGTGCCTCCTCCCCAAAGCCCAGGTGCCCCCCCGCCCTGCTCCCCTCCAGCACCAGGAAGTCGGCGGTGGTCTGGTACTTTCTGTCCCAGGTCTTAAGGAGCAGCCGGGCTGCCCGGGGGCTGGACACGATGGGGGCGATGGCTGTCTTCCCCTGGGTCAGCGCGGGCAGCTCCAGGGGCAGGCCCGCACCACAGACTACCGCGTCCACCCCGGCGGCCACTGCGGTGCGGACCGCATCGGCAAACTGCCGGGTGGCCACCATGGCATTGACCGCCACCATCCCAGCCCCCCGGGCCAGCTCCTTCGCTCTGCCGATCTCCCGGCGCAGGGCCCGCAGGTTGGCACCGGCGGGGTCGGTGGGGAAGTCCGGCTCCTGATAGCCCGCGTCTGCGGTGCTGATGGTGCCCATGCCGCCGCAGGCGGCCACCGCGCCCGCCAGGCCGCCCAGGGAGACGCCCACCCCCATGCCGCCCTGGAGAACGGGAATGGAGAGGTGATGTCCTCGTATCTCCATTCTTATCCTCTCAGCTCCGCCAGGCGGCGGTCGCAGCCCGCGGAGAGCTCCTCGAAGATCTGCCGCAGGGGCTTGATCTCGTGGAGCATCCCGGCCACCTGTCCGGCCATCAGGCTTCCCGTCTTGGTGTCCCCGTCAAAGACAGCCCGGCGCAGGCTGCCCAGGGTGTACTGCTCGAGCTCCATCATGGTGGCGCCGGCCCGCTCTTTGGAGACATAGGTGCGGGCCATCTGATTCTTCAGGATGCGTACCGGGGTGCCGGCGATCCGGCCGGTGACGATGGTGCCGCTGTCCTTGGCTTTCAGGATGGCCTGCTTATAGTTTTCATGAATGGGGCACTCCTGGCTGACCAGCAGGCAGGTGCCCACTTGGGCGCCGCAGGCCCCCAGGGCATAGGCGGCCAGCAGTTGCCGGCCGTCGGCGATGCCGCCGGCGGCCACTACGGGCAGATCCACGGCGTCGCACACCTGGGGAACCAAGGCCATGGTGGTCAGCTCACCCACGTGTCCGCCGGACTCGGTGCCCTCGGCGATGACCGCGTCTGCGCCGGCCCGCTCCGCCACCTTAGCCACCGCCACCGCGGGGACCACGGGGAGCACTTTGGCGCCGTACTCCTTCCAGACAGGGATATAGGCGCCGGGGTTGCCCGCGCCGGTGGTGACCACCATCACCCGCTCCTCCGCCACCACCCGGACCATCTCTTCCACCTGGGGGTGCATCAGCATCACATTGACGCCGAAGGGCCTGTCGGTCAGTTCTCGGCACCGGCGGATGTTCTCCCGCAGGCTGTCCGGTGTCATGCCGCCCGCGCCGATCAGGCCCAGGGCCCCAGCGTTGGAGACGGCGGCGGCAAATTCACCGGTGGCGATGTTGGCCATGCCGCCCTGGATAAAGGGGAACTCCGTCCCCAAAAGCTCATTCAATTTCATGGTTTCCTCCCGCATCCGCCCCTCGAGGCAGTTTGTTTGTCATCCCCACGTCCCCAGCGGAAAGAGCGCCCGGCGCTCCTCACCACCGGAACATTGCTCCGCCCCAGGTCAGCCCGGCGCCGAAGCCCAGGCACATGATCCACTGTCCCGGCCGCAGCAGCTCCTGCTCCGCCATCTCGTCCAGCGCAATGGGGATGGTGGCGGCCGAGGTGTTGCCGTACCGGCCGATGTTCTCATAGAACCGCTCCAGGGGGACCTTCATCCGCTTAGCCACCCCCTCCAGGATGCGGTGGTTGGCCTGGTGGAGCACATACCAGTCGATCTGGTCCCTGTCCATCCCGGCCTTGTCCAGCAGGGACCGGGCCAGCTCCGGGACAGTCTTGAGGGCAAATTGAAAGACTTCCTGGCCGTTCATGTGGAGGTAGGCCGGGTGGTTGCCCGGGCCCGCCGCCCACAGGGCCTCCCGGTTACCCCGGGTGCCCAGCAGGGCGTGCCAGGGGGCCCCCTCCGTGCTTTTGACCACTGCGGCACCCGCTCCGTCTCCGAAGAGGATGCAGGTGGAGCGGTCATCCATATCGGTAATGCGGCTGAGCAGCTCGCCGCCCACCAGCAGAGCGCAGGGCCGGGCCATCCGGGGCAGCATGGCCGCCGCGGTCTCCATGGCGTAGAGGAAGCCGGTGCAGCCGGCGCTCAGGTCAAAAGCGGGACAGTCCTCCGGCAGGCCCAGCTCCTGGTGGAGCAGGCACGCCTGGGAGGGGGTGATCCAGTCCGGTGTGACAGTGGCCATCAGGCACAGACCGATGTCCTGGGGGCCGACCCCCGCCCGCTCCATGGCCCGCTGGGCGGCGGCTACGGCCAGCTGGGTCAGGGTCTCCCCCTGGGCGAAGCGCCGCTCCCGGATGCCGGTGCGGCTGACGATCCAGTCGTTGCTGGTCTCCACCCGCCGGGCCAGGTCGTCGTTGGTCACGATATGGTCGGGCAGGCAGCGGCCAGTGCCCAAAATGCTCAGTCCGTTCATGGATTCTCCTTCCAGGGGGCGGCGCTCCCCATTCTGCGAAATTTCTCCTGCCGGCGGGCGGCAAAGCTGCCCTCTTTGACCACCCGGGCCAGGGCGGCGGACAGGCTGCGGTCCACCGCCTCAAACACCTCCTGGGGGTCACTGTGGGCCCCGCCCTCCGGCTCGGGGATCACCTCATCCGCCACCCCCAGCTCCAGCAGGTCGGCGGCAGTCATGCGCATCAGTTCCGCCGCCTCCCCGCTGCGGCCGGCGTCCTTCCACAGGATGGAGGCGAACCCCTCGGGGGAGAGGATGGAGTACACCGCGTTCTCCAGCATCAGCACCCGGTTGGCCACGGCCAGCGCCAGCGCGCCGCCGCTGCCCCCCTCGCCGATGACCACAGTGACCACCGGGACGGTGAGGCAGCTCATCCGGGCGATGGTGGAGGCGATGGCCTCGCCCTGCCCCCGGGCCTCGGCCTCCAGCCCCGGATAAGCCCCCGGCGTGTCCACAAAGGTGATGACCGGGCGCTTGAATTTCTCCGCCTGGTCCATCAGCCTCTGGGCCTTGCGGTATCCCTCCGGCCCCGGCATACCGAAGTTGTAGGCCACATTTTCCTCCAGAGTCTTGCCCTTCCGGTGTCCGATCACCGTCACAGGGTGCCCCTTGTAGAGGGCGATGCCCCCCAGGATGCTGGGGTCCTCCCGGTTCTGCCGGTCCCCTTTCTGCTCAAAAAAGTCGGTAAACAGGGCAGCAATAAAGTCCGCCGTCCCGGGCCGGGCAATATGCCGGGCCAGCACCACCCGCTGGGCTGCGGTCAGGATCTCAGCCACGGAACGTCCCTCCTTTCTCGTGCAGGCGCAGCAGTTTGGAGATGGTGGCCCGCATCTCGCCCCGGGGGACGATCCGGTCTACAAAGCCGTGCTCCTCCAGGTACTCCGAGCGCTGGAACCCCTCCGGCAGAGTCTGTCCGATGGTCTGCTCGATGACCCGGGGGCCGGCAAAGCCGATGAGGGCCCCCGGCTCCGCCAGGGTGATGTCCCCCAGGGAGGCGAAGGAAGCGGTGACCCCGCCGGTGGTGGGGTGGGTCAGAAAGGAGATGTACAGCCCGCCCGCTTCCCGGAAGCGCTGGATGGCAGCGGAGGTCTTGGCCATCTGCATCAGGGAGAGGATCCCCTCCTGCATCCGGGCTCCGCCGCTGGCGGAGAAAATGATGAGGGGCAACCTGTTCCGCTGGGCATATTCCACGCAGCGTGTCACCTTCTCCCCCACGGCCGCTCCCATGCTGCCCATAAAGAAGCGGCTGTCCAGGGCGGCGGCGGCCACGCTGCGGCCCTCCACCCGGCCCCGGGCGGTGACCACCGCCTCCATCAGGCCAGTCTTATCCCGCTGGCGCTCCAGCTTCTCCTCATATCCGGGGAAACCCAGCACATTGGGGGCCACCAGGTCCTGGTCCAGCTCCCGGAAGCTCTTGGAGTCCAGCAGCATGGCCAGCCGCAGGTAGGCCCCGATGGTGTGGTGGTATCCGCACTTCGTACAGACATACAGGCTGTGGGACAGTTCCGTCTTGGGCACCACCGCCCCGCAGCTGGGGCACTTATCGAACACAGGCCGGGCCGCCAGCCTTTTGGGCTCGCCGTCCTCCCCCTTCCGCCGGGCCCGCAGCTCCATCAGCCGGGCCTTCCGGCGGGCAAAGATCTCTTCCATAGCGCTCCTTCCATCGCACAGGCCGGAGCGGAGGGACCTCTCCCTCCGCTCCGTGCCGTTCAGCCAGGTCCTCCGGCTGAAAAGGTTCCTATCTCACCATCCGGCGGGGACGGGACTCACCCCTCCGTCCCGCAGTCCCAGGCCATCAGGGTCTCCAGATTTTCTTCCAAGAATCCCGTGTGGTACTGCCCCTTTACAAAGTCGGGCTGATAGAGGATCAGATGGCACAGTTCTGCGGTGGTCACCATCCCCTGGATCATCAGCTCCTCCAGCGCCCGGCGCATCCGGCGCACCGCCTCCAGCCGGGTGGGGGCCCACACCACCACCTTGGCGCACAGGGAGTCATAGTAGGGCGGCATCTGGTAGCCGCCGAACAGGGCGGTGTCCACCCGCACCCCGGGCCCGCCGGGGAGATGGAGAAATTCCACCCGTCCCGGGCTGGGCCGAAAGCCCTCCCTGGGGTCCTCCGCGTTGATGCGGCACTCCATGGCACAGCCGGACAGCCGGACCTCCTCCTGCCCCACGCTCAGGGGCAGGCCCGCCGCGATGCGCAGCTGTTCCCGCATCAGGTCCAGCCCCGTGACGAACTCGGTCACCGGGTGCTCCACCTGGATGCGGGTGTTCATCTCAATAAAGTAGAACCGCCCGTCCTCATCCAGCACGAATTCGATGGTACCCGCGCTCTCGTAATGGGCGGCCCGGGCCGCCCGGACGGCGGCCTGGCCCATCTCCTCCCGCAGCTGGGGGGTGAGGGCCCGGGAGGGGGACTCCTCGATCAGCTTCTGATTCTTCCGCTGGATGGAGCAGTCCCGCTCCCCCAGATGGATCACATTGCCCTGGGAGTCGGCCAGGATCTGAAACTCGATGTGGCGGGGGTGGAGGATCAGCTTCTCCACATACAGCTCCCCGTTGCCGAAGCAGGCCACTGCCTCAGACTGGGCGGCCTGGAACAGGGCCGGCAGGTCCTCCGGCCGGTCCACCCGGCGCATCCCGCGGCCTCCGCCGCCGGCGGAGGCCTTCACCAGCACGGGGTAGCCCACCTCGTCCGCCACCCGGCGGGCCTCCTCCAGGTCCACAGCCCCCTCAGAGCCCGGGACCACGGGCACGCCGGAGCGGCGCATCAGCGCCTTAGCCACCGCCTTGCTCCCCATCTGCCGGATCACGTCGCCGGAGGGGCCGATAAACTTCAGCCCGCACTTGGCGCACAGGTCGGCAAAGTCCGGATTTTCAGAGAGGAAGCCGTATCCGGGATGGACAGCGTCACAGCCTGTCTCTACCGCCGCCGTCAGGATGGCGGCCTGGTTCAGATAGCTTTCCGCTGCCCGGGCCGGACCGATGCACACCGCCCGGGTGGCCAGCTGGACATGGAGGGCGTCCCGGTCGGCGGCGGAGTACACCGCCACTGTCTCGATCTCCAGCTCCCGGCAGGCCCGGATGATCCGCACCGCGATCTCGCCCCGGTTGGCAATCAAAACCCTCCGGAACATTTCAGACCTCCCGGATGCGGAACATGGGGGCGTCAAAGCCCACCAGCTCTCCGTCCTTCACCAGCACTTCCTCAATGATGCAGTCCGCCGGAGCGGGGACCTCGCTCATCATCTTCATGGCTTCCAGCACACAGACGGTCTGTCCCTTCCGCACCTGGTCGCCCGCTTTGACAAAGGGGGCCTCCCCCGGGGCGGGGGCGGCGTAGAAGGTGCCCACCAGGGGGGCGTTCAGGGTCTGCCCCTCCTCCGCCGGAGCGGGCTGGGGCGCAGCCGCTCCAGGGGCCGCCGGGGCGGCCTGGATCTCCGGGGCAGCCGAAACAGGGGCGGTCCCCTTCTCCAGGCGCAGGCGCAGGTTGCCCTCCTCCAGCTCCAGCACGGTACAGGCGGAGGTGTCGAACCGGTCCATCAGAGCCTTGATCTCATTCAGATCCATGGCTTACTGATGCTCCTCCAGCAGACGGACGATATCGCCCACAGTGACGATGCTCTTCAGCTCCTCGTCGGTGAGGGAGAAGCCCAGCACGTCGTTCAGCGCCAGATTCAGCTCCACGGCGTCCAGAGAATCGGCCTCCAGGTCGTCCACCAGGCTGGCTTCCATGGTGATCTGCTCGGGCTCACAGCTCAGGGTATCCAGAATGACCTCTTTGACCTTCTCAAACATAATAAAAACACTCCTTGTCGAATTTTAGTTCAAATTATTTAATTAAAATAATTTAGTGATATTCTAACAAGCCTTGGAAAAAAGTCAATTGTGAGTTTTCACAATTGTGTCCTCTCCGCCCGCTTTTCCTCTTTTTTAATTTTCATTTTCCTCTCCCTTTTTCCTGCAAAGGCAGAAAAAACCGCCCGGGATACAGCTCCCGGGCGGTCTCAAATATCATATACACCGGTCCAGCCCCGGTTGTGCCTCCCCCTGCTCCTGGGACGCCCGGCCGGTCCCGCCTTCTGCTTTGGCGGGGCGGTCACCTCTTCCTGCCGCTCCCGGGCCCGCTCCGCTCCTTCGCCGCGGCCCGCTCCAGCGCCTCCTTCACCGGCCGGGAGCGCTCCCCCCGGTTGTGCCGGGCCAGGATGGCGGAGATCTCCCCCTCCGCCTCCTCCACCTCCCGGCGGAAGGAGGCAGCTGGAAGGCGCAGGGCCCCGTGGCCCAGGATGATGAGCTGCTCCGCCCCGTCGGAGGTGACCACCCGCACCCGGTGCTCCCGGGCGATCTCATAGGTGGTCTTCTCGATATAGGCGTCCGCTGTCTCTGCCTCCTTGGTGTACACCACGTAGATCCCGTTCCGCCGCTCCACCGAGCCCGGGTTCCCCTTTACCTTGTAGGCGTCAAAGACCAGGATGACCACGCACCTGCGGAAGCCCTGATAGTTGGAGAGGATATCCTCCAGGGCCCCCCGGGCGGCGGCCACATCCTGGCGGGCCAGCCGCTCCAGCTCCTCCCATGCAAAGATCACATTGTATCCATCCACCAGAAGGTACTCCGGCCCCTGCTTCTGTGTCCGGATGCTGTACTTCTCCCCATCCAGGCTGGTGCGGGCGGGCTTCTTCTGGGGCTGGAAGGCCCTCTGCTCCACCTTGCCGTAGGTGCGCTCGAAGATGGCCTGGAGCTCCTTATCCTGCTCGATGGTCCCAGCGTAGACAGAGGCGCGCCGGGTATCAGACCTCCCCGCCGGCTCCTCTTTCTCCGGTCCCAGGTCCAGGCCGCTGGACACGTGCGCCCGGGCGGGCACTTCATCCCAGGGGACGATGACGCCGGCGCCGTGGCTACAGAACACGGAGTCCGGGGAGTTGTCCAAATCCGCCGTCGGGTCGTAATCGACGGACGCCAGCACAGCGTCCTGGTCCGCACAGGGCGCATAACCCCGGAGGGAACAGAGCAGCCGCCCCCGGCCCTGGGTGTAGGCGGCCACCTCCCGGGCGTAGTCCCCCAGAGCGGACACCGCCACGGCACCAGTGAGCACAGCCTCCTCCCCCGCCGTCTCCGGCGGAGACAGCTGCGCCCCCATCTGCTGGAGGTCCGTCATGGCCCGGCCTACCTGAGGTGCGGGCAGCTCCAGGCGGAAGTCGTACCAGGGCTCCAGCAGGATGCTCTCCGCCTCCATCAGCCCCTGGCGCACCGCCCGGTAGGTGGCCTGGCGGAAGTCGCCGCCCTCCGTGTGCTTCACGTGGGCCCGGCCCGCCGCCAGGGTGATCTTCATATCCGTAATGGGGGAGCCGGTCAGCACCCCCAGGTGCTCCTTCTCCGCCAGATGGGTCAGGACCAGCCTCTGCCAACGGCCCTCCAGCTGGTCCTCCGGGCAGGCCGTCCCGAACTCCAGGCCGCTGCCCCGCTCCCCGGGCTCCAGCAGCAGATGGACCTCTGCATAGTGGC